>Ga0214477_100852_pt1 | contig 18621 bp, 14 predicted proteins | sample M1_20Mar14CPVII9_FD_165058 | JGI IMG/M metagenome (GOLD analysis project Ga0214477, IMG submission 165058) | Marine eukaryotic communities from Monterey Bay, California, United States - M1_20Mar14CPVII9sort6BwellC16 | ecosystem: Environmental > Aquatic > Marine > Unclassified | place: USA...
ATGGGAAGAAATTACCGTATCCTTACGGCACACTTTCAGAAGGGACAATGTTCGGAGAGCTTGCAATGCTTTACAATGTTCCTCGAAAGGCTACAGTATCAGCTAAATCAGATACCATTACATTATTCAGAGTAGACCGCAAGACATTTAGATACTTCTTGGATAGACAGCAGCCACAAGAGATTGATGATGTTAAGGAAGAACTGAAAGATATTGACAGTGCCATTGATAAGATCGCCGGAGTAAATTCCCGATACTCGGGAGACATTATCAAACAGTATAAACCACAAAGATCGTGGCTATGGAGTCGTTGGACTGGAACAATTCTTCAACGATCATATAAGGTGGCGGTTCTTCAAATAATCATTACAGCTTCTATCGGGATATTCGTTAGGAGAAGTAGTACAGTCAAGTGGCCCATTGGTTCGGTACCTGATCAATCGAACCTCATCATTAGCAAAATGATTGCCTTCTCCAAACATTGGCACTACCTCCAAGGCATTACTACGTTCATATTAACATTCTTCTTAAGTCAAGCATACTCACATTGGAGAGAAATGTATAGTGCAGCGAGAAAGGTACAGGGTCGACTCAATGACATAAACTTTTTGCTTACAAGTATAGCCAAGAGGGACGAGAATGGAAACTACACTCCCGAGGCGGAGAAGGTCCTCGATAATGTATCATCATATACTCGTTTGTTTCATGCATTCCTGTGGAGCAAATTTGCAACTAAGAACTTTGGTGTGTTAAGTACAACACGCGGTCAGAGTCGAATGTTAAGTAGAGGTCTCATGACCCAAGGAGAGTTTAATGCCCTCCAAGCAATTGATCAGAGAGCAGGAGCGCCAAATGCCTGTCTTCAATGGATAGCTATTAGGGCTCTAAAAGGTATGAAAGATAAGGACGGTGGATTGAATGATGATGAGTCTTTTTTACTGCTTGCTAAGATTAGTGAACTTCGAGGAACATATGCGGGAATTGGTGACATAATTGCAGGTCGGATGCCCTTGGCATATACCCATATCGTACAGATCTTGGTGGACTCCTTTCTTGCAACGGCTCCAATTGCATTGTATGCCGAATTAGGTGTGTGGGCACCATTATCAGTTGGAATCTTAACATTGTTTTACTCTGGTCTACTTGATCTGGCAAAGATCTTCCTTGATCCTTTGGACAACGACGGATTCTGCAATGAGAGCATTAATATGGATATTGGGGTGCTCATTCGAGAAGGTAATGCAGGTAGTACTCGTTGGAAAAGCAGTGCTCAAATCTTGCCTTTCTGAGTTGTGTTTGAGGGAGAATGGAGGATAAACTCACTTAAACACACTCGTCGGCCGTCGCCGTCAGGTCAGCCCGGGTGGTTGAACTCCACCAAGCTGAACCCCACCAAGTTTTTTACCAAGCGCCCTTTTGTCCAAGGGGCGCTCCTATTGCCCTTTATTAAGGACAATGACATAACAACTCTAGGTGCACCCAATATCGTTGCCACATAGACCATATCCTACCATATCTAATATAAAATATTATGACGTCTACTACTCCTAACACTAATGAAACTATTCCTCCACCTCTGGCATTAGCTGATGATAAATTCAGCTCACCGGCAGCTTTTATAAGTTCACTAAAGAAGTTTGAAGTTATATCAAACATTGGCAAAAAGAAATTAACAATAAATGTTATTGTTGCATTTGATACAAATTTGTTTATTGCAACATGCTCACCTGCTTCACCTACGTATAAGCCACATCTATGTAACAATTATGATGAGTTATCAGGTTTGATATTTAAGGAGGGTGAGGTATGGAAAGATCGGAAGCTAGTAGATGATGTTATATCTCTAATTGCAAAGAGGCAAGGGTGGACATCAACGAAGAATAAAAGATTTATATCATGCAATAGATATGGAGAACCAAAAACTAAACGCAACTATACTCAAGGCAATCTCCAAGGTGGATGCACATGGATAGTCAATTTAACGCCATTAGTATCAAACTCAGTAGTATTAATTAGCAAGACTAGTGGTCTACCCAAAACTCAGTATTATGCTCAGTGGGATGAGCCAGTTGCAATTGCTAAAGACACATGTACGACACACGGTGGATTATGTAATCCTGGCCCTCAAAACAAGGTTGCTACATCCCAACGCAGTGGTGAATATGTGAGGAAGACGCCAATCAATTCTATATTCAATCTGTGTAACTTATATGAACAGACTGGTAAGCTACCTCCAACAATCATCAAATCAGTATTAAAACAAGTTCTACCTAAACATAAGCTTATTACAAAGAATGATGTATTTGATTGGAGGGCAAGAATAGAGAAGTTAATGCCAACATATCGTAAAAGTAATTGTGAATATGAGGCATTCAAAGAGGTGGCAAATTCTAGTGGTATGTTGGATGGTATTGATAACGAGGTCACTCTAAATGATGACGAAGCCTACACGTTGGCCCATAACTTGTGGCTAGAAGTAGCAGATGACGTTAAGACTAGAGGAGAAGCTATCTTTTCCTTTATTGACTATCTTGAGTTGATCAAATCTCGTGCCAAAGGATTCACCTACAAACTTGCAGAGGCAGAGGAAGAAGACAATCAAGACCAACGCAATACTGAAGAGAAGAAGAAGAAGAAGCTTGAAGGTGTGCTTTGGATGACAGCAACTATGCGTAAAAACTTTGAGTTGTTCGGTGACTACTTGTGCTTTGATATGATGAAGAGAGGACTCAACACATTGCTGTGGCCATATTGTGCAGTTACCATGTTCAATGAAATGAATAAGATGTGCATTGCATGTGAGGGGATATTGTGTGGTGAGCGTGATGACATGTATAGCTTCACTGCTAACTTTCTAAAAGAGAAAGCACCTGGACGTCCTCTATCAAGTGTCAATATTGTCTCAGGTGATGGATTCTTTGATCAAGATGTTGTGATTGCATTTGGTTTTACAAACGCCATCTTCTTTACTGATCAATGGCACTTGCTTGATTCTGGCCTTTGTAAGAAGTTTGGCAAACCAGGGTATGCATTATTAAAGGGACATCTTAGTAATATGGTCAAGGCGTCATCTGAAGAAGAGTTCAATGACAATCTAAAAGGAGCGCGAGAGCTTGTCTTAAGTCAACCTCAAGTCAATGGACAGCTACTGGCTGACTTAGATGACTTTGCATCTCTGAAGACAACATATGCATCATACTGTCATGCACAAGTGCCAGGTAACCGCGGCCATCATGGTAATGGTATTAGTGAATCTAATCACTCAAGTGTATTAGTATACTTGAATGGTGGTGAGAAGAATGGCAACAACTTTTGTGAGCATGCTATTGTCATGATTCGTGAGCTTCTAAACAGGCAACAGATGCATGTGGAACAAACAAATCAACTCTTGTTTGGGCATACAACAAAGATGAATACTGAGAAGGCAAGATTGGAAGGTGAGCCAGCCACTCCTGAGAATGTAGAGTTGATCAAGGCTGTTTCCGTCCTTAATATGCCTGCATATGAGCGCTTCAAGGCAAGATTGAATAGAACCAAGTTCTACCGTCTGGACACATCCTTCTTAAACACATCTACACAAGAGACTTGTCATGCAGTCTTTTCAACACAATACCCTGATGCAGCACCAAGACTATTTGCAAACGCTGATAGTAGATGCATCTGCAAAGATCGTCTAGAACATGAAGATATGTGCCCTCACGAGATTTTGGAAAAGGGAGGTTTTCAAGCATCACTGTTTCAGCCTAAACACATGGCGCGATCAGCTGTATCAGGCTCTCTGGAGGGGTGGGTGGAGGAAGAGCAGTCCTTAGAGCATAGTTCAATTGATCATCTCATAGGTAATGATGTGCCAGAGCATATTGATGATGAAACTGAAGTTGGAGGTATTATGGGTTCAGCTGATACTGTTCCACCATCTGCTGCACAATTACAACCTACACGTCCTGTAGGATATGTAGCAAAAGCAGCATCTAAGGTGGAGGCTCTTCCATCTAGGAGGATACAAAGTGTGCTCTCAAGTGTTGTTGGTGCATATGGTAGCTGTGGAGAAGAACGCAAGTTTCAGATAAGTGATCTAGTGCTCAAGCTTGAGAAGTTGATGCATCAAGAGAACACACAATCTCAAAGAGTTGAGAGTGAGAGTACAGAATATGCTATTGATGCACCTGCAAAGCAATGCATAGCATCTCAGTCCAAGAAACGTATGCAACCTAAGCGTGAACGTCATGGTAAGAAGTTCAAACTATCATTGCAAAAGCAAGGAGTGGGCCAAGTCATTCAAGTGAATGATCAATGTAGTATTCATGTGAACGCGAAGTCTGTAAATCATTGCAGTTTCTGTGATAGTACAGTCCATAAGGTTACAAAATGTGATAAGAAGAATGAGATGATTAGTAAGGTTGGAGAAGAGTATGCATTGACTACAGTGAAGGCTGAAGTTGAGACGACTTTACGTGCTAGACTCAAGAGCTTGCAACTCTGCTCAGATGAGTGCGGTAAAGGTGTTGTCTTTAGTAGTGTGTCAAGGAGTTATGACAACTGCAACTTTATTATCCACAGCGCAAGTTTGGCAATGGGTGGTATGCCAGGTAACATTGATGACATGATCTTTTGCATCAGTTTCATTGGTAAGTTTGGAATTGTTACTAAAGGCTGCCAATTTACTGAAAAGATATGGGTTACGGGATCTGTAATGAATGCCTTACTCACTCATAAATTCAAGAAGAAGAAGTATGTTTATGTGGAAAGAAGTGGGGGTGGTGCAGGGGTGGCAGAAGGTACACAGATGACTGCTGTATGAGTATATAAAGTTTTGATAATGTTTGTGTGAAGTGTGATAGATGATGGAGTATATTCTAAAGTGAAGAGAAACTATACATTTACAGCTATTTTAGAGTAGTAAACTGCTCCGCGTAAGTCTAGACATGATTTAGTATGTTGGCAGCTGGATTATGCATGAACTTGTCTGCCGAGCCTTGTTACTTTTTCAGTGAAAAAAGTAGTAAGAAGAGATCTATATTTTCACCAGTTTTTCAAAATAGGTTCCACATCATCACTTAGAGCCAATTTTAGTTTTCACCAAATTTCAGGAGTAAGTGTTAGTTTACACATACTTAGCTAAATATTTCTCTTTCAGCTTCTCCCATGCTTTCATAATGACCTTATCCATCATCTCCTTCCTTGGTGAGTTCATGTACTCATCTCTTACTTCATAGTTCTTCTTACTTTTTCGCCGATCCTCTGCCAACTCCTCAGGAGAAAGTGCAAGCATACCTGTGCTAGTGTATACCTCCTTGATATGACAGGAAACACGAAACACTATACCAGTAGTCATCTCCTTCTGTGCATCAACAGAGTGGCGCCAAAACGTCTTATACTCTTTGCATACCTCCCGAACCTTTGGCACTTCATCTTCTGGGATGAGCATCATCATTGCACCATTGGGGAATTCCAACTCATTAGTATAACCCATATTTATGGGCTTGTCTATACCTCGCTTCCTCTCGGCCTTTGTTGGGTAACGTACCAAGTCGAACTTCATAGTTCGAGTGGGACCAAAGGCAAGGCTGCATACAATAGTATTCTCCAGTTGACAGTTCTTATCTCCGTCAAAGTTACCCTCTGAGTCATGGACTTGATCACAGTGCGGACGGAAACATTGACCTTGAGCTTGCTTCGGGGGATCTTTTACCTGACGAGGAGGTAGATATACAGGTAATACTGCAGTATTAAGCTCACATTTAGTGTTGATGTTTGACTTGGGGTTATTTTTAGCATATGTGCGGCACTCCTTGTCAAGAGCTTTCTTAATTGGCTTGAATGAAGAAGGCATTGGAAGGAATGAATTCATACTAATATGTTGATAGAGAAAAGGTGCGTCAGATTAATTAAGATAGCTATGGAAAGAATAAAACAGTTGACACTTACCTCGCCTTAATTCCATGTGAAACATTTCCAATACCTGTACCATATGTACGTATACCATGAGTGTCGGGATTGTGTGATAATGCTCCGATAACATCACCATATTGACCCCCAATAAGATACTTCGGCCTTTCAGTATTCACTAAAGTCTGACCTCGAGCACTGTCAGCAGTTACATTCATACCAGGCCCAATATCCTCCGGCAGTTTGGTCGGCGCACCAATTTTTTTAACAAGACTATTTACTACAGCAGACTGATCTTTTTTCTTAATATTATCATCAAACCAACCATATATAATATGAGACTTTAGTGTCGGGAGAATCTGAATCTCTTTCTCAATTATCATCTTCTTCTTGCTGTTGTTGTTCTTCTTCTTCTTCTTCTTCTTCTTCTTTGCACTACCATTTGTACGCTTACGTTTACTATTGGATGATGTGGTTATACTAATTGGATTGTTGTTGGTTTGATTGCTATTGCCCGATCCCTCCCGTTGTAGACGATTGTGTATTGCACTTTCAATGTAATCATCAGAAGGGATTACAAACTTATCCTCGTCATTTAATACAACAAATCTATATCCTTCACCACAAATTGCATTCATAATACATGATGGAAAGTTTGTTCTAATATCAGAATACTTTGGATATGAGTTGTATTGTTGTTTAGCACCATCTACTATCGCGCGGTACTGTTGATTACCTGGGTGTGTTTTGTATGTATTAGCTGCTTTCTTGCCTAGTATTATATCGTTATCATCAGGAGACGATATCACATGGGCACGAGTTATCATAATTTGATTGTAGGTATTAGTTGTAGTTGCAATAGTATAGCATTTCTTGATGTGTGGCAATAATTTAAATTCCGTTGACGCGGGTGTATGGTATTTAACCTATGAAGCTGCCGACAATATTATTATAATATCAGTTAACCAATTTATATAAGGAGAAAGTATTGTAGTTGTTGTGGAGGAAGGTATTGCCGCGTGCACTTTGTTGTTGTGTGTGGTATCAGCATAAAAGATATGCGTAGTCTACACGATGGAGTAGTAAATAATAACAACCAATAGATGATAATATTATTGCAACATTTAATAGAGCCCGCGGAGAGCAAGTAATCTTATAACAGTAGTAGCCGCAAGAGCAATGATTAGATTGTTCTTTAGGAGAGGTGATTGATGGCTACTTTTTGTGGTGGATACCAAAAAGAAGGGCGCTAAGATAGAGCCCCTTGGGCAAAAGGGCGCTTGGTAAAAAACTTGGTGGGGTTCAGCTTGGTGGAGTTCAACCACCCGGGTCAGCCACGGTGCATCCTCAGATGTAGACATATCATCCCAACAAACTTTCATTATTTTATGACTTATTGAGTTGATATTAGAAGAAGAAAATGATATTCTTTCACTTTATACCTTTGACAGCTAACTTCATAAGAGTATTTACGTATATAGGCATAGATAATAAATCAAGGCTACATATGATGTCAACTAGGTATATTACCCTTCCCTTTCCCATCATATCTGTCCATCATGTCACTATCAAACTATTTTGTCCTAATGAGAAGTATTTTTACGACTAGCTAAGCCTCACATCTTCTTCACTCTTCACTCATCACTTAATTAACAACAATATCACCTCTTATTACTGTAAAAGAATATATATATAATAGAATACAACTGCATACTATCATGTCTGACGAAGAGAAGAAGAAGAAGCGCAGTAAGTATTTTGTATCATATCTTGAGAGCAATGTCCGTCAGCGGTCATTAATTTATTGTGTGCACATCATGTGATCGTAATTTTTATGAGGCTGCTGCTTTGAAACGAATGCAATATATATATACTAACCATACCCTTTCTCCCTATCCCCAATACCTACTTCATATATAATTGCAAAAACAGAGAAAAAGAAGGGTGGCAAAAAGAAGAAACGATCATCCACCGCGGTAACAACGAATAACTCCGATTCAGATGAAAATAATAATACAGCACTACTAATTGATCAAGGTGAGGCAGAATTTGCAAACAATACAAATGAACCAATATTAGTTGCAAATGCCAATGGTGATGAAGAATCACCAGAGGGCGTTATTACATTAGTACAAGATGATGATAACTTAGGCGAGGACGCCATCCCCAGTGCAATTATGGAGCCCGATCAACAACCTGAAGATGACGTCCAAATGTTCTCCGAGGATGGATTAGCAGTAGCAATGGCAGTAGACACCGCCGCTGAAGATGAATACATCTATTCCGCAATCGAATATGATCCCGATTCAAAACCCCCACTTCACAAAAATCGTCGTTTTCGTGTCTACACATGTTTAGCATTATCAATTGTTATTGCCGTCGTTGCCATTGTGGTAGTATACGTAACGAAATCAGCAAAAGGTGATGAAGTAACGAATGAAACTGTTTTATGGGATAATCCCACCGGGGCACCGACTCCTGCACCAATCTCCGACAGAGAAATGAGTGGTATTATTGAACAAATTGAGGCAGGCGTTTTACAACGTACCGAGGGTGGATTAGTAAACTTTACACATATCAAGAAAACAAATTTATTAGATCCAAGATATTTAGCATTAGATTGGATATTACATCATGACGAGTTACAATTAGAGTCTGATGATAAGAATTTATACCAACGTTATGTATTGGCCTTGTTGGCATTTAGTTTAGATTCATTGGCATGGTATGCCTGTGGAGAGCACAGGACATTTGGTAATGTTACTACGAATTATAAGAATGAAGATTGTGAAGTGCAGAATAAGGGTACGGGACAGATTGAGGAACATAAGGTATGGTTAAGTAGTACTATGGAATGTAGTTGGTATGGTGTTATTTGTTCGAGTGATGATGTTGTTCGGGGTGTTGAATTGAGTAAGTTATATTGTATATTTATTTTGTTTGGGGGTAGGGTCAGGGAATGTGTTGTAATTTTGGGCTTATATTGTCATGTTGCTAACCCTCCATTATCTCCACATTCCCGTCCACACTCCTCCACACTCCCAACTGTTTAACAGTTGGGAATGATTTAATCGGTGAAATTCCACCCGAAATTTCCCAACTCCGTTTCCTACAATACCTTGCCTTGAATGGTAATTGTCTCTATGGTACAATTCCCCCTGAGTTCGGCAAGATGCCGAACTTACTATCCCTCGAGTTACATGGTAATGGTCTCTCGGGTGAATTACCATCGGAAATGTACGACGCCTCGAAGATCCAGCTCCTCAATGTTGCGATGCAATATCAATATGCATTCCAATGTCAAATGTCCAATGGGACATTGGTCAATACCTTATATGAACGGGGTGGTGTGGTTGGTGAGGGACAGGAACGTGTATTTAATGCTGGGTTGAGTGGAAAAGTTTTAGGACCGGCAGTTAATAAATGGACTAGCATGAAGGGATTACATTTATTTGATAATTCATTCTACGGCAATATGACGGATAATCTCGGTGATTTGAAATATTTGGGTGAGTTTATTGTTTGCTGATTGTTTTGTGTTGTCGAGGGTGTCTAATGTGCAGAATTGATTATTAACCCACCCTCTTGCTACGACGATATTCCCCTCTGCCTACAGTGTTTCTCCGAGCTCACAATAATGTCTTCTCCGGCATGGTCCCCGCTGGCCTAACCCGTCTTGAGAAACTCCGTGAGGTATACCTCTCCAAGAACGAGCTATGGAGTGACTTACCACCCGATATTGGGTTGATGGAAGACCTTGAGGATATCCGTGTTAATGAGAATGAAATGTTTGGTAAGATCCCCGAGTCTTTATACGATCTATCCAAGTTGAAGAAGCTATGGTTGCAGGATACATTACACTGTGAACAGAGTGAGGTTGATGGATGGACGTGTGATGTAACATCTGATCATGGATTTGATGGTACGATTAGTTCTGGTATTGGTAATTTGAAGAAGTTGTCACAGTTGTTACTTAGTAACAATCCCCTCTCGGGAGAATTGCCGTCTGAAATTGGAAACTGTGAGGAGTTGGCCATACTACACATGCACAAGACCAATATTGAAGGATCGGTACCACGAGAGCTGTGTCTCCTTCGTGATAAGAATTTGAATAATGAGATGAATGAGGGTATCTTCTATGCTGATTGCAGGCCTAATAACAAGACTCAAGATCCGTTCTTTGCCTGTGATTGTTGCACGGATTGTTGTGATCATACCACTCAAGTATGTATTGCTGATGATTAAGGGGAAAAGGAAAGGAGGTATGTATATTTAGAGTATAACGGTTGCTTCCCAAAGGGGGTTGATTGTGGAGGAAGGGGATATCTTCTATGTTAGTTCGATTAGTAGGCCATTGTCTAATAGTTGCAAAAGTGGGCACAATGGTATTGTAAAGTAAAGTTAGAACACATGATAATAGTATCTATCTGTACATCCTCTAACTGCCCTCTGTATCAATGCTGTCCAAACTATACTTACTCTGGAGAGTAGATGTTTCGTCTGTCTCTAGAGTATCATCATCATCCTCAAGAGTCGGAGGGAAGATGATATTTTCAATAGGTTTCAAGACAGTGTTAATGGCAACTTCCCCCGCTTTGGATACTATTTCCTCTGCTAATTCTCTTCCCAGCTGAGCTCTGGAGGATGATAAATCCTTTACGACTGGGCTCTCCTCCTTTTCCTGTACTACTACAATTTCCTCACCCCCGTAAAGCGGCTTCATGGCAAGTTTCTTCTCTTTTGAAGTACTAAATAATCCCCCAAACCACGATGTTGAATCAAATAAACCACATGTACGAACATTGTCTTCTATCTCCTCATTAAGCGATGTTGAATTAGTATCTATAGTATCTCTCTCATCGTTAACAACCATACCACCATCTTCTTTTTGTCGTTGTTGATACTCGTCTTCTTCATTTCTATACTCAGTATAAATTGACGACTGATTCGATTCATAGGATAAGGACGATAATTTGCCCACCTTTGTTGTAGAGGAGGGTACGATAGTACTACTGATGATCTTCATTTTGCAATTAATCTTTGTATGTAAATAACAATGAACTTTCCTTTTGAAGCCTCCATGATAGAAAATTCCAAGGATACCTAGTAACATTTTAAGCAAGTAGAGACTAATCAGTCAGAGAGGTAAGTAAGAATGAGCCGTAGATCCAAACAACTGGGTATAGTTGTGATCATAACATCCAAGTATGTTGCCTAATAGTGCTTGAACCCCAGATCAGTTGTGCCTCAGAGCATCAAGAGCGGCAAACTTGATTGATAAGATGAGATGAGAAAAATATAGAAAGGTGGGGGTATCTTGAATCTTGTTCGAGATGATATTGAGCCATTGTCTAATAGTTGCAAAAGTGGGCACAATGGTATTGTAAAGTAAAGTTAGAACACATGATAATAGTATATACCTATACATTCTCTAGCTGTTAAGCTGCAGAGTGGTCAAATATTGACCCGTCTATCACAATTTCTAATCAAATACCACAATCAAACACTCTTCTATACACATCATCGATTGACAGCTAACATTGAATCCGTAGCCCTACTCTGGCATATCTTGCCCACGGCTACTCGGCCTTACATTGAATACAATATTCCCTCATCCTTTGCTTGTGCAGCTTTCTTCTTAGCAAAGATGGATCGAATCTTCTTCGTACTAATCCTAACTTTCCAGCGTTTCTTCTGTTCAGGAACCTTCGACACTGTCACGGTTTCTGCTACAACTTGTTCCATACTCGATGCTAAATTAAGCAAAGGGTCATCCTCTTGAGCAAGTTTCTCCTCTTCAGTGACAGCTTGAGGAAAGATGATATCTTCAACAGGTTTCAGGGCCTCAGTTACAACGGCGGATGCCTCCTGAACTTTGGATGCTAAATCCTGTACTACTGATCCCTCCTCATTGGCAGGTTCTTTCTCAACAGCGGCAGGCTCATCACTTGAGACTAAACTACTAAATAATACCCCTAACCATGAACTACTCTTGGCATGTGAAGATTCAGCTGCTACCTCCCCAGTGGCCACTTGTGTCTTCTCCTCTTCCATCTTGGCAAGTTCCTCTTGCTCTTCAACAGTAGGAGGGAATATGACGTCTTCCATAGGTTTCAAGACAGCTGCTTTAGTTACGTCGTCAACTTTGGATGCTAAATCCTTTACTACTGATCCCACTACTGATCCCTCCTCTGTAGTAGTATTACTATCATCGACCTCTGCCTCTGAATCAATGGTATCCATAGTGTACTTACTCTGGAGAGTAGATGTTTCGTCTGTCTCCAAAGTCTCTACTTCTGTCGTAGTAGAGCCAGTCTCTTCCGTTGGCACACTTTCAATTGTATCTTGTCCATCATCTTCTTCTTCCTCGACTGTATCTTGTCCATCATCGTCCATAGACACTACCTTATCAATATTAGTGTTGTATAAGTCATTATTTTCATTCGATGAACCACCTGCAATGAATTGTTTAATATCCTCAACTACCTCGGATATAACTGAGCTTCTATCACTTCCTTTACTTCCTGTATCGTCAAATTTTGACTCAAATAAACCACATGCATTGCTACTTCCTTCTACCTCCAACTCTTCGGCATCTTCTTTTTCATCTTCTTCAGTTACAACCTCGGAAATGACTGTACTTTTATCTCCATCGGCGTTTGTATCATCATCGAATCTATTACTAGTACCGAATGAACCACATGTAGCATTAGTAGTAGCATCATTATCTTCTTCTACTACCTCAACAACATCGGTAGTATCCAATGGCAGATCATTCAAACCTTTACGCTCAAAACTTTGATCTGGTAGATCTTTCCACGAGAGTAATGTATTTGTTGGAGAATTTGTATCTCGTTCGTTATTATCAGTGGCGGCATCGTCTTCTCGTTGTTGATACTCTTCATTTCTATACTCGGTAGTAACCGAGGACTGATTCGATTCATATGACTTTGATGATGATAAGTTTATCTTGCCTGTCTTATTGATTGCAGCATTCACCGAAGAGGGTGGGGTGATACTACTAGCACTGATGACCTTCATTGTATTGTATATTTACGTTGCTGATCAATGCTCTAAATATTATGGGCTTACATACTACATGCAGAGAGGTACCATAGTATGATGAAAAATTTGAAAAGAGCTGACAATCGTCGTGAGTGACATAAAGAAGGGTCGGAGTTGCAATGAAGGCAATAAAATGATAAGTGTTAGCTGGAGTAGCAACTTATTGGTGCGAGTAGGGCCATATTCGATGTATAGATTCAAGTAGAGCCACTATCGATATAGTGATGATATGATGTAGAAGTAAACACAACTATCACATAATGTTATGGTAGATGTAATGAGAAAGCCCAAGTATCTTGGCAGGTATCCTAGAACAATGTATTTGTATATCGATTGATTGGCATAACTTAGTGAATAGTATGTAAACTGAAGTTAGAACATATATATATATTATGATTGTATCATATATGGTGGTTAGTACACTGTACATCTTCTAGTTGTTAAGCTACACATGGTCAAACATTGACCCTACTATTCCACACATCTATTATCAAAAAGCATACATACTGCTCTGTTCTCTCTGTCTATCTTCTATCTCTTCTGTACACATCCTCGCTGGTAATAACCTATCCACAGCTATTCGATCCTAAGATCTTATGTTCTTCTTTCTTAGCAACACTGCCATTCTAAGCTGTCTTGGTGATAGCAAAGGCAAAGAGTCTACGAGAAATGGATCGTACCTTTTTAGGTATCTTCAACAAACATTTCTTCTGCTTGGATACTTTCTCCTCTGACACTGGTGCCAGGGAGGGTTTCGTTCCGGCCAATGCATCACTCAATTGGGCCTTGTTTTCCTCGGTGCCATTTACCATGGTAGGAAAGACGCTAAGTTCAATTGAATCAATAGTCGAGGATGATTCAACGGCAAATATATCCTTAACGACTAGAGTTGATTCCTCGTCCTGGACAACAATAGACTTCTTCTTCTCTTGGTCAGCAGTAGTCTTCTCTTCGTCAACAATAGATAATGGAAGGTTAAAGACCTCTGCTACTAAAGCGGATACCTCCTTAACTCTGGATAGTATATCCTTTGCTGAGGGTTGTTGTTCCTCGCACTCGTTTGCTTGGATACTGGGGTCAATGAGTTCGACTTCCTTCTCCTCCTCCTTGATAGATTCATCAACGTTAACAATAACATTACTACTAAAGAATTCTCCAAACCATGATCCATTCTTGGCCTGTGATTCTTCTACATCCTCCTCAACAGACACAAAAGTATCTTGTGGTCCCTCTTCCTTGACCTTGATAGATTGCTTCCTCTCTCTTGTATCATCAGTAGTATCTAAAGACTTACTTTGACGAATGGTAGATGTCTTTGAACTTACTGTAGTAGAAGTAACCGATGGCATATTACTATCAACTGTTACATCTTGTCCATCATCCTCAAAGGTATCTTGAGTATCCTCGTTCAGCGTATCAACCGATGATTCCTCATCAGAGTATCTTGCAAAGAAACGTCCATGCAATTCTTCCTCAATATTGTCAACCATATCAGATATAACTGTACTCCTATCACTTCTATCGGTATCGAATCTATTTGATACCTTGATGGATGAATAGACCACATCCTCCTCGTTCTACATTATCGGTGGCTGCAGTTTCAAAACTTACTGTTGGAGAATTAGTATCCCTCTCGTCTATGGTACCATCTAAGAAGTCAACCTCGTTTCTATGCTCAACAACTTGGCTTGAAGAATGAGTAGAGTTAGGTGACGATGAGTTCATCTTTCTTTTCTTTGCATTCACCTCGGTTGACGAGAATACCCGATAGGCATTACTACTACTAACGATCTTCATACTCTGATACTTTGATGGTCAACGCTCTATATATTATGGGCTCACGCTGTTGCAATACAGAATCGGAACAATATGGCATGCAAGTGGAGACATTAGGGAGGTATCAGTTGAATGAGGGGATGAGAAAACGGCGAGACCATTTTCTTCTTCTACATCTTATTTCTTCTACTTGCAGCAAATGTTACTTCAATTCAACGCTCATTATGAGAGGCTTGGTATTCCTTGCTAGTTGTACTGCAACTATCCTGCAACCACACAGTACTAAGGACTCTGCCCGAGGAGTATATCAAGCGGATAATATAATAGATTAGAACATGAAGACAATAATAGACGACGGGGGTATCCTCCTCCCCTCTTCAAATGACAATGCACTTAAGAAGTCATCCAAGTTTCTAAACTTATCGTCGCTATATCAACAATTAGCATCATCATCATCTACCATACACCAAGAAACAGCTTCGGAGTATAGAAATGAAGACGATACCAATGAAGTAGAACGGGTAGAGTCTCGAGATGTTGATGATGAGAGGGATACCATCACTGCAACTCAAGTAGATGAAAGAATTCAGATTGAAAATCTACAATGTATATTAAAGCCGTCGTCATCCAAAATAGTTGATAGTAGAAACGACGATGATGCATCTAGTACAAGCAGTAGTATCAAATCAAAATCTAGTATCAGCTCTTTAATATCAAGAAAATCTATTAATAATAAAGTTAAGAATGTTGTTGGTAAGATTGTGAACAATAACAATAAACAACGAGTAGGAGTAGAGGATGGTAGTAAGAAGCCACCGTTGATACCTAAGAAGCCTCCATTATTGTCAAGGTCAACACCTACTGCAACTACCAAACAGCAGAAGAAGACAAAGTCAAAAAAGAAGACCACTGTCACAACCACAGTATCATCCTCAATAGACATCTCACAATACAAAGGTAAAATAGTAGGTCTATCCCTCCCCTCACACATACCCTCAGATTACAATACAAGGAATAAACCAATTGATTGTTCTATAAACCCAACTCAATTCTTAGATAGTATTATAAGAACTCAAAAGAAGGAAGGCATAGATGATAAGCATTGGAATGAGTATGATAAGAAGTTAGATGTTACGAATGTTGTATTGGATGTACATCTTACCCCCTCCTCTACTACTTCAACGAATGATAATAACAACATCAGTAGTGGTAGTGGCAGTAGTGGTATCAACAACAGTAAGGAGGAGACAGTTAAGATACACATGACACGTAATCCAAACGAAGAAATATCAAGTACTTTATCTCGCTTACAATTGAGTATCCAGAAGAAGATTGTGGGTGGTAAAAAGAAGAAGTCCAAGAAGGGTAAAAATGCAGACAAAAAGGGAATGGAAGATGCAGTGGTGTTACTACGCAAGGTAAAGAAGGAGGAGAAGTTACAAACACATGTATCAACTGTAGAATTGGCAAAGTCTCTTTCATATGAGACCACTGATAATGAAGAGGTATCTCTCTCCGAAGTAGGAGGAGGAGGGTGTGGAATTAGCCACTGTATCCATCCATTTTATGATGTCTTAGTACCGATATGTGATCCATGGTGTGTTACCGATGACAGTATGAAGAGTGCGTCATCTTCATCTGGTCCTGATGATGAGATTAGTCGAGTGTCAAAGAGTCAGGTACAGTCAAAGTTAGTTATGAATAGTGATATATTAGAAGAAGAGAAGGAAAGTAGTCATATCATGGAGGGGTATGAAAGTGTAGAATATGACTCAGTTACCATCAATGAAATGTTACAATTAGCATCAAACATGAATCTTGACCAATATGCCTTATCGGTACCAATCACTAACAACAACAACACAAAGGTATCATCATCAACGAGTAGGATAAAATGGTAATATTTGTTGTTTCATTGTTTGGATTTGACGTTATAGGACTACGTGTTGGACTGTCACTATCAGGACAAACTACATATTCCGGGCCTAATAAACATTCGACTTCACCTGGAAAGTTGCAATAGTTCTTTGTTTCATCGTATATTAGTGGATCACCGCATTCTGTTCTACTTCTGACTTTACCTCTATGTGTGTTAGATATGCAAATGAGTTTATGAACACGACATTATACATATATCTTATCAACGCATAGTATAACTTACTTCCAACATTCGTGGTAATATTTACAACCAGTGCCAGGTATCACTTCATGTATACATACCACTCGTACTTGAATCAAATCCACCAACAATAACATCAGTATCTACATTTGGATCCTTCGATTATACTCATTTATTTGTCAATACACCATTGGTCATTACAGTCAAATCAATCTATAGTACTGGAGTACAAATTACATGGTTTGCAAATGACACTCTAGTATGTAATGATAGTATATGTTACACACCCACAAAGGAAGATGTAGGTAAAGTTATATCAGTAGTTATTATACCATATCGAATAGATCATGATGGGAAGGGATATGAAGAGGCATATCAATTTAAACGGTGTGTAGAGGTATTACCTGATATGCCAATTATGACGAACTTGCGTCAGGAGTTTATTAGTAATAAGGATCGACTACCAGGAGGAGGAGAAGATAGAGAAACATCAATTAGAATTGTCACATACAACATATTAGCAGATCAAAATGCCTCACGAGACCTCGACAATGAAGAACGAATGTATGCACATTGTAAGAATGACCATATAATCAAATGGCGTCGTCATCCATTAATCGTGCATGAATTACTATCGTACAATCCGGATGTTATTTCATTACAAGAAGTTGATACCGATGTGTTCAATGAGTTACTAAAGCCTGTATTTGAAGCATTTGGATACGAAGGATACTATTCTCAAAAAGGTGATGAAGATTCATCAATCCGTGAAGGATGTGCTATATTCTGGTCACTTTCCAAGTTTGAGTCAGTACGACCAGTTGATATGAAAACTCATACTTTTCGTGAACTGATACGGCAATTCTCGTGTGATGAACGACTTCACAAGAGTCAATGGAACAGTCTCAATGCCATGTCCGACTTACTTGATAAGCATGAACACTTGAAACACGTTCTACATGAGAAGTTGGGACATGTTATACAAACTGTAGTGTTGACACAACGATCTAATCAAGAGAAGGTTGTTATAGGTAATACACATCTCTTTTACCATCCGGAAAGTCCGCGTTAGTATTGTTTTATCATGTGAATGTTTGTGCTCAATATAGTCTGATGATTTGACTACTTCGTTTGACCTACATTTGCCTTTGTTTACCTGCCTTTGCAAGTCGCATGTACTAATGCAAGTTATTTCTATCTTCTCTCTTTCACTTCATAAATCGTGATGACGCGCATCTTCCAGATGGCTAGTCATATACGCTGCATGAAGATGCTCATGGCATGTCGACAACTTCAAATTGAACATTGGGAGAATGAACATTGTCCAATCATCTTTTGTGGTGATTTGAATAGTCATCCCAACTCGGGAGTTATGAAGTTAATGCTTAATAGACAGCTTTGCAAGGACAATGGTAAGACGTGGAAGCATCTTTGTTCATATCAATGGTCAGCGGGTGCAATTGAAGAAGGGGGAGGGATGCATCATGATGTCGAGGCAATAGACTTGGAGTTTCCTTCCTCATTTCCAAACTTCATGTCGGCATATGAGAACATGCCGGAGTTCACTCACTATATAGAGGCATTTGTTTGTACTCTAGATTACATACTTGTGACGAACAACTTTGAGTTAGACAAGTCGGGAGCGACACCAAAGAGAGAAGATATTGAAAAGTATATTGCAATGCCTAACGAAAGTATGCCTAGTGATCATGTTAGTCTCGTTGCTGACCTCAAGTGGAAGTAGATGGAAGATATGGAAGTGACCAGTGTAT
>Ga0214477_100855_pt1 | contig 18596 bp, 15 predicted proteins | sample M1_20Mar14CPVII9_FD_165058 | JGI IMG/M metagenome (GOLD analysis project Ga0214477, IMG submission 165058) | Marine eukaryotic communities from Monterey Bay, California, United States - M1_20Mar14CPVII9sort6BwellC16 | ecosystem: Environmental > Aquatic > Marine > Unclassified | place: USA...
CACCTATACAATGCCAAACAAGCACTATAGTTGCAAGCCTTCATCTCTGAGGTGCCACTTGATGGCCAAACATTGCCTGAGAGTTGGCAGAAAATTGGATTTCTGAGGCAAGAAATCTGCCCTCATGCGGCTGTAAAAGTATGACAGAGGGCCTTAGAATAGTGCTGGGAGTGTTCATCACTTTTTTATACACCTATACAATGCCAAACAAGCACTATAGTTGCAAGCCTTTATCTCTGAGGTGCCACTTGATGGCCAAACATTGCCTGAGAGTTGGCAGAAATCGGATTTCTGAGGCAAGAAATCTGCCCTGATGCGGCTGTAAAAGTATGACAGAGGGCCTTACAATAGTGCTGGGAGTGTTCATCACTTTGTTATACACCTATACAATGCCAAACAAGCACTATAGTTGCAAGCCTTCATTTCTGAGGTGCCACTTGATGGCCAAACGTTGCCAGAGAGTTGGCAGAAATCGGATTTCTGAGGCAAGAAATCTGCCCTCATGTGGCTGTAAAAGTATGCCAGAGGGCCTTAGAATAGTGCTGGGAGTGTTCATCACTTTGTTATACACCTATACAATGCCAGACAATTACTATTTCAGCACCTCATCATGATTGCATACCCCACTTGATGGCCAAACATTGCCTTATCCTGTATCTTCCCTCAACAATTTGTGGTATCCTTTTATTCAAAATCATACTGACGGATAAGACTGATCTTCTTTAGTGGTAGTCAGTTAGTCAGTAATAGATAACAGTAGATGGTATGAGCAGTTCAACCCTTTCCCTAATACAATCTGCATTTGGTATATCCTCAACCCTCTATACAGTACTACAATGTAATAAGTCATCAACATCCATTCAGCTGAAGAAATCATATCGAAAAGCTGCTCTAAAGTATCATCCGGATAGATGTGTCGAAAGTAGTAACAATGATTGTGATACTGCATCATCTACATTAAAGTTCCAAGCTGTTTCTGCAGCATATCAAGTATTATCAAACGATAAACGTCGATCTGTGTATGATAGTACGGGACAAATCATCGACGATGAGGACGAGCATTATACATCTCATACTAATAACAATGATAGTCCAAATAACAATACTCATCAACAACAACAATGGGAAGAATTCTTTACTTCAATCTTTAATGAAATAATAACAACAGGATCAAATCATGCAGTATCGGCTAGTTCATTCCGAGGATCAAAGGAGGAACAACGAGATGTATTGCATTATTATACAATGTGTAAAGGAGATATGAATAAGGTTGTAGAATGTATAATACATGGTAGTATTGATGATGTAAATAGATATATGAATGATATTATTGAACCTGCTGTGGTTAGGGGTGATGTTGAGGATTACTCTGGTATACGTGATAACTTGAAGAAGGTACAAAAGAAGAAGAGAAGGAGAATATTGGAAGATTCTTCATCGGAGGATGAACAACCTATAGCAACTACAAACAAGATAATAAAGAGTCGTCGTAAACCAAAACACAACTCTCTCTTGATTGATACTGATGATGAAAGTGACAGTGCATCATCTCCAAAGAAACAGCCTAGCGGTGTTACTGACAACAATAATATGAGTATGAGCAAAAAGGACAAGATGGAGTTCCGTGTGGTAAAAAAGAGAAAGGGAAAGGCAGAAAAGGAGATGGAAATATCAAGCATTATAAATTCCAAGAATTGGGATGCATCTTCAGCCTTTCATCATGCCTCATCACAACAACAACAAGGAAGGAAGAAGAAGAAGAATATGGGAGACTTGAGTGATGCATTACTTGACAATATTGAAAAGAAGTATGGAGGAAACAGTAAAAAGAAGACAAAGAAGAGACGATAATAGGCAAGTTTATCTTGACATACACATATAATAATCTTTCTTTTAATATTAATATACATTATGTACATTTCAATATATTCCACATGAAGATACGGATATAAAGATAACTATAACCCCTGACATTTCAACTCTCTTCATGCCTTCTTTGAATCACTTTCTTGATTAATCCCTTTGCCATTCCAAACACCATAAATGAACATGGGAAAGGCAACTACATCCAATAAATAGCGAAGAGTATGATGATATGATATTGAGATTGCTTGCTTTATAAAAGAAATATATAACAAAACAACAACAACATTGCAACTTACCAAAGCACGCAGGTCCCGTGATAATAGGAACAAATACAAAGCTCACATTACTCCAAAACGTCCATTCTTTCTCAGGAGCTGCAATCCATGCATCATTCGAATATGCTGCAATGGCATATGCTGCTCCATTACAAAACATTGCCAACCACATGGCCACAAATGCAATGTAATATGTAGTATTCTTCTCAAAACGCATGTACTGCCAACAGAAGGCGGCCGCGGTGAACATTTCTCCCGCATGGGTCCACTGATGATGTGCACCAATAAATGCTTTCTTATCTTTATTAAATGTAGTATCAGATAACATACCCCAAACACAAGCGAGTAGCATAAGCCCAAGACCGCTAATCATACTGTAAAATCTGCATCGTTGGATTGTTTCGACATTATCCCGTTTTAACTGAGATCTAGTAGTAACCATGATATAATATTGTGTTTATGGTATGTTGTAAGCTAATGATAAAAGTTTTTTTTGATTCAATTTTTGATATGTTACCTTTACAACTTCAGAAGTCAATTATATAGAAATCTATTACTCTACCTCTAGATGCGTTGATGATGTCGTCTATCTCTTATATCAATTGGCTCTTATATAAAAAGTAGCTAGGTGGGTATATTACAATTGACAATCATATCTTTTACGAGACTGAGACACATATCTTGATATTTTATAAAAAAAATCTTTTCTCAATGACTGCAATGCATTTGCTATGCTATAGCAAAAAAAGCAATACAACCACAAACCCATCCATATCTAACTTATCAACATATCTTATTGCTATTATTCATTACGGTCACTACTATCATTAAATCATGTCAGAAGAAAAGGTATGTCGAGAGTTTCCATTGCAAAGATACCCATGACATGAAAATGAAACTAATCACCTCCTCCTCTTTATCTTCATTCTTTCTGAAATGAAACACCCTCTCTCCTCTTCTCTCTCATATAGAAACAAGGATTTGATACCATTGCGTTACATGGAGGATACAGTCCCGATCCGAATGTTGTACTTGGTATGGGACAGGGAGCTCCTCGAGGTATCCCAGTCTATAGGACGACACCATATCTGTTCAAAGATACTGAGCATGCAGGAAAGTCCAAGTTTGTGTTGTTTTGTTGTGTGTTATGGTGTATTCAATATGAAGACTCGGCCATTCGAATACTTCATTTGAACTCAGTTTGCCTTTATGTGATCGCCTTTACAAGCCACATGTACTAACATATGTTCTAATCTCCTCTCTTTCATCATCATAAAACTGTGATAACGTGCATCTTCCAGCAAATCTTTTTAAGCTGAAAGAGTTGGGCAATATATATTCTCGTATTATGAATCCTACAAATCATGTATTGGAATCTCGATATGCTCAACTAGAGGGAGGACATCCAATGTCTGGTCTATCAGTATCGAGTGGCACTACTGCAATCTTCTACAGTATCATCAATCTTGCTGAGAAGGGAGATAATATTGTATCCTCTCGTGCTTTGTATGGTGGTACTTTCACAATGTTTAATGACTTATTACCCAAGTTTGGTATTGAAGTAAGATTTATCGATGCGGAAACTCCGTCCAACTTTGAAAAGGCCATGGATGGTGAGTAGATACATACATTACATGTTCATTATCTTCCTGTTGGGTTCTCATACTTTTATCACATCATACAAAACATATCATCATCATATAGATAAGACACGGGCATTCTTTTGTGAATCGGTCTCTAATCCAGCATTGGAAATCTGTGATTTGGAAGTGATCAGTGCTTCGGCACACAAGCACGGATTACCATTGATTGTTGATTCAACCTTTTCAACTCCTTATCTATGTAAACCATTTGAGCATGGAGCTGATATTGTTGTTTCCTCATTGACTAAGTGGGTTGGAGGTCACGGAGCTGGACTGGGAGGTATCATTGTTGATAAGGGTGGATTCAATTGGGGAGGAGGAAAGCATCCATTGTATGATGAACCAGACACGTCTTACAGTGGGATGCGGTGGGGACATGATCTGCCAGATGCATTACAACCATTATCATTCATCCTAAGGGCTCGTACTGTACCACTTCGTAACTTGGGAGCATGTCTTTCACGTGAGTTGTAAATATGTTTATCAATACTTGCTGTTTGTTTACTGATACTTATGCTCGTCATACTAACTGCGTTCTTTTCTTGATCATAATTAGCTGATAATGCATGGATTGTTATCCAGGGCATTGAAACGTTATCTCTTCGTATGGAGAGGCATTGTGAGAATGCAATGAAGGTTGCAAAACATCTGAAGAGTCATCAGCTGGTATCATGGGTACGCTTCCCTGGCCTTGAAGATGACCCACAGTATGAGAAGTCGTTGAAGTATCTAAAGGGTACGGGAGGTCCTATGGTTGTGTTTGGTATCAAAGCCGAGGATGGCAAGGTTGCCGGTCAGAAGTTTATTGACTCGTTGAAATTATTTAGTCATGTAGCTAATGTCGGAGATGCACGTTCTTTAGCCATTCATCCGGCGAGTACAACTCACTCACAAATGAGTGAGGAGCAACTAGCTGGTGCTGGTTGTCCTAGTGATATGGTTCGCTTAAGTATTGGAATCGAGGCTATTGCAGATATCCTTGAGGATCTCGATCAAGCCCTTACCGCCTCTACCGAGTGAAGGTATTGGCAAGTATGTGAGTCCTTATATATATATGGTAGTATGTTAAGCTTAAAATGACTTTGTATAGAAACACATCTTTTCATTAGTGTACATTATGGTTCTATTCTTCCAACTCAATCCCAGCGCGATGTAAAACATCCTTTGTCGTTTTCCAACAACTCTCAATAGCTTCATCCGTATGTCCTTTGGTTAGCTTGCCTGCCGAAGCATCTTCTTTCATAATATAAACGCCCTTCTTTGAAGACTTATTTGGTAGATCTAATCCGATATTCTCTCCATTGGAACAAGCTAGTATAGGCCTAACCATGTATTCTGCACACTTGTCGGGACTTTTACCGGACATCTTTTGCATTCCTCTTATTGGTGTACGGAGCAACACTGGCATTTCTGTTCCCCAGTTGCTTGCAACAAACCCCGGGGACGCTAAAGAAGAATGATTGATCAAGAGATGAGATATGGGATATATACCAAACAAACTTATGCAAACTCAACCTAACTTGAAACTTACCATGAACAAAGTTGATAGATGAATTATCATCTTGTACTGCCAACTTATCAAAGAATAAATCATTATAATATCCAGCAATATTCGCTGCATTCGCGATGCTATAGCTCTTTTTCAATTCTGGATCTTCCTTATACTTTGAATATGGAGAATGCACGCCTCCCGATAGTATTGATAATACCACTGATCCTCCTTGCATATTGGTAGATGATCGAAGTGATGGCAAGAGACAATTTGCAAATGCCGCACGAGACCAGTAGTGTAATGTTAACTTTTCATCAGTCCCCTCGGATGTTGGTGTAAAGCCTTGAATTGTTGCCATACCCTGTGTCATGACTAATGCATCAATGCCTTTATGGTCATTAACTATATCTTTTGAACACTGTTGTACTTGTGATAGTTCAAAAGCATTACATGGTCGAAACTCATGCTTGATCTCGTTACTACTGCTGCTGCTGTTTGACGATATACCAGAATTAGTACACTGTTGTAAATAATCTAATACTTCCGCTTCTCTCCCTTCTTTCTGACGACCCACGGCTATAATTTGAAAGCCCTCGCTTGCTAAACGACAGGCAATACCCTTGCCTATGCCTATGTATATGTTATTTATGATATCATTTTTGACACACAAGATATGTTAATCATGATATCATAGAGAGAGGATACAGGATAACAAATAATTGAGATAAGATATACGACAAACAAATTGCAATGATCTTAGTATATACTCCAAAGATCAATAAACAATATACTCAAAATTATATTACTCACCATTTGTTGCTCCAACTACAACTGCTGTTTTAGGTGTCATAGTACTCTATTGTTGTACATACAACATAAGATATGATCGTACCATCAACACTTCTTTTTTCAGATATGACATTTATTTAGTTTGCCATCAACAAGGTATCTTTATAAACTTTCAACCACAACCTATGTAACTCAGATCTACTTACATACATCTACTATTGTATCACATCAAACCATAAGTAATAATATACGTAAGGAAATAGCTCTGTTGTGATACATTCAAATGGTGGTGGTCGACGCCGGCGATAACAGAGAAAAGGAGGGAAATAATGGTATCGGATTTGAGAAAGTATTGATATGTACTTTGTCCTACGTAGAAAAGGTACGACACTGAGCCCGCGCATTTGAATTGCAAACTGTAAAAAAGTTTGGCGGCTTTGCATACATAGTAGGGTAGGCATAGAGGCGTAGACAATACAATATAATAGACAATGAAGCGTATAATATCAATAGCAATACTAGCTACAATAATACTCCGTGATGTAGCCGTCGCTACTACATCCGGAAAGAGTGGTAAAAGCGGCGGTACTACACCACATTACTTATTTAATGATTGTGATACTATAAAACGAACATATACCCTAGATGCTAGAGGATATGCCGTCTATCCTGATGGAAGACGTGAATTAGTAAAAGGTAGTATTAATAATAGACATCGTCGTCGTATATTACAGGATGCTAAAAAAGAAAAGGCAGCAACAACAAAAGATAAAGAGAAGTCAGCAACATCCAAGGTAGAAAAGGCAGTTGTTGTTGAGGAAACTAAGTATAGTAAAAGTTGTAAAAGTAAGAAGGCCAAGTCTGCAAAGGCTAAATCTGCAAAGAAGGGTGGTTCTGCCAAGGTGTGTTTAATTTTGTTGTGTTTGTTGTTTATGTTTTGAGGGTGGGGATTTTCATGTAGAGTGGGAATTATCTTGACCCTATTGCTCACTTCACTTTAATACCCCCTCGTTTAACCAATATACAATACCAGGCCAACAAAAATAACACTACTAGTGGGGTAAGTGTTTTCTATTCCGTGGGGCGTTAGTGTGTTCAATATCTCCATAATTATATTTCCTTACTCATACCTTTTTTATGTCCTATTCCCGTCAAATTTATATGTAACCCAATCAATAGGCTGGCGCCACTGGTATTGCACCTGGTGCCGCATCAGGCTCTGCCACCAGTTCCACCTCGGAATATGTCGACTATACCGATGCGTCTGTAACTGTGGTAGAAGAACCATGGGTAAGCGATGAAGATGCCGGCAAGGACTCAGATAAGAATATAAACGGTGCCAAGGATGGTAGTGAAACTATCCAAGCATCCGAGAATCAAATGAGTCCAGTGGGTATATCACTATTAACTATAGGTCTAGTTGCCATTGTGGCATTAGGGACCATGTTCCTAATAGCCAAGAATCGGTCAGCCGAATCCTACAGTGAATTTGAAGATGAAGATGGTGACTTTGATGATAAACGTACTGAAACAATGTCCGAGAATGATGGCAAACGTGCCTATGTTATGGGTGAGGAGGGTAGTGTATACACAAGTGCCACACATGATACACGGTTTATACCAGGTGTTGCAATGGCCGGTGCTGAAATGGGAAATGGTAATGATGATTCGAATCAAGTTGATGTACATCACTGCACGTCAGCAATGTGTCCTATATGCAATGGTAAAGACACAGTCTTTATTAATGCATTAGATGATGAAAGTCAAGAACCAGAAGGGTATGAAATTTATGATAATGGGGAGAAGATTGGTACACGAACAAGAAGTGATGTTACTCCGCCGTCGTTTGATAATCCTGCCGAGATTGAAAGACCGTATGTTGTTGATAATACCATAGATTTTTAGGCTGCCTTTTTTTGGTGTGCGTAGTTAGGGGTTTGTAGGGATGGTTGTTGATATTTGTTGTGGTGTTGCCGTCGTATCGCTCAATATGTTGGATATTAACGAACACATCTTTCATGTTTATTCGTTGTAAAGTAAGAAGTTGGAAGTGAATTTGCATATTACTTCCTTGTCCCAAAAGTATTAGCCCATCTTGGCTAGATACAATGTCTGTTTTGTTTCCCAAGCAATCAGTCGGTGCTTCATTGGATTAGGTCTGGAGCTACTGGAAGCATTTCTAAAATAGCAGGCTGATCACATGATGTGCACATGTTCATTCTTACTTCATTACTGCTACGTATCATGTGTTATAGGCTACAATCTTCTTATTTATCCAACACGGAAATGACTAAGCTCATTCTGCAATTGCTCAATCTGTGTTTGCTTTGCATTATTATCTTCCAAGAGACGGCCAAACACTTTCACTTTGCAATCATTACAGTCTAGTGTGCCATTGCAACATTCACGGAATCGGCAATCTCCACATCTAGGTTCACACCAATCACTATCACACCAGGTAACAATATTTTCTGCCTCGTTATCTCTACACGCATAACAGGTAACAATGTCGCACCCGTCTCCGTTCTGATCACCGTTGCAATTGGTCATATCATCACCACATCCGTGACATAATATCTTATTGCAATGAGTGCATCCATCGTAATTTACATCTTTACAATTGCAGTGACCACTGCACCAATCAGTAACATCACTACGCCCACCATGATGAAACTGCCCCAGGAGACTTTGCACATTATCATATCCAAAGTAAGCACAGAGATTTTTCTCATTCATGAATGCAAGATCGTGGCTATTGATGAATTGTATAAGTCTCTCGCTCGGATTATTGTTTGCTCCTTCTGTGCACCAAACTCTGGGCACTTGTAAACGCTTAAATGTATTCCCTTCCACATCCAAAATACCATTGAGGATATCATAAACCAATTCTTCAGAGAGTTGGATATCATTGAAAGCTTGTGGCATCTCCATTTGACGAACAAGTCCTAGATCCAGCTTTTCTAAAACTACAGATCCCCTCAAAGGTGATAATCCTTGCCCAACGATACTAAAACAGTGTGTGAGATTTAACCTCTTGAGATTGTTTTTGACATCAATACACTTTAGAATTGCTGCTAGATCCTTATCCGTCAACCTAGATGCTAATGCTTTTGGAATATCAATAAAATCAAGAATATCCCACCCTCCGTTGTAATATTTGCTCATCTGATCATCTAACCCCTTACGTCCTTTCATAGCTAATGTATTAACATTTCTTCCATACCGTGCTTCTCTCAATTGTGGTTTATAATCCCTACAGCTCTTATGTTCTACTAACTTTTGACAGTTGAAATTCACAATATTCAATGGATCGAATTCACTTAAACTTAATAGATCATCTATCAATGACTCATATGGTTCATTATCTTTCACTGATGATATAATTGCTTTACTAGCAGTACTTGGTTCATTATTCTGCATCAAGGATACGGCTAGTAATGCTCGAGATGTCTTTGGTAAATACTCAGCCACTGAACATAATAGATCATTACTCAATAATGTAATATTATTAGAGGATGCTCTCCTCTTTCGTTTGTTACCAACAGCCGCAATCATTTTATTTATATATTATACTGCTATTCATAGAATATAATATTTACTAATATATCCAATCTTGGATGTTTAATGATTGTTAGCTAGTGTGTGTTTTGATTGTTGAGGTTAGATAGGTGCACTCCCAAATCTATATGTGATTGAATAAGTTTTTAATCAAATGCTACCGCTATCACTCGTATTAGACCCAGAGCTACTATCAAATAACAAAGGAGTGCATCTAACGTTTGTGAGTATATCCTATCTTACAATCAATATATCGACATCACTGTAGTATCGTAAATCGTACCTCTCTCTCTAGAGAGGCAGTATGTTTTAAGTTTTAATTCTTTGTCCTTTGTGATTTGTTAGCCATCTAAGGAGTTTCCTTTCGATGAAAATTAAGAGGGTGTTGCTTTTGCAATTTTGCAGTTTGCATCATGCACATGGTGACGATATCGTTTGAGAGAATAAGAGAATAGTACTGCCTTGAGACGATAATATAATAAAGCTGTGCAATTATATAACTGTTTGAGGTAACAAAATTGTATATTCATATATAAGTAAATAACCAAAGCAATATAAATAAGTAATGTGGGCAGCAATTAAATCTGACTTATCCGAATTTGCAACACAAACTAAGGAGGAAACGAAGACTGTTGCTTCTAAAGTTGGTGTTGATTTACCAACACTTAGTAGCGATAATGCTGTTGATAGTACTAATAGTAGCGGCAGTAGTGGTGTAGGGAGTACATCATCTACTCAAAATAGTTCTACAGTTAGCGGTAGTGGAGTGGTAGGAAAGAGTGTCGACGGATCAGTAATGTTAGCAAATGCCGCATTATCAATGGGTTCCAAGGGATTAAAGAGCTTATCAAATGTTTCATCAATGGTGGGTGGTATAGTCGCTCCACGTACTACTACCGAGTATGATAATGATGTATACTACTCTAATAATACAAATAGTAGTAGTAATTCATCATTTGCTTCGTCATCACAACAGCAGCAACAGCAGCCGAGTAGTAGTACGGCATTAAAGTTTGAAGAAAGTGATGATGAAGAGGAGTTAGGGTGGGATGATGATGATGATGATGATTTTGATATGGATTCAGGAGAAGAAGAAGGAGGAGAATTTGTAGATGAGGGGTCAAAAGATGAAGAGATTGATTTTACTTCTTCTTCCACAGATGATAACAACAGGGTATTGGAGAAGACTCAAGCTACACTTCCGTCTGCTGCTACTACTGATAATAATGAAGATAAGAAGGTAATACAGGCATTACAATCCAAGTTAGATACAGTTGAAAAGTCACGGGATGAATTGCAATCACAGCATAGGAAACAAACTGCCGAGTTGGTTGAATTAAGGGCCAAGGTTGAAGAGATGGAACAACAGCAGCAGCAGCAGCAATCTGCGGATAGTGAAGGGCAAGGTCAAGAAGGGGCAAGTAATGATACAGAGATTCAGGCACTACAAGATGAAATTGCCCAATTAATGCTACAACTTAATGAACAACAGAAAGAGTCAGAAAGTGCAGCATCTACATATGAAAGTAAAGTATCAACATTAATTCAAGAAAAGTCTTCAATTGAAGAGGAATTAAATGCACAGAAAGTACAGAATGAGAACCTAATTCAAGAGAAGCAAGCATTACAAGTTCAATATGATCAACAACAAGAGGAAGCAGCTGCTGCTTCAAGTAGCGGTAGTGAAGAAGAGCAAGAATTAATACAGAATTATCAACAACAAATTCAAGATTTAACATCCGAATTATCGTCATTGCAAACCAATTTGGAATCAACTACCGCAGAACTATCACAAGTTCAATTACATTCTACAAATCAAACTAAACTACATCAAGATGAAATGGAATTGCAAGTACAAAAAACTATCAAACTTGAACAATCTTTAATAGAAGCAAACGAGTCTAACGTAACACTCCAGCAAGATTTGGAAGAGTCCAAGATGGAGTGTACAAGTTTGGAAAATCAATTGGAAGATACTGAAAACAAGTTACATGATCAATCGATTCAATTTGAACAAACATTACAAGATGAGATTGCAAAGGCCAGGGTTGAAGTACAGAAGAAACAACTAGAAGATCAAAAGACATCCGCCGCCGCCGCCGCCACGACTTTAACAAGTGATGAGAAGGAAGGAGAACTTAATGACACTTTTGAAACTGCCAAAATGAAGAATGAAGAAGATGAACAAGATGAAGACGAACAAGAGAATAATAAGGAGGTGGTATCAAGTAGCAGTGGTAGTACACCTGCGAAGGTTGCACTGCCAGAAGAACAAGAGGAAGAAGAGGAGTGGGACGATGATTGGTGATATGTGTGTAGGGTTTGAGTTGCAAGGTTTTATTGATTACTTGCTAAAGTAGTAAGATACTTAAAAGTTATGCCATTCTCATTGAACATACTTCGATGCATCTACACGAACGACATAGTGATTGTCACCACTCGGTCCTCTTTCCATAGGCACGTCTAATGCAGCTACCATTGCCTTACATGCCGAGTCAACTGCTATGGGGCCGTTTTGCATAGCCCAGGGTCCACACATTGGTGTACCAACAATAGCTAAAGAAACTAAACTATCAATTTCCACACCTTTTGGGATACAATCTGTAATCCGAGGAGGTCCTTGAGCACCAAAGTCTCCAACTACCATGTTGATGACTCTTTTTGGTGTTCTTTCAAGTGCCTTTATTCCATTGAGACCGAGACTGTCTGTTATACCACCATCAATGAGGAGCGAATCTGGTAGCCATTTGTCCTTCTTCTTATCCTCCTTATCATTCTCTCTCCATGGTACTGGTTGAAAGAGAAGTGGGAAGCCAGCTGATGCTCGTGCAGCCTTTGCCATACAGCCATTTGTCATATTCATACCTTTCATTCTCATTAGATCAAATCCGCTAACTGAAACGGGTACCAACGCCTCCTCTAATTGAATTGGGGTCTCATTATCATCGGTATCTTGTCGAATCTTATTAGCATTGAGTAAGAACTGCCTCATTGCTTGTTCAAACTTATTACCCTTCACGAAAGCACACATTCCTGGTGGATCAGAGACTCTTTTCCAAGTGAATGTGGATACGTGTTCGGCTGCTTCTCGTGGTTGGATACCAGATGCCAACATTGTTGCTGCCATCGCTCCAGCCGAGGCCCCTGATACACTCTTTAAACCACATACTTCACTTCCACTGCATGGTACACAACGTCCTTTCATCTCCTCGTCAATCCCTGCCAAACTGCCAAAATAAGCATAGAAACCAAAGAAAGCAGGAGCGAATGCTAAATGGAACCCTTCTTCACTAGCCAAGTATTCTCGAAGTGTTGGCAATGGTATTTTCTCTTCTTCAATTACATTCATAGATGGTTTCCAAAATAAATCCGTCAAAACAAATCCTATATCAGATAATAATCCACGAGATTGATGATGATGAGAGCTCTCGTGTGTTATAATGATTGTAAAGGCAAATGTAGCAACGGCACATAGGCAGAAGAAAGTTATAGAAGGTGCCGTGGTCGGTAGAAATAGCATTGTAAGAAGTCGTTCCGGAAGGTGGAGTAATGCATATGCATATAGGGCTACGGGAATAAGGAGTAAAAGAAGTGTTCTTCTTGCTTTTGATATGGGTGATATTTGAATGGGAGCTCGTGCTTCGTTTGTCTTGGTTGTCTCGTGTAGCTTTGTACCCTCGGAAGCAATTATAGGTTCAGCTTGTTCATCATTTCTATCTACATCATCTTGAGAAGATTCAGTAGATTCTTTCTCTTGTTGTTCAATACCACTGATTGATTTTGTCTCTGATGTGTTGTCTTCTTTGGTAACATTGTCATCTTGGGCATGTTCAACTACAATACTGGTTCCAAGGTGACCGTTTAATCTATCGACCAACTCCTGTTTACGGCCACTAACAGCTAGATTGGAATCTCTAAGTCGTTCCTTCAATTGTGAGACGGTCATGTCAGAGAAGTCCCCAACATCATTATGCTTCTGTTCAGGCGGCGACTTCTTCTGTTTGGACACATCTTGTGTCGTTTCCTGTGTGGGTACATGAACTGGCTGGGGAAGAGGCTTCTTTAATTGCGTGGCATCGTTGGTTGTAGGAGCGATTTCCTTTGATGGAGATGAGTTGGAAGTACCACTGGCCCCATGAATCACAGGAGCTGGTGCCAATACCACGCCTTTATGCTGTTGCATAATAACTGGTGTATAATCTTCTTCAAAAGGTGACGAAGGACTGTGTTCAAAACTATCATTATTTGTAGTATCGTCGCCATTACTCTTTTCGGGAGTCTGAGTACTTGATAATAACTTTATACCAGGAGAACGCGATGCCACTGGCTTGACAAGTATATGTGAAGGATTTGTTTTTGGTGGTGTCTTCTTTGTTGGTACCTGTTTCTTCTTTGGAGGAGAAGATGTCGGCATGGTCTTATCCTTTTCCGTCTTTTGTGGACTACCCTTTGACAATGTAATGTAGCAGCTCTCTACACCCTCTTCTTTACCACCTAATATATAAGCAACATCATATGTCTTCTTATATCCACTTACGGCGGTACTACCCAACTGAATAACATTGACTTTAGTAACTTGAGCAATTCCACCACCAATATATGCCCCATTACCAATGAGATGTTCCTTGACATTAACAAAGCCCTGTTCAACAATAACATCTTGTTGTTGTTGTTGTTGTTGTTTCTCCGTAGTATTCTTTGCCTTCTTCTTACTACCACCAGTGCATTGCTTCTCATGAGCCACTGCATCATTATAATCTTCAAACACAGCCTCTAAACATACATCACATCTCCAATTAGTCTTGCGTTTATTATTATTTGATGTAGTTGATGATTTCTCGGTAGTGACAGTTGAGGAGGTACTTGCTTCTTTGACCTCTTTATCTGCTTTATTGTTAGGATTTGGTTTAACTTTCTTGGATGTATGTTGAATCTCCTTTTCCTTTATAATACTGTCAGCAGTACTTTTACTGCAGTCCCCCGTCGCAATAATATTACTTTCCCCATGACGCAGAGTACCTTTCCCATTATTATCCTTTGCAGCAATCTTTGCAGAGAGAAGATCGATACTACTAGTTCTTGTTTTATTAGTTGATGTCTGTGCAGTGGCAGCTGAGGAAGTACTTGTCTTTACCTCTTTATCTACTGTGTTGTCACAGGGATTTGGCTCAACTTTATTCGACGTATGCTGAATCCCCTTTTCCTCATTCATAATACTGTTTGCAGCTGCAACAACACATTCCACCTGTTTCATATCATCATTTGTCATCTTTTCTCGGCATTTATTTTCATGTATAACGGCCTCATCGTATGAATCAAAGGTTGCTACCAGGCACACATCACATCTCCACCTCTCTCGGGGAGGAGCAGTGGTAGCAGCATGAGAGGATTTTGATGGGATATTAGTTGCAGTATTAGTACTGGGTGTCTTTCTCTTCTTGGAGCTGCTCATATCTTTTGCAAATCTCTATTGGCAAAAGTTACTTTATGAGTATATGATTGGTACTACTAAAGCACCACAACTCGAACAACGGTACCACTGCTAGATAATCTAATAATAGGTATAAACAGCAGACAATTAAATCCCAATGGTTAACTGGTTAACAGAGTAGAGGCGGATCAGGGGAGCCTTAATTGAAATTTAATCGGATTTTATAAGAGGTAGAAGTTTCATTTATACCAATACCACAATCAACTGCCTACCAAATATCTAGATCTTTGTTGAGTGAAACATGTGGTATATGCGGCAGTGAGACGGCACCGAGTAAGAAACAGTCTAGTGCACACTCGTGATCAACAAAATGGAAGAAGGTGCATCACAAACTAGTAATAGTAATACTACCTCTGCAATACAATACAGTTTCCGATAGTATTAATAATATGAATATATCGAACAATAATACACCAACTAACAATGATGATAATACACTTGAGGTGATTGAACAATTACAAACCATGAGAACGGCCGATAATAATGACAAGATTTGCAAAGACAGTGCATCTAAATCAAATTATAGTGATGATGGTGTATGTGAGATGAACGATATGCTACAAAATATGAGCACGGATGATAAAGATAGCAATGTATCGTTATGCGCAAATTGCGGTAAAGAGGGTGCCAACAACATATGCAACAAATGCAAACAAGTGAAGTATTGCAATGCCGCATGTAAAAAGGTGCATAAAAAGAAGCATAAGAAAGATTGTGAGGAACATCAAAGACGTGCTGCTGAATTACATGATAAAGAACTTTTCAAACAACCTCCACCAGCTGAAGATTGTCCCATTTGTTTTCTACGAATACCTACACTTGAAACAGGGAGTACACATATGTCATGTTGTGGAAAAGTTATATGTAGTGGATGTTCGTATGCACCTGTTTATGATAACCAAGGGAACGAAGTTGATAATAACAAGTGTCCTTTCTGCAGAACTCCTGATCCAGAATCATATGAGGAAGGAATAGAAAGGGAAAAGATACGAGTAAAGGCAGGAGACGCTGTGAATGCGCAATATGGGATGTCACTATCGAGATGGGGACTTTGGTCCGCAAGATCATGGAAAGGCATTAGAATATTGGCATCGGGCAGCAGAACTTGGTCACGCTGAAGCATATTGTGATATTGGAAACGCATATTATATAGGTGAAGGTGTAGACGTTGATCTAAAAAAGGCGACTCATTACTATGAGTTGGCAGCTATTGCAGGAGACGAATACGCGAGGTACAATCTTGGTCTTAACGAGGACGACAAAGACAATATTGAGAGGGCATTGAAACATTGGATGATTGCTGTGAGGGCTGGAGATAATGACTCTTTAAAGGAGATCCAAGAATTATACACAGAAGGGGATGCAACAAAAGAAGATTACATGAAAGCATTACAATCATATCAACAGTATTTGAGAGAGATAAAGAGTGAACAAAGGGATAAAGCTGCTGCAGCCCGCGAGGATCATCGTTACTATTAATATATGGACACATGGGATGGAAATGTTTAGTGGCAAGAATCACGTGGATTAGAATTGAATTGGTTTACCAACTCCTGCTATAAAAAGAAAGAACTTTCTCTATTTGTGATATAAATTTGATGTTTGATATTGAGTTGAGAAGATGGATTTGCTACCTCCGTGTTTAGCAATCTACTACTGCTACTACAAATAGATCTTCCGCTTGATCTAATATGTATACTGGAAGTACTGCTACTAAATCTAGAGCATCATATCAACTTAATTGATGACATATAAGATAAGATGGTGCACTGATAAGAGTAAGAGAAGACATATACATAAATAGTTTGGGTACCAGCCGATGCTACGCTAAGCCGACAAGCGAGTAATGACCGTGGTATTATTCTACAAGTTAAGCTCATTAAGAATTATACCCGCCTCACATTGGATCGGGTTATTCTCAAGATGACGCTGGAAGATGCGCGTTGTGGCAAAAAATGAAGAAATATTGATGTTTTTGTAGTCTATGTTGAGTTATAGGAACTGGAAGGAACTTTGGGAGGATGTTAAGTTGAAGGCGATGCCTAATTCAGCTGCTCGTGTTCCTCAAGCTTTCAAGATCTCAGCAGCTGCCGTATTTATTGTTTGATTGATTAAAAGATTGACTTGGTAAATTGTAAAGATTTGTTTTGCCACATCTGATAGAGTTTGTTAGTATTTCATCATCTATACATTTTGAATTTACACTCTCTTCAGAACAAGAAATTGTTAGCATTCTTCTTCTTCTTCATCATCTAACTGTTCAATCTCAGCCGCCATAGCATTATCTTTTACCAATCATCGTCATCGACCAAGTCATCTTCGAGTAAAACAGCATTCTCCTTCTCCTCTGGAGCTTGTGGTTCATTATTTGCATGTCCGCTAGCATCATTTGCATAGGAATGCAAGTTTGCCAAGGCATAATTGACATCTTGGGGGATAACATTTCGCATATATGGCAAACTATCCGTAACAAATTGTTGTGCCGATCCAATATTATCATGAATAGATGTAATACCTCCTCCTCCCTCTTGACTAGTACCACTACCGCCACCGCCACTACGACCACTGCCTAATGATAATCGTTTCCTTAGCTTATCAATCTTGTATTCATTCTCACGATTCTTCTTCATGACACTGAAAACCTTCGGTGCCGTAAACTGTCGGAATTGTGGAGGAGCAGGATGCCTATTTCCATCAGCCACGGCTCTACCCCCAATACATGATGCATATTGCATAGGAAATGGACCATCAGTACTATTTTGTGAAGATGAGAATTGATAATCCATAAATGTTGCCGAGTCTGATATCAAATCGAATGATCGACTAAGATCGGTAACATCCATGAAGAAGTCGGGACTATGGAATGAAATGAAAGACATTGCCGAGGATAATGTCATATCAACTCTACTTAGGACGTCTTCGGGTACAAACTCCAATGGCCCTCGTCCATCGTTCCATTTTGATTGATTCCATACTGTAGATTGTGACGATGATGGAGGTCCTCGTTGAGCTGACCCATCCATTGAATCATCATCAGAGTCATGATGATGATGTTGTTGTGTCGCTGGCTTTCGTTTGGCATATAGTAACTTCCCCAGTGCATGAAATGTTGATAGCTTGGCATCCTTCTTGGTAGTAGTACTACCACCTTCTTCACTTTTCCTATTACTGCTTCTGGATCGACTTGTCATCATCATCGTTGATGATTGGAATTGCAAAGCAAAGATGGCATGGCGTAAATCACCCCCACTTGACAGATGCATCTCCTCAACAAACTCGGTAGACAACGTACCCAATCGTTCAACTTTTGCAATAGATTGTAATGCCTTCTTCATCTTGGCTTTTGTTACTGGTTGGATTTGTATTATCTGTACTAGTTGTGAATAGAGTATGTGCGGAGGTATTAACCGTTCGAGATCCTCTGGTCTGTGTTTACCCTCTTGTACGTCACTATAGATGAAGAATGTTGGTGTTTGTGTACG
>Ga0214477_100856_pt1 | contig 18558 bp, 15 predicted proteins | sample M1_20Mar14CPVII9_FD_165058 | JGI IMG/M metagenome (GOLD analysis project Ga0214477, IMG submission 165058) | Marine eukaryotic communities from Monterey Bay, California, United States - M1_20Mar14CPVII9sort6BwellC16 | ecosystem: Environmental > Aquatic > Marine > Unclassified | place: USA...
TATTTAACTTGCCCATCATCAGTGATCTCGCAAGTACCATTCGTAGGCTGGGTGACATTAACGACCATCAATGGTAGTTCAGGATCGTCACTGTAGCTATCATTGTCGAGTGCATCAACTATTATTGAACTGTCTTGTGAAGTTTCGACATTGTCATCTTGAGCAATCTTGACTTCAACAACATCCACAACCAACACTGCAGTATCACAAGCCTCTGTTCCTTTGATGCAAACGATGTACTCACAGGTGTCTGTGCCGATGAAGTCGGAATTTGGTGTATACTGCACTTGATTATCGACAGCTTCACAAACTCCGTTATCAGGTTGTGTTGTGATGTCGGTCACTTCAAGTGGCTTGTTGGTAGAGGGGTTTACGTCGTTGTCGAGAACATCTGATAACACTGGAATATTCAATGGAGCTCGCTCTTTATCATCGTTGGCTGTTGGCGCTGGTTGAACAACATCAACAGTAAGCTCTGCAGAATCACATATATCCGTACCCTCAACGCAAGCCGTATATGTACAATTGTCACTACCAACAAAGCCTTCATTTGGTGTGTACTCGACTTGACCGTCGACTACTTCACATGTACCGTTATCTGGCTGCTCTACAATGTCTGTCACCTCTATTGGAAGGTCTTCGGGATGGTTATCGTTGTCAATCACATCCACAGTAATTGGTGTGTTGGGTTGAGTCTCAAATTGATCTTCATTTGCCGTAGGTGGACCACTCTCTACCTCCACAAAGACATTTGCAGTATCACATTCATTCGATGAATCACAAACAACATATGGACATATATCTGGCCCAACATAGTCAATATTAGGCTCGTAGATTACTTGGTTATCCTCTGTAATACTACACTTGCCGTGTAGTCCTTGTGTAACAGCAGTCACTGTCAACTCATCGTCGTCTGGGTCGACATCGTTGTCTAGTACAGGCACTGTTACTGGAGTGTTGTAGGGTGTTGATACCTGATCATCATTAGCGTCTGGTGGCAGATTTGTCTCATCTACAGATATTATGATTGCGCCTTCGTCGCATAGATCATTATCATCACAGACATAATACAAGCAGATATCAATTCCAACAAAGCCAGTATTGGGAGTATAAGTCACTGTATTGTCCTCCTCATTGGCCACACAAGTACCGTTAGCTCCATCAGTAACATTAGCAAGATTGAGTGGGCTATCGCTTGGGCTTTGATCATTCTCCAATGCGTATACTGTTACAGGTTCATCTTCATTTGTAGTTACAGGATCGTCAACAGCCAGTGGCGATTGCTTGGGTGTTTCAATAACATCCACAATGATTGATCCCTCGCCACAATCTGTAGTGTCTTCAATACAAGCTGTATATGTACAATTATCTTGGCCAAAGAAACCCTCGTTGGGCGTGTATTCTATTTGCCCATCAGCGATGATTTCGCATGTACCATTTGACGGAAATGTTACTTCTGTCACCTCCCAATTATCTGGAAGGTCATTTTGAAGCACATCAATCACAAGTGGCTCGCCTTCGGGCGTGTCGACTCGATCATCAAGTATAACTGGATTAGTATTGTTTGGATCAATCGTCACAGTAACGACTGCATTGTCACATGCATTTGTGTCACATATTATATAGTCGAATGTATCTTCACCTACATACCCTTCTTCTGGAGTGTACACTACGCCATCTCCATCTGGACTTATTTCAGCAACTCCATGCTCAGGTTCACTAACATCAATTACATTCAACTCATCTCCATCGGGATCGTTATCATTTGCCAGCACAGGTATCGATATTGGCCCAGGATTCATACCCTCGGATATAGTCACAAAGTCATCACTGGCAACTGGTGGGTCATTCAGTGGACGCTCAACAGTAACAGTTACAGTAGCCTCATCACACAAACTTTCTGGGTCTGATATACCAGATTGAACCTCAATGGATGGATCACATATTTTGTATGTAAATGTATCTTCTCCAACGAAATCCTCATTAGGTTTGAATATTATGGTTCCTTCGGGACGAATTCCTGCTGTGCCATTGGCCGGTTGTGATACTATACTGTTAATTGTGATTGGATCATCTAGGTCGACATCATTTTCCAAGACTGGTATGTTGACATTTGTGTTCATTAGAGTTTTTTCGGTATCGTCATCTGTTGGATGTCAAGTCAAATGAGAATAGATCAGTTTATGCATAAGATATGGTCAAGCTCGATAAAACACACAATAGAAAGATACTCACTAGCAACAGGCAAATCATTCACAGGTTGCACTTCCACAATAACATCTGCTTCACTGATAAAGCCATTCCCGTCTACAACTTCATACTTGAACTCATCAAATCCATTATATCCATTCTCCGGTGAGTACACTATTTCATCATTATTTCCAAGCTCTACACTCCCAAACTCTGGTTGGGTATAATCAACTATAGTCAAGCCAGTACCCACTCCATCTATATCATTATCTAATACCGACAGAGATATCGGTGTATCTTCTGGAGTAACACCTGTATCATCTTTAGCACAGCTTGCTATCCGCGTGTATACATCTGCTCCGTCTATACAATTGTTGAGCTCAGATGATGTATTACATTCGCCACTACCTATACACATGTCTTTAGTGTTGATTGTATATCCGGTTAGTGATGGATAGGATGTAAATTCACTTGAATCTATACATTGTGGTATTGAACTTGTATCAGTCGGACAATCTGATTCTTCTATAGGTACCAAACACAGCTCATCACATGTTGCAATTGGCATAGTATCGACTGGTTCTTTCGAAGGTTGCTGTGATGGCCGTAAGGTTGGTGATGAAGTTTCTTCAGGTTTGATTGTTGGTTCACGTGTCGGCCTAACACTCACTCCTCTTGTGGGTGTCAACGAAGGCTTGGCGGTGGGAACACATCGATCAGTTCCACCTGTCTTCAATATCTCAATCTCTGCACAATTCCAATACTGTAATGGTAATCCATTTCCGTCATGAGGCAAAGGAACTGGACATTCATTAATCTTCTCTTCAAATACATCTCCCCATTCCGGTGGGAAATCATATTCTAAATATCCCTCATGATAACAATCTTGTGCAGTAACAAAGTACCATTGCAATAATACCAAATCACCAGTCAATCCACAGGGTAGATTCATTTGATATGAAAACTCTTGTTTATTACCAGGAAAACCATCTAAATCATCAACACGACCGGTAATATCACCATCGGGGATATAGATTCTTTCTGGATAATTCGGATCTTCATACGCACCGTAATAATTATCACTAACAAATTCCAGTGGATATTTATCAAAGCATTCTTGTGTTGGTATTTCACCCCATTCAATTGGACATAGTGAGAATTGGAAATGACCACCGTTACTTGATATTAAACTAACTTTGATATTAATTTCATCTTCTTGATTGTATACTGCTTGGATATTAATTGGCATATCATTCCCTAGTATATTTTTCGGTGTGTCGTAGTTACGGAGTGTTTCGATTATTCCACATTGTGCTACTGATCCACCTCGATCAGCGCCCTGGGGTGTTGTTTCTGGTTCAGGGTCTGATTCGGTCCGTGGCCACCAGACTGTGTCTTCATATGCTACTAAGTTTCGGGAGCGGGGTAGTTTGAGATATCCTAATGATGATGTCGGTGTTAGTATTATTATGAGTAGGAGTATTATTAACATTGAGAGCATGAGTTGTGCTTTTCTTTTGGACGACGATGACATTCTATTTCTCTTTGCAAATCTAGCTCTTCTTTGATACTTGCATGATAATACATCATAATATTGTGTCGACGGCATTATTATATCTCTTTGCAATGATTTTTTTATATTAATATTATGATGACGGCAATGTATTCAGTTTATATGTTCATAACTTTGCAATCATCTAATATCTTACTCCCTCATTGCAACAGGCCTAATGCTAGCATGCCGTGCTGACGCCATATGAAATACACAAGGTTGGCGGCACTAATAGGTAGACACGATAGAGCTCTCAACCCGATTGATTGTTCGTTCAGACCCCTAAAATGTCTTCCTCTCTTTCTTGTCGTCAAGTCGTACCGTTAATGGAGTCATTTGAGAAAGGATACCACTTCGAAATGAGAAGAGGGCAGTTGATTATTTCTCTAGTCCTAATACACCATCATGCTTAGATCAATTTTGGTCTTGGTCTAAAAACAGCATTAATACTAGTGATTCATCACGATTAGCCTTAATACGAGCAATATTGCAGGCCTCTTTAATATTTCAAGTTGTGCATGTTGTTTTACAATATATTATTGCAAGACTCTCAACATTCGACGATTAACATGGAGAGGCGGCTGGCATTCGTTAATCTCAATCTAATCATACCTACTTATTATAAAAACGATTGCAAAATACAGTTAATAAATTGCAATAATATCATGGACGGTTTTATGAACAAGCTACTGAGGAGGAAATCAACTGGATCAACAATAGCGAGTATAGATACGGTAGAGGCAATAGATGACTCTGGGGAGATTCTAGTTAGTACAGCAACAAACACTAACCAATACATCGAGGAGGCAGTTGATAATACCTCCGCTGGCTCGGCTGATCATATCATCAGTGAGCTTGATATAAGTTCATCAAGTGACAAGTCTGAGTCACCGGTGGGTGTTATGGATATAAGATTAACAAGTACCGAAGTACCGGCGCCTCCATTATCAGAAGACGCCAACGATGAACACGACGATTACGATGATGGTCTATTAGTCGATTTTCCCAACCGACGAACGTCAATGGAGGAAGTACCACTAGCACCCACCCGTTCCATATCCTTCAAAGACTCAGCCAAGGTACAATCGGTAGAAAACTATTCATTAAATCCACATCTCAAATCACAACTATGGTACAATGAAGTAGATTTACGATCATTCCAACGGAATAAAGGACAGGATATAGGTACTATACGAATGTTACACAAGTTTAATACACAAGCTAAGAATAATAATAAAAAGAAGAAGAAGAAACAGAATGCAGAGTTTATAGCCCAACAGCAAATGATACAAAAGACGTCTACAAGTATAGGTTTGGAAAATCATGTTGGTCATGGTTCTATATCATGGAATAAGATGACCATACTCAGAGAACAACATCGAAAGGCTGTATTAATTGAACAATGGAAACAGAATGGTGAATTCTGTGTTGTCAATCCAGATAGTATTGCCAGAGTAAGCATGGAAGAGAGTGAGTGGGCTAGGGTACGGGGTGTAGAGATTGGTATTATTCATGCCAATTATGATAAGGATGGCGAGAATGAGAATGATGATCAGAGTGATGATAGTAGCTCCTCCTCAAGTGAGGGTGGGGGTACGAATGATTGGGAAGACCGATTATCCGTTCCGGTCAAGTCCGGGTTAGATATTGAATGTGTGCCAAGAAAGATGATGATACCAAGCAACCGCAGCGTATCCACATGCCTGCCTTGAGGATTAGCAAGACACAAGAAGCTATAATAGCAGCAGACAAGGAGGCAAGTTCTCAAGTGAGGAAAGAGATTGATAATCTTCGTGCATCGATCTCACTTGTTAAGCACCAGTCTACAAGTCATCGAAGTGTTCAGGTGCGTCGGGGGAACTCGCCGAGCACGTCATACTCACACATGACAAGAGGAAACGGTTTTTTGGGCTTGCTTTCCTCTGCAGCAACAGTTCCGTCTGCTCAGCGAGGGAATGAAGAATGGCCAATACCAAGCACGAGCACTCCTCTTTCGGGTAATACTATCTCCTCTCCAAGAAGCCCACGAAGACTACCTCCTGTTCCCCGCAACACACCCAATGAGCCGCTTGATAGCAATACTGTCGTCTCTCCTGAAGATGTTCAGAAACTCCGCCGAAGTGTACAGCTTCAAATGAGTTTAGTCAGAGATAACTCTTCAAAGAGGCTAGATAGAAGTGAGCTTGGCCTGCCAGCTGAGATGAAGGATAGGTTGCCAGTAACAAGAAGACCGCAGCAACCAAGAACTTCTTTACCAAGACCTCCCAGAATAGCTGAGGAGATTAATTGGAGCTCATCATCAAGTTCAGATGAGGATAAGCGTTCCTATAAGAAGTTGAATGGGGAGGGTTGTCTCAGAAGTACCGGGGAGGTACCGAAGCCGCATATAAGACGACCCACTCCGCCTTCTGCGTGACCCTCGGCAGCTTAACCTCTCAGCCCAATCGAGGGGGGCAGCTACCTCATTATACTTGACACAGACCTCGTCAAAATGATATATAATACTAGTATATATTAGAATAGAATAGATACCAATAAGAATAGAATGCACAGCTAGGTTAAACAGTAATATATTGTAAACAAATACTATTATCTTATCATTTAGTCTAAATCAAAGCAGGGAAACAGGTTGTCAAACAGGTTATCAAACTTCTATCTGATAAGCTTTATGCACTTTCAATAAAATACATGTGGGCAGTTAATGCAATCAGGCAAAGTTGTCGTATACTCGTTGCACCAATTCGCACAACCTGAAGTATCTTTGCATTGACTAATGCCTGCCCCTTCAACTTCTTGGCAAATAAGACCTTCACTGCAACATCCATATTCATATCCATTTGAATCAACACCGCAAACATTCCACTCTTGGAGGAAGCAAGTACCATCATTAATCTTACTTGGTCTATTGCTTGGTGCAGAAGAAGTCGGTGCCGAAGTAATTACATTAGAAGGTTTAGATGTTGGAGCCAAAAATGATCCTCCTTGCTGCCTGCATTGACTGTAGCCACCATATTCTCCACCGATTTGAATGCAAGCAAGGCCTTCTGTGCAGCAACCATAATATATACCATTTAAGAGGTTGCACAAGCCCCACTCTTCAACAGTGCACGTTGAACCATCTACTGGTGGAGATGTTGTTGGGATCAAAGTAGTTGGTTTGATAGTTGACACTCGTAAATTTGGAGACGGAGCATTGGAAAGGGTAACTTGTGGAGATGGGGCATTGGTAACTTGGGGAGAGGGAGGCGTAGGAGGAGACACAAATCCATCCGAGGCTATGCATCCATTGGTGCCAACAACACATGGTGACCAAGTTGCAACATCTGGCCCCACCATGTTGCCTGCTCTAGTTGAAATTGGTAGGCTGAGGTCCCTGTAGTCAGAAGCAACACTTGATAGATGACCAACGGGGTCGGGAGATGCAATCGTAACCAATGGCTCTGGTCGACCAGGCCCGGCAGTTGAGTCAATTTGTACATCATGACAAGCAACGTAGAACTCGACTTGGTCCAAGCCGACCACATGATGTGCACTCCATTCCCAACGAAATACACTATGCTCAGATGCAGGAATAGCGTCTGAGATGTTAATCGTACCAGTCAGAGGACACCCAGGGAAGTTGGCAATCTTGAACCAGAATTCTGGTGCATCACATTCACTTCCATTGCAAGGAGTACTCTACATTTTGATAAAGAATAGAGGAAAGGAACATGAGAGGTTTTAGTATGAGAGGTCATGATATGCAATAAAGTACTATACTTACCACATAGAATGCACAATCACCAATGTGGTATGCTGCAAGGTTCAACTCGTAATTGATCGTTCCCCCAGCGACCAATGTTGTACTAGGTTCTAATGCCGGCCTATCTCTGCATCTCATTGCTGTGTCGCTAAAACCAAATGCTGGCCCTTCTTGCAAAGTGTAAACTGGGTCGTTTTTATACGATGCTGGATTTGTGATATGAAACCTTGAACGTGGGCTACTCATGTATCCATGGCCTTCGCCTCGAGAAAGGCAACTGGAGAGAGTTGCAAGCAGGGCAAATTTCATTGTTGACTCTATCTAATCGAATGGATGGTTGATATTATTTGCAACTTCCTTTTTATAAGCTGCTTGTATTCCTTATACGACCACTTAAATACGATTTGATTTGTACTCCTATTATATCCTGGGCCTTGCCAAAGACAAATTTGAGTTTATCTGTGCAGTGTTTGTAACGCAACGCAACTATCAATCGTAAACAGGATATCTATCTCCTACTCAAAAGATGGGAGTATAATCGTAAAACCTTGTGTAATGACTCTCGATCCATATACTCCGTGTCATGTGTGATCTTAGGTACGATCATATCCATGTGTAAGAAATAATTATTATTGTTCCAATGTAATCCATCAAACACACTTTTCACTGCCGGGGTCACATGACCCACCAATAATTGATTTACCAATGCATTTATTCTACCATTGCCTATTACCTGAGGATAATGAATATGATGAAAGATACCCCTAACGGTATCCTTTATGCTTTGCTTCCTTCTGATGGTTGGCAACGCAATATCTTTCCAATAAGCGACAATATTTCAGGATCTGTTGTGATTAGGATCATTTCTATAATGAATGCATACACTTGAAGTCTCCGCTATCTTAGCCAACTACACCCTAGTTTCCTACTTCTACTACTCAGTCTGCCTTTTCTTCGTTCTCTTTCTTATTTACCTCCCTGTCATACATGTCCGGAGGCCCCACGAAGTAACACCAAACCCTAAGGGCACACACGAGACTGAGTAAGTGAAAGATTGGACGAAGACGATCACTGGCGTATAGCTCAACCACCATGGATTGAAGATCATTAGAGTTTGATTCAGATTCAAATATATCCGCGGCCACTTCAATGGTATCCATGATATGATCTCTAGTAGCAATCAATACCAACACTACAATCTCGCAAATACAAATTGTGCCGCCAAGAAAATCGCCCATCACTCCCCCAAGAAGATAGTCGCCCTTGTTGCCGCATACATGAGCCACCGAAAGTACTACCAAAATAAGCACAATTGAAAACAATTGGCCGTATAGTATTGATGATAGTATAAAACAGTACATTAATGCAAACAGCACTCGTCGCCAGGATACGATATGCTTTGCCTCCACCATGAATCGATAGAATGGACTTTTTGGCCCTACTTCGGCAACATAGTCTCTTGTTCTGATAAGGTATGGAGCTGACAACCTAGCAAGTGTCTGAGCAACAAGTAACGCTGGTCCTGTACCTGAACTACCTCCATTTTGAAAGTCTAATACCCAGTTGGATGATCCAAGAGTACCAAGTAGCTGGAACTTGGTAAAGAGAAATAGACTCAGAGCTGGAAGATGCGCGTTTAGCGGATTATGACGATGAAAAGAGACAATAGTAACTCGAGTTAGTGCATACAGCTTGCAAAGTTAAACAAATGAAGATACATATATGCCAAACGAAGCACACATTCATTCATAAGATGAAACAATACTAACGCGGACTTTCCAGCACATCCAAAGGTACCAACTCGACTATCGGTCATAATCTTGAGCACTTGGCTTTTACTCCACCCTCCGCCAAGTCCATCTGCAGAGTCTGCTAGACCGTCTTCGTGGAAGCAACCAGTAATGTATAGTCCAACACTTATACTCAATGCAGCTGATATAGTTGCAGACAATCCTATAGATATATCCAAACAATCAAATATCACAGCATACATACAACCCAAGATACTACCAACTACTGGGAAGTAAGACATACCTCTCATCAAAAATCCAGGGTGTATATCAACCCAGCTAGGTGATGGCAGTCGAGTTATGAACATCCATATCGTAAAGAAGGTACGAAATTCAGATCGAGGACTCAGTGTAGCATTATTGTCATCAGTGCCGTTGATAAATGATTGTATCTCGTCTGAGATTTGTGATTTGTTGGATAAATTACGAGATTCTACAATGCCCGGTTCAAGAATTGTAGTTCGACTTTCCTTCATTTCATTCTCCTCTTTGGTATCTTTATCTGCTGTTTGGTTTGATCCATTATTATTATTCTTGGGTATTAACTTTTGTATGCTATCATGATCTGCGATACCATCTATGTGTTCTCTTAGAGTATTAATTTCATTCTTCATTTGATTGGTAAGTTCAGTCTGTTCGATAGATGCCCGACGTCTATCAACAAGATCCTCCGCCGCCTCAATCGATGCACGTCTTTTATCAGCTGGTATCTTCATGACTATTTTATTAATATCTTTCTTCTTTAGCTGCTCACTGATGGCTTGTTCGACAGGTGATGGAGATGGTTTCTTCTTCTCTATACCAGTACATGTATTCTCATGTTGTAAAGCTTCATCATAGGTTTCAAACTGGAAGTTGCGCGTTATCGCGATTTACGAAGGCGAAAGAGAGATGATTGTAACATAATTTGTTACACGTGGGTTAAAAAGAAATGTAGATAAAGCAACACAAACTCAAACGCGGACTTTCCTTTGCAACTTTGCAAACATCACACAACCAATTCATTTTCTTGGTATCATTGGTTGTAGTGTCCTTTGCAACACTTGTGTTGGTATCCACCACCATATCTTCGTCTGCAGTTAATCTAGCTTTATTAGGTGCTTGATCTAAGGCAGTTTGTGTTCTTTTGCGTTTGTTATTATTCATTATGAGGGGGGCTTACTACGGCAATAGCCAGTGGTGAGTTGTGTGGCGAGTGGTGAGAGATTTGCTTGCATTGCAAAAAAAAGGATACGGCTCACGGCTTACGGCGGTTTAAGTTTATTCGTTCTATGATTATGAGAGTACGTAGGCAAACCATAGCCATCAATCTCTTGTTTATTGTCTACTCCCTCCCAATATTATTGAGTAATATAAGAACAATATGCCCAGTGGTAATCACGAACCTGTTAATCAAGTACGGCTAACAAACGTCGCCGTAGTTCGTCTCTTGCGCGGTGGTAATCGATTCGAAGTTGCTTGCTATAAGAATAAGATTATCAACTACCGTCAAGGTACTGAAACTGATTTATCAGAGGTATTACAAACAGAACGAGTCTTTACAAATGTATCTAAAGGACAATTTGCAAATAGTAAAACATTACAAAAATGTTTCAATACCTCCAATGAAGAGGAGGTATGTCGATTTATATTAGATAAGGGTGATGTACAAGTTTCAGATCAAGAACGAGCAGCACAACTTGAGAATACAATTCGAGAAGTGGCTAGTATGGTAGCTGAGAAGTGTGTTGGTCCAATTAATCGACGACCGTATACTATTACACAAATTCGTGATGCAATGAAATCTGCTGGGTTCATGGTCCATCCTACTAGGAATGTTAAGCAGCAGTTTTTGGATTGTGTAAAGTTGATACCAAAAAAGAAGGTATTGGACATTGAAAGAGCCAAGATGCAGTTAGCCTTGGTTTTACTGGATAATCATGATAGTGTTGATGATGAAGATGGTGTATTAGAAAGAAGAAGGAATGCAACTAATTTATTGATTGAGGAAGGTGTTGCCAAATCAGATATCGTTCCACAAAAAGATGACGAGGATACTACACGGATTATATTCCTATCTGATCCGTCGTTATATCGTAAAATGGAAGGTATTGCAAAGAACAGTTCAGTGCAGGGTAGAATAGAGATTATACAACAATGTGTTACCGAAGAAGGTGATGTTACTCTTGGATCTGAGTTGGAAAGACGAGCGCAACAGAAACAACAACATGATGAAGCTGAAGAAGAAAGAGCTAACAGGAATGTAGACAGTGTAGATTCACTGACCAATAACATACAATCAAATCTCGCACTAAATGAAAGTGCAACATCAAAAGAAGACAATCATTACGAGCTACCTCCACAAATAACCAACTCACGAAAGGCACAAAAGGCACAACAAAAGAAGAGTAAAAAAGCAAAGCGACGAGAGAAGGAAGAGCAGGCTGAGAAAGACGAGCGTATAGCCGCAGAGAAGACACGTCAGAAGGAACGTGCTGAAAGATTGGGTATTGCAGAAGGCAGTAATGGGGCTACCGCTGAACCCTCTATTGCTAGTGGAGGCGGAGATACCAAGCCTTGCAATACGTGCGGTGGAAGTTTTACACCAGGAGAGTATCGATCACATTTCCGCAGTGATTGGCATAGATACAATGTCAAGCTAAAGATGAAAGGTGTGGCACCTATATCTGAAAGAGAATTCGAACTGTGCGATGCAGACGAGTTCTTTAGTTAGTTAATACTTTTAAGAGGTACTAATCACAACCCACAACTCAAATCATAAATTAGGCGTGACAATTAATGACTTCTTCACATTCCCAAAAGATACAAATGTAGCCTCATCAGGGTCTATAGACACAGTTTCTTGACGAAAGCCACATTGCAGCCCTTCATGAATAAGTAGGCGTACCTCGGACTCTTCCCCCTCTCCACCTCCAATAATCAGTTCAGTTTTACCACTTTTCCGTACAACAATTCTACCGTATCTTCCAGAAGGTAAATCTTTTAATGTATCATCATACCCTAGTGCTGATTGTGCAGTTGACAAAGAACCAACTTCACCCATATTTGTGTCAATACTGGAACTGCCAACCATGTCTGGCTTATTATTGCTCTGAGCATCATTTATCTCTTTCTTTATTGCTGCAACCTTCTTCCTGGATGAAGATGCGGTGTCTACATGTGGTAATCGAGTTGGAAATTTCATCAAGTACCATGAATCTGATTCCATTTTCTTTAACTCGTCAGATACTGTTTCTAGATCCAGAAAAGGTGATTGCAATGGAGGATCACTTAACTTTGATGTGAATGATGATACTGCAGTTGTATTATCAGTATCAGATTTCTTCTCTTCCTCATTGTCTTCTTGACAATCATACATTGTTTGCTGATTAGGATCAATTGCAAATGGTAATTGAACAGGTATTAATCCACCCCCAGTATCCCCCCTACGCTTTGCTCTCTCTTCCTCTGCACTTGAATCTGAATCATACAAGTATTGATTTGCTAATCCTGAATGATCCACCATTTCACTATACTCAAAATTTTGATCATTATCATCAAACATTGAACCATCCCTTCTTTGACTAGTCGATGGTCCATCTAATACACTCTTCTTCTTTTTACCAACATCAACATCTTCTTCGTCCACATCCATCAACTCAGCCACAACAATTTCTTCTACTTCTTCATTATCTTTCTTTGATGATGACCTTTTAGATTTTCCTTTTTTATTACTACTTTCTCCTGGCATATAAACTGCCCCGTCAGTTCCTGCATCTAATACTACCTCTTGAGCTTGAGGTACATTTATTTGGCTTGAATCTCCTCCTTTTGCTGCCACAGTTACTCCCCCATCACTACGCTTAGCAGCCTCACCTGTAAAGAATGCAGTACCTGTAGGTATGATAAATCTACCTCCTCTACCACCACGTCCTCTTCCCGATCTACCGCGGCCCCTTCCACCACCGCGTCCTCGTCCTCTGCCAGTAGATTTATTACTTTGATGTTTTGGTGGACTTTTACTACGTGATCGGGATGATGATGATGATGATGATGCAGTGACTGCTGGCGGAGCATTTGTTGTTGCTGATGTAGTGCTAGTAGACTTCTTTGCAGCCTGTGGACGCTTCAAAGGCTTGAATTTACCAGCTTGTGATGGTGGTTTCTTCTTTGGTGGCATGACGTTTAGATATTAGTATTTGATGTGTACTATGATAAATTATTTTTTGATGGTGATATCTTCACTATTTTTCTTCAATATCGAATCTATGATTATCTGACTTTCATACATTCAAAAGCACGTTCTCTTATTGATTCCAATATGTCTCTATTATCCTAAATCCTCAAAACACTGCATCCATACAACTAACACACTTACAAGATTACCGGAGTGATTGAATGATTGAACTAAGAATAAAAGGATACCTGGGGTATCCTTTGTAATTTATTCGCACATATTGTAGGTAGCAAATTGAAGTTGACATCACCGAATGATATCGAGGTAATGGTCGGCAATAAATACAAAACAAATAGTATTGATTGAGCTCTCATACATGTTAATAATCGTTGCCTAAATGATCAGCCTTGATGGACATTCGCATCAATATCAATTATAACAAATCCACAGACATCAAAGTTTCTACTGCAATGCTACCATTATAAATTGACGAGTATATACTTATTATCTGACCACGGAGATACCCCGACCTTGTTATATGTTATTTATATACTATCATCTACGAGTCTGTATTATTAGAGATCGATATATTTTACACCACAAGTGGAAGAATCCTATCACACATTCTATGTCCAAGGATCACAAGCAGAAGCTCACATTTGTTCTCTTTTGCAGCGGCAATGGGGCAGATTCAACAATTTATCGTCCTAGTGGAGATGACAAGCGTTATCGTCATAGACAAGATGCACTGGTGAGATGTGTGGCAGCCACACTCTTCAGTGCGGCAGGAGCATCCAAGTATGGTGTTGAATTGATTCTTTTATATGATGGAGATTTATCCTGTAGAAGATGAAACTTTCGTCAAGAACGAGCACGCCGCAGCAGGTGAATGCACCATTGGAATACAATATCGTAAAGTCTTGGAAAATTGCAGCAAATGAAGCAGCTAGGCAGCAGCAGCAGTCATCGTCGATAGGGAGAGTTCATAAGAGCAGTAACAGTGAATTACAAACATCATGTGTCTTGAATTCTTGGCAAGAGGAGGGTAGTCAAGCACAAGATTCTTCGAAAATAAGTAATACTACTGCTTCATCAAAGTGTCTCGCAAAAAACAAACATGTTAAACTATTACCAAGCCATATTCCCGCCTCGAAACGAGATGCCATTAGTATACTACAAACTTCATGCTCTCTGGAGTTTTTGAGGTTACATCGTTTGAATACTCCTTTAGATGTTGCCTTGAAGAAATTTAATAAGAGCAAAGTGCAAGTTGTTTGGGATGCCGCAAAGAACGAAGAGATCAACAATGGTACTGATAGTGGAAGCGGTGACACTGGTGACTCTGGAACTCAACAATCTGAACATGATAAAAGGATCAAAGGCATTTTTCGGATATAAGACCGGCGCAATGGAAATCCGCACCTGGTGAATTTTTAAAAGTGAATTTTTTAGGGACCAGGTGCAGATTTCTATTGCGCCTGTCTTATATACGGGATTTCTGTTCTAATTCTAGAACGTTCTAACTTTTAGAACACCCAAATAAGTCCCATGAACGAGAACTTAGAACACTAGAGATGTTAGTGAGATGCTAGGTTGCTATTGTAAGTCTAAAAGAGAACGCTACTAACATGAGAACGAGAACCTGCGGCCCTCGTTGCTCATGTTAGTAGCGTTCTGATGTTGTTTCAGTTGACTTGCATGTGAAATGTTATTTTATATTTGGATTCTCTAAAATCTTCTAAAATGCTCTTGTTGATCTCAATTAGCCGATAAGAGGTCAAATCAAACACGGAAAAACGCTGGAGGAGAGTAAACAACATGTACAAATGCAAAGCAATGATAAATACAAGACAAATCGAATGCAAATCCAACGAACGGCAACCAATAACAAAGAACGACGATGCAATCAATTGCAAATCAAATTATGAGCTCTCAAAATCTAGAACATTAGTTCTAAATGGGAGTTAGAACGCTGTTCTAAAGTTAGAACGTTCTAGATTTAGAACAGAATCCCCATTTTCCATTTTTCGCAACATCCTCGCAAAGGCAAAAGTAAGCGACTCTATGACGGACGTCCTTGCAACATTTTTGCATGAATCGTGCAATGCAGAATTGCCATGCTGGTCAACAAATGAATGCAGTCGTAACAAGGAAGTCAAACATATCTTTCTATTTTGTGGTGCTGTGCGTGACATGACGGAAATGGAGCATAAATCCCTTTCTTCTGTTTGTAACGAGATAAAGATACCACTACTGCCCTGTCGATTGGGACCAACCCCTGAGTTCACGAGCAAGATTGTGAGTGTGGCTGGTCATCATTTCTACAAGGGCACGTTGGGTCCTGGTCTGATAAAGTTGTTGGAGAAGAAGCGACAACAAACAACTCTGACTTCTTCCCAGTTACCACTGGACAACAGTCTTTCTCAGCAGAGATCACTGCATACAATCGCGATCATTCCAATGCAATCCAGCTTACTAACAGCAGATCCAAAGAAGAGATGCCGAATACACTGGTGTATAGTGCGACTCTGTATTTGCTCATTGTACAGGTCAAAACTCGCATCCACTTTATCCACCAGAAAAGCACTAGATAACAAATTGTCTTTTGTTTTTCAAGACAAAGTTCTTACACTAGACCAACATGGATTCATCATTTCTATGGCTGAGAAACACCAAGCTGCGCCAAGTGAGCGACAAATTCTTGAGGAGTTATGTCGACGTCGTGATGATGTTTTGTTGCAAGAAGGCAAAGATGATGTGAATGAGTTGATATCTTCATACTCGCCAAATCGTGGTTACAAAGGCGACGTATATGCATTAGATTTTACAAACGAGGTGGTTGAGAGTCATCTGATGACGACATCAAATCAAGTGATGGAATTAGCCTACTCAGAAGACTACTGCACGTTGGATAAGAAGATGATTCGACATTGATTGCAATTTTACAAGTCAGAGACCAAAATGGTAATACCACAAACTCCATCAGGCACAAGACAATCCTTGAGACCATCGCCAGAGCCAATATACAACTGAGGAAGCAAGCACCATTGGTTAGTGAAGCTCAAGATAGTGAAGCCCTCACTGTCATTATGCTTCAACACTTAGATTACCAAGATGTGCTGTTTGGATTCTTGCGATGCGTATTTGAAGGCAATAATTCAGCCACAGGGAGTATTGAAGCGCCAAGCACGTCCGTCAGTGAGTGGTCGAAAGAGGAAGAAGAAGCATAAGGATATAAAGAAGAAAAAAAGAAAAAGAGAGAAAGGTTTTTCATAAATAATTCCATCACCAACTTCGGCAGTTGATCAGATTATATCTCTTTTATCCTAAATCCTAATACTGTTAATATTCCAATAGCCTGCAATTTGCTTCGTATGCTAGAAGTTACTCATACTACCATAAGATAGAGTGGCAAAGGATACCTAAAAGGTACAAGTGGTATCTTTAATTTTTTATGCAACTGGTGAACAGGGCAAGCCTCCTCAACGAGCGCCGTACGTCATCAGACATCATCATCATCATCATATCACCTATTCAATTCTATCATAATATTTTATTATGACAACTATCGTCATGAATATATCTGCCATTGCAATTACTACTTTCCTTGCCATCTCACAATTACGTGGAGTGGCAGTGCTGGCAGCACTTCAACCTGATACTGATGCTACTATGCTTGATGCTACTATAAAGAAGGAAAAGAATAGTGAGTAGGTATATTCGCATTGCTATTAGGTTAGGGGTTATAAACACTTTTAATGTTGCAATGGATGAAATGAAACGATTTGTTGTTATGTGGTCGAGTAGCTGCGAATAGTGGGTAGAATGGTAATGGTAGCTCATTTATTAGTGCTGCACTCATGACGTGAAAGTATGGATGTATGGCTACGCTCTCCTGTTCTCTATCCAAATGCATGAGAAACTCTCTACTGTTCTAACACTATCCCTAATCCCTGCCTGCTTTCTACACCATCATCCCCCCAAGGCGTTCCAAAACGTGTCTTAACTGATTGTCTTCCATTTCAGAACCAAGCATCTGAAGTACTAAGGACGTTCTCTGAGATCGAATTGCTGCCGCCTGATCCCAAACTACTATTTTCCAACCTAGAAGTAGTTACAACAGAAGTACGCTTTGGATTACCGAGAGAATTCCAAACTGAACAGAAGGGATTTCTTACTGGAGAGCTCAATGTGAATGTAGTGAATGGAAGTCATGTTGAATTTCCGGCACCGGGTTCTCTGCATGAAATCTTGGCAAGCCCATACAATAACGATCTTGAACCCATCTCCGAATCGGATGATCTTATCATCTGGGTTACACAGATGAATAGTGGCATTTTAATCAAGATTACTTCCATGGACAATTCTATCTACCCAAAGACGCCCCCTAAGGTGGAACACTATGGTCCATTCAAGGTTTCTCCCGAGTTTGGCGTCAAGCTGTACGGCAACTATGATGGCTGCTTCGAGAACACTCCATGCGTGCACCAGACATTGATCCCAAGATTGAATGATCCGCCAAAAAACATCATGTACATGGCAGTGGAAAACATGAACAGCATTTGTTCTTGGAACTGGCAGAAGGGAGGAGAATCTTTTGAAGTTTGCTATGCAATTCCCTTTGAGGATGCGGTAACAGGGTGGAAATGTTGTGACACTGTTGAGGGTGATTGTGAGAGCGAAGATATAGATGCGCGTTGTCCAAGGGGGAACACACCACACACAATAACGGAGGATAGCGCAGGCAACATATGGGTTTCGTTAAAGTACGGTGCTGTGGCAAGACTTAGGAATCCGGCATTGATCACTGATCCAAAGGACCCGGCTAATTGGTTCATCGTGAAGGCCTATCCAGGTGATGAGATTACAAGAACTATTGTCTTTTACATAAAGGCTAATGAAAAAGGAGATACAGTGTATGCCAATGGATTCAAAAACAATGGTGAGTTGTCAGTTTACCCTAAGGTAACTCCAACAGTTTTTTATTGTGTTCCTCCGTCCTCCTCCTCCGAAGCAAAGTATTTATAGGGGAATTTCCGAGGGATACCAAAAAGGGCTGTACAAATGTCAAGTTTTTGTAGGGAATTTTCCGAAAGATACCGGAAAGGGCAGTTCTAGTCTCGCCTAA
>Ga0214477_100858_pt1 | contig 18502 bp, 19 predicted proteins | sample M1_20Mar14CPVII9_FD_165058 | JGI IMG/M metagenome (GOLD analysis project Ga0214477, IMG submission 165058) | Marine eukaryotic communities from Monterey Bay, California, United States - M1_20Mar14CPVII9sort6BwellC16 | ecosystem: Environmental > Aquatic > Marine > Unclassified | place: USA...
GGCGGCTGTGCAACAATTGGCAACACGTATCGCACAGGTACAATCACAAGCACAAGCAAGTGAGGTTGCCGTATTGGAAATTACTAAAGATATGAAACGATTAGATTATGCTAAGCAACATTTACAGCGTACAATTACTGCATTGAAACGATTGTGAGTAGTAGTGTTTGATTATGTGTATAGAGTTTTATGTGCACATGATATATTTGTTGTGGGGTTATGTCTCCTTATATATGTTGGTACGACGTGGGAACGAGATTAATGTTTTCATTTGAAATTAAATGGAGAATAGAATGTCAAGCTTATTTGATATGTGTTTGTTTAGATATGGGGTTGCAATAGATATACGACGGGGGAAAGAGATTATATATATAATTTGGGATTGGATATGTAGAATATCGTGTTATGCAGATATGTGTTTGATAAGATATGTGCTGCTGTTATAATATATTGTATTCTATTTGTATCATATGCTCACATCTTATGTTCATTTCTCCTGAACTCTCCTTCTCCAATAACAACAGGCATATGTTATTGCATGCGGCTGAACAACTTCGTAAGGCTGCAATGGTAACGCCACAACAGCCTATACCAAAGTATGCACAGGCTGCTCATTTAGTTGATGCTACACGATTATTATTAGGACATTTTGATGGATATATGAGTAGCGTGCCCAAAATGAGGCAGGTGAGTAGTTTTTGATTATGTGTTGTGCGTATGTTAGTAATTATGTGTCATGCGGGTATATGTTTTGCAATGTGGTATGCGAATGGGGGAATGGTATTGTATGGTATTGCTGCAATATAGATTGGGATTTGAATGTCGTGTTCATAATAGACATGTGTTTAGTAGATTGAGGTCGCACAGCGTATCTTCTTCTTCTGATATCATTATACTCACATCTTATGTTCATTTTTATCCACCTCGCAATTAACAGGTTAGAGACGCAGTGGTAAGTTAATCTCGATAGATTATCATATGTTTATTTGTAAATTTTATGAGGTGTGTTCGATAGGGACGACGACACATCATGTGCATAGAGGGTTAAGGGATTATAAAGTTGCAACTTGGAAGGGGAATAGATTTCTATCATAGAATTATGTACATATGAATATTGTGGTGTGAATTGGATTTAGTGAAGCGTAACGACGTATTAAGTGCTGTTTTGCAATGTATAGCATACGGGAAATACAGAACAGACATACCGCTTACATGGATGCGTCGAGGGTGGGATAGAGGACTATCTTTTTTGATCATATCATATGTTCATATCATATGCTCATATGTTATGTCCCGTTCACTCTCATAATTGTAACAGGGTGTTATTAAAGGACAATTATGGGAGGGTATTGTTAAACTATTCCAGGAGGTTGGATCTCAACAACAGCCGAATAATGAACAGATTACTATTACGGGTGAAGATGGAGAGACTGCCGCCATCATTCCTGTGAGTGCGATGGTACAAAAGACATTAGCTGATGCTTGTTTAGTTATCGAGGCACTAGGTCCAAAATCCAAGGAACGATTCATATCCGACTTTATCAAGGATCAATTACAAGAATATGACGAGCTATACAATCCCTCTCCTGCGATGGGAAAGAAGAAGGCGTCCACCGGTAGTGCCGCAGCCGGAAGTCAATCCTTTAAAAAGAAATCTACCACTCCTAACAGTAGTCCCAACAGGAACAAGAATACTACCACCAACAAACCAACATCACTGGATACGGTTGAGAATCGTTTTACATGGTTTAGAAACAAGTTACGATCACTCCAACTCAATTTTAATAATGTCTTTATACCTGAATGGAATGTACATTATCGTCTCACTGTACAATTTTTGGAGATGACTGCCCGACACCTCAAGTTTACATTAAAGAAGTATTACAATAAGAATACAGTTAGGATATTACCATTTAGAAGTGGTGCTTCTACCGGTCAGGATGGAAGTAGTGGAGTGGCCGCATCAGCAGTATCAAAGTTTGGCAGTTCATTAAACAAGTCGTCTCATGGTAACAATAACTCCTCTGACGGAAACGATGATGGTGTATCTGAGGGCGAGAAGGCCGTAACCGCACTCCTCAAGGCATTGCAAAAGACCATCTTATTCGAAAAAGAAATGATGGCATGGTTATCTCAGGACTTTGGTACAAAGTTCATCGATCCATCCCTTCAAGAGAAAGAGATATTGAGTGGCGGTAATAGTATGGGATTAGATGCGGCCGCAGACGATGATGATGATCTAGAGTTTGATTCACAAGGTCGGGCATACCCGGCACAATCTCCCGAAGGTATCAAGATCAAGTATGAACGTCGCAAGAGAATGGGTGGTAAGGAAAGTAGTGCACCTGTCGTCTCCGTCGGCGGTCCTGTCGCGTCCTTAGCCGGCCTTGCCTCCACAACATTTGATGATCACATGTCACCTTATGTATCATTGGAAGAGCGTAGTATGGATGAACAACTCTTCAACGCGGCATCTGACAATGAAGTTGATGCTAGAGGTGAACGTCCCGTCTTTGTTTCATCTACCAACCTCTTCATCTACATTAAAAACAGTATAACAAGATGTACGGCATTAACAAAAGAGAAGACATTCTTCCTATTACAACGTGCATTCCAGAAGAAGTTACGTGGGTATGCAAGTGTTCTTGAAAAGAAGTTACCGCAGCCTCAGTCGGCGGCAGGATTATCTTTGGCACTGTCTAAAGGGGTTAGCGGAACAAGTGGTCAATTATCATCAGCTGCCAGTACTACATATCGTATTCCCCTGGGTGAAGTGGTTACCATATGCCACGGTGAGTTGGTCGTATGTTGTTACATGTATGTTATCAACTGTTTGCTGTTTAGATACCTTACTCATATCTTATGTTCATATCTTGTGTACACATCTTGTGTTCATATCTTGTTTTCAGTTATCGATACATGTGAATACTGTGCGGATACAGTCGAGGTAAGTTGATGACATATGATGTATTATCATGTGTTCATTTTCTTTTTCCACTCCTACTTTACTTCCCATAACGCCTTTTCTTACCTTCCAATAACACCTAGGCACTAGAAGATCTAATCCGTGATAAGATTGGACACAAGTATAAAGAGAAGATTGATATGAGCGAAGAACAAGGAGCCTTCCAAGACGTCACCGCCAAGTCCATCCGCGTCCTTGTATCTGGTTTGGAACAACGATTAGATGCGGCATTAAAAGACATGGCTAAAACAAATTGGTCAACATTTGATATGGTAGGGGAAGAATCATCGTATGTCCGAACTATTCATCAAATCGTCCACCCATTCGTTTGCAAAGTTCGGGAGTTGATACCATCATCATACTTTCGTAGCTTCTGTGACAAGTTTGCCCTACTGTTTATATCAACCTATTACAAGGCATTGATTGGTTTGAAAAAGATTAGTGAAATGGGTACACAACAACTACTCCTTGACGTATACAGCATCAAGACATTACTACTCAAACTACCCGTATTGGAGGCAGAGAAGAAGAAGACTACACCTCGTCGTGACAATACCAATCTATCTGCTGGATCAACAATTGCTCCGGCCATGTATACAAAGATGGTGAACAAGGAATGTCGAAAGTTGGAGGTGAGATATGATATGTTGTTTGCTTGTATCATATATTGTACACATAGCTTATTGATTGGCATCTAATAACTTCCATACTCATATATTAGACTTTGCTCAAGCTCGTAGGTTCACCTAAGGAGATGCTTGTTGATATGTTTCGTGCACAGTGGGATTGTTCAATGGATACTAGTACAATGGCGTCTGATTTTACAATGATTATGTTATTAAAGGGTATACCTCGTACAGAACATCCGGCGATGTTGGAAAGTTTGGGTGTAGATGCTGGTGAACTTGGGGCACAGACAGATTCGGCCATGACTGCTAATATCCAGGCAATGCAAGATCGTGGAGCAGACGTGGCAGCAAAGGTAAATGCCGATCTTAATCAAATGAGGCAGAAGGTTGATGACTTTAGGAAGGCATTTAGATAGTCTAAATCGTAATTGTATCTATTTAAGTACTCTAAGTTAATATGGTTATTCCATTTGTATTTCTATTCTTTGATAATCATATTTTTACGAAGCAGATTCATAGTATCTGTATTTACCATTGGTATTGGATGCAGCTTCGTCTCTCTGATCACTCTTAATCTCATTAAGATATGCTTGATATGATCGTAATGCTTTAGCATAATCATCTTTTGTTGCAAGTCCACACTTGTACATTTCTTTTATCACTGCCAAAGAGGCACTATTTCCATCCTTCACAGCCATCATGAAGTGCTTGAATGCCTTATCCGCATTTCTTGACTTGGCCTCCTCAACTCCTAGTTTGAATCTCGCATACGGATCTCCTCCCATAGCAGCTAATTCAAAATAATGAGTGGCCTTCTTCTTGTCAATTTCTACCCCATCACCAGCATCATAAGCATTACCAATAGAATAATATGCGTCAGCATCGCCAAGTTTTGCCCCCCGATGCCAAAGTTCTAATGCTTTAGCATGGTTTTGTTGTAGTCCGTACAGTCCATCATCATAATAGTGTCCCAGATTACGGATTGCTAGTAGATCGTTTATCTCCAAACGCTTCTTATATCTTTTGATAATCTTTTCATCAGTACTTGCAGGTGGAGTTCTACAAAAGGGACATAAATCTTTCTTTTTACTTGTAATTCTTGATTGAAATGCGTGTACACATCCACTGCATATGATCTTTCCACAACACGCCATATATATCCTTCCCGAACCAAGTAACGGCAAACGTAGGAAACAGATTGGACAGTCATCTTTAGGTGGAGGCTGTGTAAATAACTTTTCATCATGCAACTCCGCTACTCGCCTCTCACAATCTTTCTTATGCTTCTTCCTATGTTTCTTCTTACATGCGGCATTGCAATACATAACCGACTTGCATTTATTACATGTATTAGTAACATCACTCCCCTCCTTACCACAATTGGCACATATATTAGATGTAGTTTCTGATGTTGATGTGTTGCTCATATCTTATGTTCAATTCCAACCTAATAAATTACCGCCGCCGACACCGACCACAAAAGAATGTCTAATTATCAATGTACTTAGATATCTACGAACCAATGTGCTAAATGCATACCAACAATAGACACAACCCACGGATAGCAAAAGTTGTGGGGAGCAAAAAGGGGAGAATAAATTAAATAGAAAGGTGAAGGAGGATATGTCGATACGGTATCTTTTTATGAGAGTTTTTATTGATTGCAACAACACGTCATTGGCCATCGAAAGCTCTGCTATTTGCTATCCATTAGGGTTAGGGTTATTGACAACCATAATATCTATAGAAGAGAGCTAATATGTAAGTAGTTTCGGTATTAGGTTTGTGCGAGGCAAGGTTATAGATCGAGCGGCGGCGCGATCGAGGTATTCTTCTTTGTAGAACAATGACAGTTTTGCTAATCGATATATGCTCGCGGTAGAAGAAGAATATTGTATCATTTGATTGCAGTGTCATAAACCGTGTCATGCTCGCTCTGTCGATTTGCAAAGATGTCAATGCACTCTTTTTGTATTTAGCTTGTGTTATGCACTTTTACTTGCAATGCATATCTCACACATGTCATTTATTCCCCCCCCTCCTCCCCCCATCTATCTCCTCATAGAGAATATCAATCAATACAATACAATATACATTGCAAAGATGGCACTAAGATTAGCAACAAACACTTTATATCGTCAAACAAACAAATCTCTTCCCACACTTCAAAGAGGACTAGCAACTTCTAGTCTAGACAGAACAAAAAGTGTCGAAGACTACAACAGAGTACTACAAACATTTGCAGATATTAGAGCATGTGCAGTATTACGTACACCAACATCTGATGCTTGTCCTAAGGCTATGCAGGCTTCTATTGATGGTGGTTTTAAGATTGGTAAGTATTAGTAGTGCGTAGTTGTGGTTTGTGTGTGGTTAATATGCAGTTTGTGCACAAGATGTGTATCAATAACTTCTAAACTAACAAATCTCTCTTTTCTACTCATATTCACATTAACATCGTACACATTCTATACATCAATAACAATCATACAATACAGTGGAGTTTACATTAACAACACCAAACTGCTTAGATCACTTATCCGACTTTCGTAAGAAGTATGACGGAGATGTAATGGTCGGATGTGGAACGATTATGAATACGACTGATGCAGAGAATGCAGTTGATGCCGGTGCGGAGTTTATTATTACGCCGGTTATGCTTCCCGATGTTATTGAATGGTGTGCGGCTCGTAATATTGTTATTGTTCCTGGTTGCCAAACACCCACAGTGAGTTGTCTTTTGTATGTGCACATCTTGTGTCTCTTTTAAACATTGACAAACTCAACCAATCGATCTCAATACATCGAATGTTACGTATTAGGAAATGGTCACGGCATACAGGGCAGGGGCACCACTACAAAAACTCTTCCCAGGCGTAGCAGGAGGTGCCGCATGGGTTAAGGCAGTATCATCAGCATTACCAATGTTGAATATTAATCCAACATCAGGTGTTACATTAGAAAATGCCGGAGAGTATTTAAATATGGGTGCGGCTAGTGTTGGTTTGGTAGCACCGTTGTTTGATCCTGTTGCTATTGCTAATGAAGATTGGGATCAGATTGCAAAGAATGCTGAGATTGGTAAGTGTGATATGAGATATGATTTGAGATATGAATATGAATACATCTTGTGAACACATCGTGCTAAACCACTAACTCACACTTCTTACTCTTCTTTATATAGTTATGGCTAATGTAAAGGAGGCTGGACCATATACTAGAAAGTAGAAGACTACTAATTTTAAAAGTAATGTTTGTTAGAGCAATCGACTTTCAAAACTAAAACATCTTTCTTTACTCCGACTGCCTAGTAATACTTCTTGTCATAAAATGCGGCAGCATTATCTCTCTGATCACTCTTAATCATATCTAGATACGCTTGATAATAACGCAACGCAGTTGCATAATCATCTTTTGTTGCATATCCTCTCTCATACATCTTTTTGATGCTCTCCAGAGCGTCTGGATCCCCATCCCTTACTGCAATCATCCAATGCTTTAATGCCTTATCATAATTGCCTGCATTAGCCTCAAAACTTCCAAGATTGTGCCTTGCCTCTACATTTCCTCTCATAGCAGATAGTTCCCAATAATGTACAGCCTTCTTTTTATCCCTTTCCATACCATCACCTGCCATACACGTACTACCAATATTGTAATATGCATCAGCACTACCTCTGCTGCTCGATGCCATAGTTCTGATGCCTTGGCAGCATTCTGGGGTAAGCCGTATCGTCCTCCAGCATAGTAACATCCTAAATTGAAGATTGCTCGGGAATCATTCAGTTCCATTCGTTTCTCGTATCGTTTGATCTCCTCGACAGGAGTTGGCATAGGCGTTCTACAAAATGGACAGGTTCTCTCTCTTATTCTGTTGCCTTTATCATCATAAACAGGTGCATAAGCACATCCACTGCATATAACTTTTCCACAACATGTATAAAATCTTCTCCCCGTATCAAGACTTGGTAATCGCATCATACAGATCGGACAATCTTCTAGTGGTGGTGGTAGTTGGAATAGTTTTTCATCGTGTAACTCTTTTGCTCGCCTCTTACACTCCTTCTTATGTTGGGGTCGGTGGGCAATTTGACAATCTCTACTACAATATTTGACCAATTTACATACTGTACATGTTTTTAGATCAATATTGGCCTCTTCGCCTTTGCCACAATTAGCACAACTATCAGAAGATACGTCATTATCGGCAGTACTCATACTCATAGATTGTTTGTTGTGTGTGTTAAAAATAATTATTGCAATACCATATCTTGTTCACTCAGGGGGGCCAACGAAAGTATATCTTAGACAAACTAATCGGTTAGTAATGTAAGTGATCTGATAATAATGATCCCTGTTTCGTTTTGTTGGTAACAGAGCGACGATAATAGTTATGGTGTTGAGATAAAAGTGTGACACAAGATGTGTACCTTTTTGTAAATTACTGCTCGTTCAATATTGATACTATGACCTCAAAAGTACCACCATTCGAAAGAGCGTTAAAAACTGGTATACTTGGCTATACTAGATATATGAAATCAATTTTATTTGAGAGCAATCGATATTGCAATATGGGACAACACACTCACTAATTGCAAGCATCGGAATATTTTGGAATATTTTCTCTTCTGCTTCCGCGTGTAATATATCTTATCACGCCGCCATCTAGCTACTTATCTATATAATGTAAGGCAAGTATGTCACGATATCTCTATATCTCTACTCGAACCATTAACATGTAATCTTGATAAAGACGATCGTTATCCTCACAAACAAAGCAAAGAGGCCACAACATATGCATTCCTATCCTCAGGATACCCTTGCCTGAAATAGGGTATCTTTCTCATTTCCAGTATTTTGCTTTGTTATAGTACCAACTTCTATTGGCCTCAATAAGAGAGAATACATTGCAACCACCATAATAATATATTCATTGCAATCACCAAGTTGTAGTAAGGGATTTGACACTTTGCAGTGTAGTAGTATCGACTTTGTATATCTATTATCATCAATATCATTCTTCGTCTCATCATCATCTTTGATTTTGATTTTATCTGAGATGGGTGCTGTTCGACGCGTAGTATCAACATCATCACTTGAGATCGAGACACAACAAGATGATGACGACTTTATTAACGACGATATACCAGCATTGCAATCTACATCACAGAACTATAAACAAAAGGCACGGCTATACATTTGCTTATCATATTTACTATCCGAGATATCCGAATGGATATTTCAATTTAGTACAGTTGTTTGGCTAACATCGATTGGTGATAGCAATAATGGAAGTGGTAGTAGCAGTGTATATTCTAGTCTATTCTTAAATAGTGCATATCAAGCTACATCTCAGCTATTAGTCTGTTTCCTCGTACCAAGAATAACAACAAGATATGTTAGTAACAACAACCGTAGATGTAGACGAACAAGCATGTCTTATATAATACGAATGCAAATGCCATGTATATTAGTTACTACTTTACTATTTGGTATGTTATTAGTTCATACTACTACTAATGAGGATGAGGTAGATGGTGATGAACATCAATGGTACGGAGGATGGCTAAACACTACCCTAGATGGATCATCAGCAGATAATGCAACAGAAGTAGTACCTCAAGATATGAGTAATGAAGAAGATAGAGAACTAAATAGTACAAGTATTAGTCATTATCATTTCATAATACTCATTATCATATACATATGTGGAGGTTTAGCACAGGTATTTCAACAGTGTTATGGAGTTGCTATTGATCGTGATTGGGTAGTTGCAATTGCATCTGGAGATGATGAGCAGTGGCTAACAACAACGAATACAATATTAAAACAGATTCATCTTGTCTGTATCATACTAGGACCATCCATTGCTGTACTATTACATAGTAGTAGTCAAAGTGATGCTATATGGGTTGGTCTTATCAAGATTACTTCATTAGTTTTGATGAATATGTTACTTAATAGATGTTATCAAACTACGCCTTCGCTGCAACGATCTGAGGATGGTAGTATAGAACAATCAGAGGAGGAGAGACGAACTGACGATGATGATGTTGTTCATGTATCATCCACAAAGAAACATACATGTAGTTATATTAATGACTTACAAGTCTTTCTCTCACAAGAGGCAGTGTATGCTGGACTGGCATTGGCATTACTCTACTGCAACGTCCTAACATTCGGAGGTGTTATGACAGCATACCTTTCATCGTGTGGTATGCCTTGGTCAGTGATTGGAGTTTGTCAAGGATTGAGTAACTTTTCTGGTCTTATTGGAACGTGTGTGTTTGCAATTGTAAGTATCTATTCTCGTCGTATTGATCGTATCATAGCTTCTCTCTTTACTAGCTCAGATCTCATACTCTCCTTCTTGCTCTCTAGTCTCAACGATATTTGAACATTAGAACAACAACGATGATTGGCATCTGTTGGCAATTCATTTGCCTTACTCTTGTTATAAGTGGAGTGTTAATGAATCTAAATCAGACAGATAAGTTGCTATCTGCAAAGGTGATAATTGCCTTCGTGATACCGTCTCGGATTGGCCTCTGGGTCTTTGCTTTAGCATCTACTCAACTGTATCAACAAACTGTCAAATCCAAGTATAGGGGACAAGTCGGTGGTACTCAAACGAGTCTCAACTCCATGTTCGAATTCATACCGTTCATCTTAGGTATGGTATATTCAGACGTAGATGATTATTGGATTGTCATGGTTGTTAGTTACATGAGCGTTTCAATAGCAACCATGATGGTTACATTCGGTGTCTTCATTCCACATCAAAGGAAGAGAATGAAGGCGGAATATGATAACATTGAGCTTGAACTAGAAGATATGACCACAAGCTCAAACTCTAATAATGGAATAGTTTAACTTTACTTTATTTATGGTACAAGAGGAGAGTGAGGCTATTCGGTCCTTCTTTTCGGCTTCATGTACACCTCTCATCTTGGGCTAAGAACACAAGTTCATAGAACCATATACACTCTTGCATACCTGTATGTCTCCTCATCAGCTGGAGTAATTAGAGACATTCCACACGGAAGCATGAGAGATGTCGTCTCTCGCTCAATCAATCATTAATCATAATTACTAACACAACTCGCAAATCATACTATCGATTGCTCTCACAATAAAAGGTTTCATATACCTAGTAAGACAAGTATACCTGTTTTTAATACTCTTTCGATTAGTGGTACTTTCAAGATTATATCATCCATTGACCGAGTTACAATCATTTCCAAAAAAGTACACATATCTTGTGCACTTATTTGCAACTATCGTTTTTCTGTTTTAACCAACAAAACGATACAGGGATCATATTATCCGATCACTTATATTATTAAACGATTAGTTAGTCAAACATACACTTGCGTTGGCCCCGAGTGAACAATAGGGTATTGTACACATTCTACCACACTCACACTTCAACCTCTTTCAACTATTTTAAAGAACTCTGACGATACACATACACAGTATGAGCGCCGCCGATAATAACAACAATGATAATAACAACGTGCCTGATGTATGTGCCAATTGTGGCAAAGGCGAGGAGAGTTCTATTAGTCTAAAGGCGTGCACGGCATGCAAATTAGTGAAATACTGCAATCGAGAATGTCAAATTGCCCATCGGTCACAACATAAGAGAGAGTGTAAGAAACGTGCTGCCGAATTACACGATGAAGCATTATTTAAAGAGGTAGAACCAGTAGATTGTCCAATATGTATGCTACGTATGCCAACACTTATATCGGGTAGTAAATATATGTCATGCTGTGGAAAAGAGATTTGTTGTGGTTGCATTCATGCCCCTCGATATGATGATAAAGGCAATGTAGTTGCTGACACTTGTCCCTTTTGTAGAATTCTTCCTCCTAAAACAGATAAGGACGCGATTGAAAGGTTGATTGAACGTGTGGAGCTAAATGACCCAGAAGCAATGAATACCTTAGGATTATACTATGCTCAAGGAGATGAAGGTCGATACGGTTTACCCAAAGATTATGAGAAAACATTGGAATTATGGCATCAGGCAGGTGAACTTGGTCATGCTGGATCATATTTTAATATTTCTCAGATGTATATGAGTGGTGAAGGAGTGGAATTAGATAAGAAGAAGGCTATGTATTATTGTGAATTAGCAGCTATGCGAGGACATGTAGAAGCAAGGCACAATTTTGGTATCTTTGAGGGGCAAGCAGGCAAAGTTCAAAGAACCTTGAAACACTTAATGTATGCTGTGAAGAGTGGAGGCAATAATTCCTTGAGGACAATAAGGAAAATGGTCACGAATGGACATGCAACAAAAGATGATTACACAAAAGCATTACGATCTTATCAAGTATACTTGGATGAGATTAAGAGTGATCAGAGAGACAAAGCGGCGGCAGAAAATGAGGATTGCAAGTATTATTGATTAGAGATTAGCAAACTGCAAACTGGTCTCGTCCCGAACAAGTTGTGATTACCATAATAAATACGAAACAGCAGATCTGACGAAGTATTTTAACTATGAGTAGGAGACTAAAGATTGCAAGCCCGGAGTATGACATTGTACAATGTCAATTGCTAATAATGGCATAGGCATAGTATTTAACGTTTCTAGAATTTAGAATTGAAAGCAATAGTAATAGAATACTTCATGCCTAAACATAAGTAAAAACATACTCATCTCATTATCATACCGGTCTCTACACAAATTAGTAAAATAAACCAATGTAAAGTTGGTTTTAGTTTAGAAGAATGAAGTTCACAACACAGCAGGTTGCTTATTATCTGTGCATCCATACAATCAGAAATAACGATGTATATCTATATATACAGTCAGAGCAGTAATAGTAGAATCAGTCGACTCTTCTGAACGAAGCGAGGAGACATTCCACACGGAAGCAGGAGAGAGGAAAAAAAACTAACTAAATGCCCGCCGAATGCCGAATGCCTCTCGTACATAGATTATCATAAGAACATATAATATGGCAGCCGCTATTGTAATATCGACTACTCTAATAATTAATTTCAAATATCATAGTATAGCCAAGGGTACCAGTTTTTAATTCTCTTTCTAACAGTGGTACTCTCAAAACTGTGCCATCAATATTGAACAAGCAGCAATCATTTACAAAAAAAGTACACATCTTGTGTATACTTTTATCTCAACACCTTAAACTTTATGTTGTTCAGTTATTAACCAACAAAATTATACAGGGATCATATTATCAGATCACTTACATTTCCTATCAATTAGTTGACTGAAGATATACTGTCGTTAGCCCTGAGTGAATAAGATAGGGTATTGCAAATTGCAATACACATTCTACCATACTTCAACTACTTTATGATATACAACTCTGGCGATATATATTCACAGTATGAGCGCTGCCGGTAATAAAAACAACAAGGATGATACACCTAATATATGTGCCAATTGTGGCAAGGGTGATGAGGGTAGTTTAAAGGCGTGCATGGCATGTAAGATGGTAAAGTATTGTAATCGAGAATGCCAAATTGCCCATCGGCCACAACATAAAAAAGAGTGTAAGAAGCGTGCTGCCGAGTTACACGATGAAAAACTATTCAAACAACCACCACTACAATTTGACGATTGTCCTATTTGTTTCCTTCGAATGCCAGTGATTGATACTGGGAGGAGATATTATACATGCTGTGGAAAAACTATATGCAGTGGGTGTGTCCATGCACCTGTGTATGATGACAAAGGCAATGAAGTTACCGAGAAAAGTTGTCCATTTTGTAGAACCCCAAATCCTACCACAAACAAGGAAGCAGTCAACAGGACAACTAAACGAGTGGACTGTGGGGATGCAATGGCAATATATGATATGGGGTGCATGTATAAAGATGGGTGTGGTTGCCCACAAAACGATGCTAAGGCATTAGAACTTTGGCATCGGGCAGCAGAACTTGGTGGTGCCGCAGCATATTTTAATATTGGTTGTGCTTATGATGCTGGTGATGGGGCAGAAATTGATAAAAAGAAAGCTAAACATTACTATGAGCTTGCAGCTATGCAGGGGAGTGTAAAAGCAAGGTATAACCTTGGTTTTTATGAGGCAAAGGCAGGCAACAATGATAGGGCATTAAAGCATTGGATGATCGCGGCGGGGGATGGAGATAAGATGTCTTTGAAGGAGATTAAAAAACTGTACTTATATGGAAATGCAGCAGCAAAAGAAGATTACTCAAGTGCATTAGAATCTTATCAAGTATATCTTGATGAGATTAAGAGTGACCAGAGAGACAAAGCTGCGGCAGCAGATGTTAATTACAAATATATCGATTAGTATGTGAAGTACACCTGGGATTGGTAATATGTACATAAATTTAATCTATCTGTCTATTATCCTTAGAACCATCCGTTCTGTACTCCGGCCTGTCGAACACTACAGTAGCAAGTTAAAAAGATACTAATAGCCGGTGCCCAATATCCCACTATAGAAGAGAAGAGGATAGATGTGAGTATATAAGTCTATACGAAGGTCATACGTCATACCAACAAACTACCAACTCACCTCGAGCCTGCCAACCAACAAAGAATGCAGCCGGACCTCCTTCTTTATACAACTTTTTACCCATTTCAATAACACCCAAGGGTGGTTTTGTTATGATGTTCCCATCTTCATCTACCTCTTCCTCTTCTACACTTTGGGTAATGATCCGCGTGGTTATTATATCGGTTGGATTTGTTAAGAATGCCCCCCATCCGCCGGCAAAGGCACCAATGATTGCCTCGGATAGTAATGTTGAACTGTCAAAGTCTATATCAGCATTATTCAATATATAACTGAAGGTAGGCGGGGGTATAGAAGAGGAGAGGATATGGGTGAGCATATACCAAATAGAGACAATCATATACACATCCAATTACTCACCTCTTGGTCAACTCAAATATAGCAAGCTGTATAGCACCAAAAGGCACATCACGCCATATACTAGCACTCCAAGCTCTAACTAGATTCTCCCTACTAGCCGATGAGCCAAACACTTGGGAACTAGCCTCCAATGCCGTACAGTATGTAGTCTGTACAGTACTCTTAATTGCCTCCGCCGGTGCCCTAACTATACTACCACATGTCTCACCCGCTGCTCCGGCTAATAAGTATACCAACAGTAATGATTGAGGACCAAATTGTGGTAATAGGGCATACTTAACACTCTCGTACACTCCGAGATAAAGGGCCGATGGTGGTCCTTCTTTTAATATGTTGGCACCTAATCCTTCGTATAGACTCATGATGTTATATCCTACTATGATTGGTGCTTCTTCTTTTATTGATGATTCTGATGAGTTGTCGGCGTTGGTATCGTCTTGTTTGTCTGTATCTTTCATATCCGCCTCTCCATCTTCCTCTTCTTCCTCATCACTCTTTGATTTACTACTTCTGCTACCACTGCTAGTACCACCACTGACCTGCAACCTAGTTTTAATAGTATCCAATGGGTGCATAACTAATGTACTTGCCACACTCCCGATAAATGCTGCCAAGAAGTTAAACCAATCTGTTTTGGACGAATATAAAAGTGAGCAATGTGAACATAAGATGTGAGCATATTATGTGAGACAAAACCCTATCCCCTCTAAACACCGTTCATAAACATTCAAAGTCCAACAGAACTACACAAACTTACACATATCTACACAACATATAACAGATAAACAGCATACAGCAAAATAACTCACAAGGTTGTGCCTCCAACTTGGCCAACATTTTTTCTTGATTGGCAATTTGTAATTTAAGTACTTGTAATCGTTCCAATTCAGCTTGTTGTTCTTGACGTAATGTTAAATTATCTTTAGTTGTTCTTTTCTTTAGGGATGCTTTTAATGCTGCCTCTCGTTCTTCTATTGAGTTTGGTTGTGTATTGGTAGATGATGATTCCGTAGATGGTGTTTCTTCAGTGATAAATTTGTCACCATATTCTTCTAACAAACCAACCTCATCCTCGGAACTAATAATACTCATAATAGTTTGTGTAATATCATCTAATTGGGCATTAAACTCTTCTAATCTGTTAGGGTTTAAGGTTGATCCAATTAATTGTTTTAACTTCTTTTCGGATGTGTCTTGAACGCCGATTTTGGAGGGGGTTGTTAGGTTTGGTGGTGAGGAGGTTGTTGCTCCGCCTGATGGTCCAAAGCCTGCATTTGCTGGGTTGGGGTTTATACTGAATAGTAATAGTATTGCTAGGGTTAGACTAGGTAGTATTGATCTTGATAATATTTTGATTGTATTGTTTGATGCGTTGCTTTGTATCTCTGCTGATGACGGCTTACTATGTAGATTGCCACCTATCTCCTCGTTCTTGTTACTCCTCATATCATGACGTTGCTGGTTATCTTTTATTCTACTCAATGTAGGCGTATGATGATATCTGTTCATAGCAAATGATGAGCTGTACATTGATGGACGATGCCGATGACGAGGAGGAGAAAAACCGCTGACCGATATGACAGCTATCAATACAACCGTGTAGACTAAGAGTATTGATGAACTTTTCATTGTAATGATATCTAGTTGATCTCTTCTGTGATGGCGTCGTCGATATACTGCTCTATTACTTCCAGCAGTTATGCTGTTCTGCTTTATCCTCTTCATGATCTTATTATCTATTGCGTGTGTATCTTCTAGCAGAATAATGTTATAAGCATGTAAGCGGAGCTCGACACAAGTATATTGATATTCTGACTATACACCTTACTCTTCTTGACATCTATATTCCATATCTAATGCGTCAAGCCTCTCTTCCCAGGTGTAGCAGGAGGTGCCGCATGGGTTAAAGCAGTCTCATCGGCATTCCGCAAAGAAGAAAAACTGAGTAAGAAGGATACCACGGTATAAAAAAGATACGCTCGCTAAAAAAATGACGACAAAAACCAGGACATAGCAAGACACACAAGGAGGGAACTCTTTATACTGAAGAGCAACTCAACTTAAGTTTAAGTTTTGTATGACAGTATGCAGTACTAGGTAAGATGGTAGTCCATTCCTGAAGAACTACTCTATAGTGTTAAATATGTTCAGGCATAGGATATGCGCCAAGAGTATAAGAGAGGACATATACTTGGCCGCTATCTACTATCCCTACTCCTGACAGCCTGGTCGTTCCAATCTAACGGAAAATTCATCAGATAATTATAATATCAATGTGTACTGAGTGTGTTATTCTTGACGTATTCCATTCTCTAATACTCACATATGATAATATCTGCCATTTCATGATTCTTCTAATATCACAACAAATGTCACCACCAATACTTACGACTTCTATTCAATAATACTTGTATCGAATGGCTGCTTTGTCCCTCTGGTCACTCTTAATCTCATTCAAGTACTCTTGATATGATCGTAAAGCTCTCGAGTAGTCATCTTTTGTTGCATGTCCAATCTTGACCATTTCCCTTATTATCTGCAAAGAGTCAGCATCTCCACTACCGACAGCAATCATCCAGTGTTTCAATGCCCGACCATAATTGCCTGTATTTGCATCACTAACACCAAGATCGTATCTTGAACTAGCATCCCCCCTTATAGCTGCTAGTTCCCAATAATGCAGAGCTTTCCTTTTAATCTCTTTCCACCCCTTTACCATGATAGTAAGCACTACCAATTTTGCTACATGCTTCAGCGTGTCCAAGTTCTGCTGCCCGACGCCATAATTCCAATGTCTTGCTATAATCTTGAGGGAAACCATAATGACCATTACCATAATAACATCCCATCATACAAATTGATTCAGCATCTCCGCCATCTGCTCTTTTCTTCAACCTGTTAACTGTCTCCTCATCTGAAGCGGGTGCTGGAGTTCTACAAAAGGGACAGGTTCTCTCTCTTATTCTATTGCCTTTATCATCATAAACAGGTGCATAAGCACATCCACTGCATATAACTTTTCCACAACATGACATATATGTACTACCCGTTTCCAGTAATGGTAACCGGACGATGCAGACTGGACAATCTTCTGGTTCTACCTCTTTAAATAATGCTTCTTCATGTAACTCGGCAGCACGCCTTTTACACTCCTTTTTATGCTGAGGCCGATGGGCGATTTGACAATCTCTACAGCAATATTTCACTGATAAACACGCAGCGCATTTCTTTAGATCGCTAGTACTCTCCTCGCCCTTACCACAATTGGCACATACATCGGGTATATCATCCTTGTTGTTATTAGCACTATCGGCGGTGCTCATACTGTGTTTGTACATCGCCAGAGTTATATATCTAAAGTAGTTGAAAGAGGATGAAATTTCAATTTATTAGATAATGTGTATTGCAATACCCTATCTTGTTCACTCAAGGCCAACAAAAGTTATATCTTTGACTGGCTAATCGGTTAATAATGTAAGTGATCTGATAATAATATCGGTATATCGTTTTGTTGGTTAATAACTGAATAACGATGATAGTTTAAGGTGTTGAGAAAAGTTATGCACAAGATGTGTATACTTTTTTGTAAAATCCTTGCTACTTGTTCAATATTGATGATACAGTCTTGAGAGTGCCACTATTAGAAATAGAATCAAAAACTGGTATACTTGACTATATTAGGGTGTATGAAGTTAATTATTACGAGAGTAGTCGATATTACAAAGCGGCCACCATACGAGATTGCAATTTATTGCAATTTTGAGTTCATTTTTCTCTTTAAGCTTCCGTGTGGAATGTCCCTGATTTTCTCACAGCCCGCAATTGTAATATCACTAGAGGTATGGCAGAGAGTTGTATGGTTCTATGAACTTGTGTTATCTTCGGAGGCGTTTGTACTTCTACATGAATTCTTAATGATTTGGCTACCTCATGTGGCCTTAATTTTATTTTTAAAGGTAATCAACAATAACAAACGTTCCTATCTCTCCTCTCTTTCATCATTACATCTTCCAATTCCA
>Ga0214477_100859_pt1 | contig 18486 bp, 14 predicted proteins | sample M1_20Mar14CPVII9_FD_165058 | JGI IMG/M metagenome (GOLD analysis project Ga0214477, IMG submission 165058) | Marine eukaryotic communities from Monterey Bay, California, United States - M1_20Mar14CPVII9sort6BwellC16 | ecosystem: Environmental > Aquatic > Marine > Unclassified | place: USA...
CAAACAACAAAAGCAGATGGTCTAGGTAGCTCATTAGATATGGCAATTACAGTGAATGATGTTGCTCAAAAGATTGATGAGTTGTTAACTTCCAATTACGAAAGTAGTAATGGTTGGTGTCTGGCAACATATGATGGAAAGCAACAACCAATAAGCGTAGAAGTAGATCCCAATTTCCTATTCATGTCAGAGTCAGAGGAAGGTGTTATATCGATGGATGATCTTAATGATGCAATTACTGATGCCGTTCAGAACGGTTATGAACTGTCTACAAAGCTGATGGAAGATAAGATTAGGGTTTATATGAACCATTGGGACTATCAAGAGAGGCACAAGAATTGCCTTCCGAAGGAGAAGATTGATAATATGAATCAAACAATCGATGTATGACTAGTATGAAATAGGATCCGATCAAGAGGGACGAATGACGAATAAGACTTATGTCTTAGAATTGGTTCGGAGAACAATATGAACCTATGATAAAGCTCATATGTTAGTATGGTATAAACCCCACAATACTCAACTGTTCAGTGAATAGAAAGTAGTAGGAAGTCTCTTCGATTGATATGATAAGAGGATACCATAGATACTGAGCATATTCCAAAGATCTCTTATTTATCAAACAACTATGAATACCCCGTATGGTACTCTTCTGACCCTCTACTCCTTTTCCTTTTGTTTTCGTGCAGCTTTGAGATCCTCCAATTCTTTCATAAGATAAGTCTCAACATACAACAGAGGCATACCTCGAACGAATCATGTCTACATTATCACCAGCCTAGGCATTACGTCCAAGCCGTTCTAAAATGTCCCTCTCACGCTCTTCCATTTGTAATCGTGCCGCCTTGATTTCCTCTAATTCCTGCCTGAGACGAGTCTCTACATATTCAACTGGCATTCCTCTGACGAATTGGTAAATAGATGATAGCTTCCCTCGCCTGACACGCTGGCCGAAACCTAATGACATACTTGGGATTGCCGATGCTCTTTCAAACCAATGCATCATGAGGGGCAAGACTTTGAACTCCCATTCAAAGAACGGCGTCATATCAAAATCATTATGATGCTGAAGAATCTTAATCATGGCAACCTTTTTCTTATCTTCGTTTCTATTCAATTCAAGTAATGGGCGGAGTGGATTTGTAGACACTGTCCCCAAGTAGTTAAAGGTGTGGTTGGAAAGAAATGTCGAGTTGACACTCGATGTATCACAAAGAAGTTTCAAGAAAGCTTCCCGACCACGAGTAATTGATTCATTGTTGTCTATTTTCAATGTATTCAATGTGTAGTTGTTCACCAGTGAACTTGCAAACGCGGCCAATGCATCATCATTGATATTGTTACCTAATAAAAGAACTCTAATCAACTTCGAGGTTGGAGGTTCCAGTATACTTGCAAGCTGTTGCCACCCACTTGAAGTAATAGATTCATTTCTACTGAGCCTCAATGTATGTAACTGATAACAATTCTTTAATGCAGGAACCAAAGCATATATACTCTCGTCATCTAATTCATTGTCGCCGAGATCAAGATTCTGTAACTGAGTTGCTGAGTTTTGCAATAAAGTGGCCAATGCCTTACAACCATTCTTGTTGAGCCTATTCTCAGACAAATTAATCTCTTGTAATTGAGGGTGCATACTTAATGATGTAATAATATCCACTAATGCCTCATCGGAGATATTACTCTCTGTTAGTAATATATTTTGTAATGATTTGTTTTTACTACTTCCAATTGCCAAGGCTAACAAGCGCCATCCATCATCGTCCAAATCACCCTCATCTATACTGAGAGTAATAAGATTACTATTGTTTTTGAAGAATGGCTCCAGTAGAGTAAATATCTCGCCATCCAATTGATCCATACGAAAATCTAAGCTAGCAATTGATTTATTCCTGCTTACTCCACTAAAGAATGGCTTGATAACATCAATATTCATAGCATCACAATCTCTAAAATACAAATGCTTTAAATGATCATTTTTACCAATAAAGTATCCCAGCCATCCCATATCCTTAGCACCCTCAGGGACATATTCAATACAATTATTTCCTTCTTCACCATAGTGATTTCGAATCCAATATTCATCATGTTGACTTTTGATCCACAAACTGTTATCGCGACGATTACTGTTTAATATTTCACTATTTCTTTTGATACGGCTAAGCATCAGTCTATTATTTTCGTTTATTGCAATATCTTCCACTTTAATACTATCCGTTTGTGCATCGTACATTTGTATTGTATTATTCATCGCGTGATATTGATGTTTTTGATTTACTAAATTGATGATGCAGTATAAGTAGTGGTTAAGTATCAAATAACGTCACTGCATAATACTCCCACTCTCAATATAAAATATACACAATAATTGTATCCAAAGTGCTCTTATCAATATCAAATATTCTACTAAACCATTACGAACCCAACAAAGAATAGCATCGATAACATACAGAGGTCATGCAGTGCGGTATCCCCTAAGAAAATTCACGTCACGAGAAAATCCTATTTTTGTAAGCACAAAGTCACATTGACAGCGCTGCGGCAAATAACAAACTTCGACATAAACCGGCTGTGGATTATTATTATTAATATTAATATGAGTGAACCAACAAAGGAAGAAAAGGGAGGAGAGGCCAATGATGCCGGCAGCGCCTCAGTATTAGATATATTAGCAAATGCGGCTGATGCAAAAGAAAAAGTTGATGATGATGCCGTTGAGGATAAGGTTGAAGATGCATCAGCCTCAAAGGATGATGATAAAAAGGGCAAGGAGGATGAAGTCAAGAAGGATGATGATGCCACCAAACAACCAGCATCTGCTGATACCACCGCCGCTGCTGCATCTGGTCCAGCCGCGGCATCACATGAGCAGCCTCCATATGAAAACCCACCAACAATTCCAGCCATGCAGCAGGCCGCTACTAATAATATGATGTACAATCCTACTGCTGCAGCTCAGTATGGTAACATGGCAAACAATCCACAGGCTTACAACCCCGCCATGATGATGAATAACTTTCCCCAGACGAAGGCACCTACATCACATAATCTTCCTCAGACGGGTGTACGTAATGATGTACCTATGCCGTTTCCTGAAAAAGTAAGTTATGTTTTATGTTGTATGGTATATTAATAATCCTCCATTCACTCACCAAACACCACAACTTTCCTCAACAGTTGATGGAATTGCTATCCAATGAAGATGTATCAGATGTTATCACGTGGCTACCTCACGGGAAGGGATTTGCAATATTGAAGAAGAACAAATTTGCAGCCGAGGGTAAGTTTTGTGCACATGATATGCGCTTTTTATGTATACGTCTATATATTATGCCCTCCAATCACCATTTCTAACTTTATTCATGTATTTACATTCATAATACTAAAACAACATTCAACAACGATACCATCATCATTCTCAATCCATCCACCCAAACAATGTTTAAAGTCATGCCTATGTACTTCAAGCAATCAAAATATACCAGTTTCACCCGTAAACTCAAGCGTTGGGGATTCACTAGGGTGACTACCGGAGCTGAACAGGGAGCGTATTACCACAAGGTAAGTTATATAGGAGGATTCTGTGTCCCATTGTATATTACTGTCTATGCAAAGATTGTGTCTCTAACTTGGCTTTGGCTATGTTTACTTTTTCTCAAATCAACAAATTGTACAGTTCTTCCAACGTGGCAATCATCTTCTATGTATGCAGATGCAGTGCCAGTCCTCTACTCCATTGAAATTTGATCATAATCTTCATGAACAAAACAAGTTACTTCATGAGGAGAAGATTGCAGCACAACAGCAGAAAATGGGAGGGCGTGCTGCATATGATCAAAATGAGGGAAATCGTCTTTCCTTGCTTGCACAAGAGGATGCGGCTACCAGTGGCATTCCAACCATGATCCCACCCAAGCCTGTGGCTATTCACTTACCGAATTCTCAAAAGCGTGTACCTGCCACCAGTAATGTCGATTTGGATGAAGCTATTCGACATCAGAAGGCGATACTTGAAGCTGACGAGGCTCAACTTTTGGGAAATAGTCTTGACAACCAGCAAGCTCTCTTACGTCAACATGCATTGCTTCAGGGATCAATGGGTGCTGGTTCGGGATTCGACCCCGTATTTGAGAGACAGCAACAGCTCCTTCGTAGTACCATGGATGAATCGGAGAGAAAGAAGGCGGAAGAGATGTTAATGTTTGAAAGGACTAGGCAACAGGCTCAACAAATGTTGATGATGGGGGCAAGTAGCATGCCACAGTACGTCCCTCCTCCTAACAACTATCCTAATAATAATGTAATGCCTTCGTCAATGAGCATGAATATGATGGCTGCCAACAATGGCTATAACCAATACAATACTAGTGAAGGAGGAGAAGGAGGTGGTGGCGGTGGAGGAGGGGGACAGCCTCAATCTCAACAAATGTCAAGGTCTGAGATGGAGTATTTCCAAATGATGAGTGCTATGATGCATCAACAGAAACAGCAAGGCGGGGGTGCTGGACCTATTTAGAGGAGACCTCATTTGGATGTTGGTTATAAGAAGGTGCAAAATGAGACGTAAGTAGTGATAGCCGCAAAGCGAGAAGAATCAAGTTAGATGTTAGCAGAGAGTAGAGTTACTTATACAGAGGAAGATAAAATAGTATGCTCAAACTGATTAGGCATCTTATATTCTTAGAGTACATTAGGAACTTCATCGTCGTCTGTCAATTCAGCTGCGTCCTGCTGTTCATCTGACGAGTTGTTGTTCATTGAAGCAGCTGCTTGCATGGCCATCGCCATTAAATTCTGAAGATCTACATTTGTCATACCGTTATTGGCACCCTTACTATTGCCATTAACTTTGGCAGCCATGGATTGTCTCTCATTCCTACCTCGAACAAACTCCTTGGCATGAAAATCTTGAGCAGATTCGCCAGTCTTCTTTACCTTGGATAAAGCCAAAAGTAAATCATTCTCGTTGACAGGCCGAGCTTTGGTACCACGTCGGGGGAAACCACTTGATGTACGCTTTAAAGTACTTGCATCATCTCTATTAACCCCAACGGCTCGCTTTGATGCTCCAGACGTCATTTCTCGTACTGGTTCCCATGCCGCAGCTCTGCAAAGCTCTTTAAGATCACTTCCTGAATACCCAACAGTCTTCTTTGCCAATGTGGGTAGATAATCTTGTGCTTCCTTTGTCATGTTCTGTTTCTTAAGGAACAGGCGTAACAATTGAAGACGTGATTCTAGATTTGGTAGTGGTACCTCAAATGATCGAGGAAGACGTCGAAGGATGGCAGCATCGACTTCATATGGACGGTTCGTAGCCCCAAGTACAATAATAGGCGGCGTCGGAAGCAAAGAGGTTCCCTTTCGCTCACTAAGTAGTCCATCCCAAAGTGTGAGAAATTCAGACTTCATACTACTAACAGCGGCACCTTCTGTGTTGTCTCGCCTACTAAGGAAGGCATCAATTTCATCAATGAACACCACACTCGGAGCTATCTTCCTAGCAACTTGGAACGTCGCCGATATCAGTTTGTTGGACTCTCCAAACCATTTATTCATTATTGTTGATAGCTGGACATTCACAAATGTCGCATGTGATTCCTTGGCAATTGCTGTATAATTGTGGAGTAGGAGATAGAGGAAAAGTGAGCTATGATATGGGTTTAAGTTGATTTATCCTGTATGAGACACTTACCCTTTGCCAACATTGTCTTGCCTGTACCTGGAGGTCTGTATTAAGATAAGAAATTATGATGATCAGTTAAATCTAGCACACAAACAACACATGCACTTTGCATATCACATTTGACGTTGCTTACCCATAGAGCAATATCCCCTTTGGAGGAGAGACCAATCCCGAATCACTCATAAATAAATCCGGTCTCATCAATGGCATAACCACCAAATCATATATCTCACTTTTAATATCATCCATACCACCCACATCAGTAAAGATTACACTTAAATTGGCAGGATCAATTACATTACTCTGTGCTATATTCATTTCATATGCACTTAATGATTCCAATGTTGATATTGTTTGTTCATGTTGTATCTGTAACTCAGTTTGTAATTGATTATATTGACGTTTTGTTTGTATCTTTTCCAATGTTAATGTTTCATCTTCCTCATCTTTCTTTTCTTCAATCCATTGCAATTGATGTTCTTCCAATTCATCCATCATTGCCTTTAAAGTGGCCTCATGTCGTGCTACTAATAGATTCTGTAGACGTTTCATAACATTCTTTGTACCACCACTATTACCATTATCAGCCCTGAAATCGTCAGATGCATCTCCGCCTCCTCTACCCAATTGTGGTGATACCGCCCGTGCGAGTAACTTTCCAAAGAAGTATGATGCAGTAAGTGTTACTCCTAATTCTAATAGTGTCATGAATAAAGATGCTACAATATCAGATCCATGTACTTTCTTTGTTCCTCCTTTGTTGTTTCTTGTTGTTGTAATACTGGTTGTTGTAGAGGAGGTATTAGCAGGGCAAGATTCCGATGATGTATACTCCCCTTTGAGAGAAGCAAGTTGGTCAAGTAAACTTGCTCGAAGAACTTGATTATTATCAGCAGAGCTATTCTTTGTCCATATTGTTGTTGTTGTGTCAGTATTCTTGACCTCTTTTGCAGAGGAATGTATTGCACCCATGATAAATTATAAATGATAGAGAGTACGTCACCAATACGATAACAACACAATTTTGCAGATTACAAGGCAAATATCTATTGCTATGATAAAAAATATGATGGTAGTAGAGAGATACGTAACCAATAACAATCAAATGGTAGGATATTGTCAGCAAAGAGACCTAGATTATGAGTACATTAGCATATACAAGTTAATCAAAGCCCCTGGATGCATCGACTAAGGGGGGAATAATCCAATCCAAAACCATCTATTTCTTTTTTATTGCCACTTTGCCACTGGTATCCTTTAGGATACCACCCGCAAAAATGAATAAATCTTTTTCCTATCGATATGTTGGATCGATAGTTGCAATCGTCTTTCGAAATCGGAGCTCCACATATTGCAAATCATTTGATGTGCTCATAATTTACAAAAGCGAATAGATATAACATAATTGATAGCATCAACAAAATAAAACACAATCATAAAATTATACGACACATTCAACTAAAATTCGAGTAGAGAGGGACCCAAAGATACAACTCAAGATGAGACCATATATCATTGTTTCAACTATATTTGCAAGCTCGTCTTCAGCCTTTGTGATATCAAATAGTTATATGCAACAGCGATATCATATTAATCAAAAAGATACAAAACATATACAAATGGGAGATACATATAATCATCATACATGCCTTAATCTATTTGGTAACCTATTCGGATCTGAAACAAAGGAAGATGAACAGTTACAAGAGGGTGAATTAGCAAGAATATCATATCAACTATCATCTAATGATAACCCAACTACCAAGTTTGATAGTTTATCTCGTATGATACTTGAATGGTCAAAGATATTCTTTTCTGATGACAAGAAGGCCGGTCTTACTACTCCCGTAACATTGGTAGAATTACCACAGCAACAAGGTAGTGGTGATATAACAAACTATTCAGGTGTACAATTGCTATTCAAAAAGGGTACAACCGGTGGCAAATCAGCATATCAAGATAAAGATGATGAAAAGAATGAGAAGTCTAAACAGAAGGAGGAGGTAAAAGAGGGAGGTGTTGACATTAGAGTTGAACAACTGCAGAATGGAGATTTACAAGTTTCGGCAAAACGATGCAATATTGACGAAGATACAATGATAAAGGAGATGAGTGAGCAGACTATCATTGAGTCACTGAGGAAGGCAGTAGCAGCTTGGAAGAACGAGCAATCTTTCCAGTAATTAAATGATGTGAGGATGGTAGTAAATAGGTCGGAGTACATGTGCACAATAGCTACGCTAGATTATAATATGTAAAGAACAACTTGAGTTAAAAGCTTAAATTGCTATCTTCTTCACACTGTACGAGCAATTCTCTCATCATGGGCGGCCATTGCGTCTAATACCACCCTCACTTCTCCCAGCATTCTCATCACCTCTTGTCGTACCTCATCTACACCTTGCCCTTCCTTGACACTTAATTCAATAAAGTATTGATCAGCTGCATCACCATCTCTCTTTTTTTGTTCCGCTTCCAAGATTTGAGCAAGTCGTTCGCTAGCCCCGTCAACAATACCGAGATCTACCTTACTGATCACATCAATCCACGGTCTTCTTGGGAATCTTGCCCGAAGATCTCTCCTTAGTATCAGCTGATCTTCAACACTTGAACACTTATCACCGGCTCCTCCACTCAAGTCCATAACATACATGACAGCTGTGGGCAAGTGTGCCATTGCCGCTAATGTCAACTCTTCCATCTCATTCCTTATTTCTGTCTCCTCACGACGGAGAATACCTGGTGAATCCATAATTTGACATAGTTGAGAGACTGCAAAGATCTTGTTGGATATCGTTGATTTGGGTGGCTCGATGTATATGTCTGTATCATCTTGTTCTACTAAAGAGACGGCAGCAGGAGCTTCATCAGCCACCGGGGTCGTATCCTCTTCCTCTTTGCCATTAGTATCAGTACTCTTTCTTGAATAGACCTCCAATGTCTCCTTCTCCTTCATTCGTCTTGTCTTAATACCCCTCTTAATCAACCGTTCTTGTACCAACTGCTTCTCACTGGGGATGCTAACACCGGCAACATTACCAGCTGCAACCTCCTGCTCTGATTCCCAAAACACTTGTACATGTCCTAATGTCATACCCCGTGTAGTGAATGGATAATTGTTAACCTCGGGCGTCCCGCTACTAATAGCACGAACAATTGAACTTTTACCAACATTCGGTGCACCAACTAAAACAACTGCTGGACAATCCAGCCGAACAATGGGTACATTTCGTAAACTCTTTTGTAATTCCTGCACTCCACTCCATGGTTCATCAATCAAATCTAGAAACACTTGTCCTAACACATCCTTAGCTTCCTCGGTACATTCATATGCCTCACGAGCTGTCGGTGCATTCTTAATCTTTGCTATCCAATCTTTCGATAGTTGTAATATCTCTTTACGTCCCTCATGTATCTCCTCGAGTATATTTGATAATGACAATCCATCCTTCTTCTGTCGTGCTCGGATAGTAAGTTCCATAACTACCTTTTCGAATGGATGCATATATTTTAATTCACGTTGATATGTCGTGACTGTTTGTTTTAACGGGGCACATAACTTTTGACATAGTGCATCAATAGTTTGTGCACCTCGCTTTTGGGTACGACGACGTTGATTGGCAATCTTGGTGTCATCTTTTATTTCTTGATATGTCTGTCTTTGTGCACGTGATAAGATTTCTGTGGATGGTTGTAATGGTGGTAGGAGACGTAATCTTCCTGTATTTGCCTCCTTCTTCTTATTCTTCTTTGTTTGAAGGTTATTAGAAGATTGTTGTTGTGATTTCTTCTTTGTTTGAGTTGGTGCATTACTCTTTGTTGCTACCGAAGATGAGTAATTAACTGCTGCTTTACCATGCTTACCAGTTCTTTTTGGATTTACCATATGCAGTACAGATGGAAGTGTGGATAATGTTGATGGAAATGGCGTATATTGTTGTGTAGAAACTGCTCTAAACTTTCTCTGCTGTAGAGGTGATGGCCAAGTTGCAAAAGCCAATGAACATGGTTGAGCACGAGATATGAACGATGATCTACTACTGAAGACTTTATAAGTCATTCTATTTGCAGCAGATATACAAGTTATAGAGCAGCTCATTGACAACAATACTACCAGTATAATGAAAGATGATGGATTATCAAACAAGCAAGTTGATGGATGATGGTGGCTGTTCGATAATGACCTACGCCTTCTTATTATACAACTTCTAGCCACCATGTGTACATGAAAAAGTTGAACGATACTTCTCTCCTTTTATCTAATAATGATATGATGTAGCGGTAGTAGATGTTGGAGAGGACAAAGAGTTATTGTACAAGAAGATGATAAGATGATTGATGATTGAGAATTGAGACCTTGGCCTCAAGGTGTGTTCGTAGGAGTCTTGAAAAAGAAAAAGAAGAGTAAGAATACGGACTTACCTTAGAGTGATTAGTGATGAAGATGAAAGAAGAAGAAAATAGAGACCAAATCGATATCAATAACACACACTATCCAATAGAAAGTCTTTATTAATAGCATAAACGTATTTAACGTGTATTTTTTCGCCATATTCATACGGCTGTGATATTTCGGGTGAGCTAAACAATAAGACGAGCAAAAAAGGTATAAGAGAAATAATGAATGAACCATCACAAGCTTCAAGTTCGCCAGCTGTGGACGCAAACGTACCAGCACAATGGATGAATAATAACAGCTTTGCTGCTTCTGCCAATAACATGCCTAACAATATGTACGGTGGTATGAATAATAGCATACAACAACCTCAATATAATGCAAGAAAACCAAAACGAAATCGTAACAATTTCAATTCAGATAATCAAAAGATTGTCTCTGGTAGATCATTCAAACGATTACGCTTAGATCATACCAATACAAATGCAGCTAATATGATGTCATCAACACAATCAACAGGTAGTGTTTCTCATTTGTCAATGGGTGGTGCAGGAAAGTCCGCGTTGGTATTGTTTTATCATTTCGTGTGTTCAATATGAAATCTTAGTGATTGGCTGCTTCATTGATCTTACTTTGCCTTCATTTGATCCTTTACAAACCACATGTACTAACATATATTACAATTATTTCTCTTTCATCCTCATAAACTATGAAACGCGCATCTTCCAGACCTGGAATCGAATGACGAGTTAGATGTTGAAGACGATGATGATACAATTAATGGCAATGGTGTAGGAGATGCAAGTAATGCTGGTAGTGTGGCCTCATCTTGGGTGGCAAGTTTAGCAGGTGGTAATAACAATACCAACTTTCGTAAAAGACGCATGCCCGGAGCGTTAGGAATAAGTGGAAGTGCTTCTAATAATTTCATGAGTAGTGCACCATCTCAACAACAACATCACTTTCAACAATCATTTCAAGCACCACCACCACCATTAGCTGATTCAGATGAAGATGATGCAGTAACATGTTCAGCAATGACTACTGCTGCTGTAGCGCCACGACATCGTCGTAAATATCATCACACAGCTACTGGACAGAAGAGGATTGGCTTCATGATGGATACAATACATGATAATAAAACAGATGGAAACAACAATAACAGTTCATTAGACATACTTGAAGAATTAGATGTGCCAACTAAAAAAGATCCATTATTGGTTGCCGCACAGGCATCACAACATCAACAACAATCACAGGATACAAATGATAGTAATGATCAAGTAGCCGTATCAACAACAGTATTACTAATGAATGATTGTTGTTCATCAGTTACAGAAGAGGAAACATCCTTAGCCGAAGATGAGGCTAGTTTAAGTGCTATTAGTTGTGGTGCCAATACTACTGTTAGTGGATTAACTGCGGGTAATGTTAGTAGATTGGGTTCATTTGATCATGGACAACTTGATGGTAAGCAAAGAGCTAGAGACGGTGGAGGTATGAATCAATCGAATAGTCATCAAATAACGTCATTAGCCGCGGCATCACCCCAACCACCTCTCAACCATATATTGGGTGGATTACATAAAGAACGGTTAAATCGACTTTCTATTAACCGACCATTATCAAGAGGAGAATCATTAGGAAGTATGGGTGCACATAGTGCAGGCTCGTATCGATCATTACCTGGTAATTTATATCATGGACAGCAGCAGCAGCAGCAGCAGTTGAATAATGGAGGTGGCAATAATACTCTGTCATGGAATATGCGTCCTCCACCATTTGTTCAACAGCAGCAGCAGCAGCAGCAACATCAACAACGTCAAACTCCATCATCAATGATGATGGATGAGGATGCTGAAATGGAAGAGGTTGATACAAGGAAGATTGCCGCAAGTACAAGTTTCAATAGCAATCATGCTAACGCTGCTGGTGGTGGTGGTGGTGGAAGTATAGCATCCGGCAGTTTCAATAGATCAGGTAGTCTTGGGAGTAATATCAGTGCTACAGCCGCAGGAGATGATTCCTCACGGAATAATGATGGATCGAATGCAGCAGCAGCACTCCCCAAGTGGAAAAGACGAGTGAATTTACCTTCTCATTCTAGTTTGTATTAGATAGAGAGAGAGAGGCAGCCACAAGATTATAAAGTGTAGTCTGTCTTATCTGAATTCTCTAGTTTACATTTACATAAATTCAAATAATAATAAGGTAGACACTGCCATTAACATGAACAGAAGAAGACTTCCGAACCCAATCGTCGTAGCAGAAGACATTTCCAATTGGGTATAGGGATTTAATGGCCCAACGGAACCCATCACAACAAGGTTGGTTGCAATAAAGTCTTCCACCTCCTTCTCCTTGGTGATAGCTAGCAATGTGTCGATTGATTTAGAGCCCATATCATAAGGCTGCTGCCCTACTAGTCCATTGACAAAGCCACGATTTAAGAGATCAATTTGCTTGGGCATAGAGTCAGCAGACAATATGAGAAGATCTGGGTACTGCTGTACAAAAGATTCCCAATCTCCTGGTTCTCCTGTTACCATTGGCAATCCCAAGGTGATTATCATGGCATCGATGTCGGGTTGTTTTGTCATTAAATTGTGCATACTTGCGATAGGCCCCGATCCTGCGGCCTCCATCGCAGCTTGTCCGACAATCAAGGGTGAACCTTGTACCTCATCCCAGCCTCTCTGATTTAGTACTGTACGGATGCCACCCTCTCTTAACGAAAGATTCGGGTTGCTGTCGCTAACAATTGCATACTTCCCCGATCTTTGAAATCGAGTTAGTAGAAGCATGGCCAACTCCTCACCCAAGGCAATATTATCTGTACCAACATATGCCGCTCGTTTAGATTGAGGAGCATCAGAGTCGAAGGTGATGCAGGGTATATTAGCAGCAACAACATCCGCAATGACTTCGTTCGCTATCCCCTCTTCAATAACTGAAATGGATATCCCATCCACACTCTTGTTACTAACGAGTTCCCGAATAACACGAGCTTGTTCTTCTTTATCTACATCAGCCGATCCAATATATAAGCACTTGACTGAGACGCTACCACGAACACTCTGCCTGGATAGTGCGGCTGCACGAGCCTCGCATCCATCTCTAACGTCGAAAAAGAATGGATTCTCAGTAGCCTTGGGAACCACGGCGAAAACATACTCTTCAGAGGCAGCACTGCCCGTGGATGAATGCAGGGTGTCGATATTTGATTCTTCAACCTCTGTATTCCAATTATTATCTAGCGTGGAATCCTCATCTTCCTTGGCTTGAGTTTGATTTGGAGGTGTGGCATCTGTATTAAGTGGCGGTGGCGAGTCCACTGTTTCATCTACAGTGACGTTTTCAGTTACAGATGGCATGTCGTCAAACAAGTTGGTTTCCTCCTGAGTTTGTGTAGTGGTTGCATTGGGCTGTGTCGACTCTGTTTCATTAGACAAGACAAACGATGTGGCATTCTCATCTTCGGTGGTCGTGGTGGAAGATGATGACACCGATGTATCCTCCTCCTCAGTTGTAAGAGATGATACTACCAAGGACTCTGATGCAACAACTAAAGTCTGGTCATTCGTTGGTTCAGTTTCAACAGCTACCCAAGGAGACTCGACATCCCCACCTCCTCCTTCATTTGGTGTAATCTTCAAATGAAGTAATAGCCAAACCTGTTGTAACATCGACTTCATGTCTGGAGTGCTATAAACTTCCCTTAATTCAGATCTGCAGACGTCATGGTCAACCTCTATCTTTGATGGACAATTCACTTGCTCAGGCTTCACAACAAGTGCCTGAGAGTTTATATTGTTATCAAGGTACACAGCCAGATCAACGTATATTCGCTCGTCAGTATTATCTCGTCTGACAGAGTACAGTTCTTGTGTACCATCACCAGCAACACACAAGTTATTATCATCATTGTTTGAGACGAATACTGAGAAATGAGTGGAGTTTAGGTGCAAACCAAATTCTCTACTGAATGTCTCGCTTCCATTCTCAAAGAAGAGCTTTCCCATGGAAGCACAAGGTTGGGTAGTACCTTCAGGGCCTTGGTTTATGTCCCAGGTTGTCCAAGGGTTATCCTCATAACAAGTTGAACATGATCCTGTAGCATGATCGAGGTGTAATGATGCAGTACCTTCGACAGGTCTCATGTGACATAAAGGACCCTCGAAGCCTTCGAGGCATTCACAGCGGTTGACCTCTCCGTGTGTCTCGTGTTCTGTGGCTTTACAAAGATCGTAATTTATCTCACCCCAACTCCCCACGCAAAACGAAGCTCCTTTTGTGGCTGGTACTCCGTTATCACAATCAGCACATAAGAACTCGTATTCTAAGGAGCAAAGAGGAAGTTGATGAGGCAATGAGTGACAAACAAAGGATACCCCAAACTTTCAATAACAAATCATACGACTTACCCTCTTCACCAAGCTTTCCAATACTATCTTCAGCGGCTTCTGCAAGCCAGGCTTTAAATGGGATATTACTAGGAGTTCCCTTAGTGGTCGGTTCAGTGGCAATATAAGAGGCGATATATGCCGAATCACGTGCGTTGAAATCATTAATCAAGTAATTGGCGAGACTGAGATATGCCGCCTCCCTGCCGTCGTATTCGTTATACCAATCCATAAAGTAATCAGATTGTGAAACGAACCACCTCCCACCATCAAATGCAATAACATCAAATATATCAGTGCCAGTCTAAAGAAGATAACAAAACATGGTTAGAGAAGTAATGATCAAGAAGGTACCCCTCTGGTATTGCATACTTACATTTTGCACATAAACAGGTCTATCATACACCATCACAGCATCCCCGCCGAGGTACATAAGGTCCCATTCCTTTTGATAACCTCGGTTATATAAGCCATGCAGTTCGTCATGGCCGACAAGCTCAGTACATGGACCCGAAAACTGACAACTATCGCCAAAGAACCCCTGTGAACATTGGCAAAATCGTTTTTCAGGATGACACTCCCCACGGAACGAGCAATCACCACCCTTCCTTGATACATCACACATGTTGCATTTAATATCAGCATCAGCGTCATCCATCGTCCAGAACTTCATTGAGTCTCCAATTTCCGATACATCATGGGTCTTAGTTCTCTGTGACTGTAGTACGATCTTACCACAGGGGTCTTGAGGGATTTCTTTCTCGTTAGAAGGCTTTGTCCAAGTCTCGGGTACTGGTGATCCCGGTTGGGCTTGTTCAAGGGGCGAGATTGTCCACCTATTGATACCGTCCCTGGAACAATATGCAAGAAAAGCTCCTCGCCCTTGAACTTGGACATATACGGCTCGTCCATTTATCTTGAAGTCCTGAATATCATAATGCCCACTAAAATGCCGAGCATATTGATGTCGAGTCTCACCCACTGTGACCGTGATGCTACGACAAGCGTATGTGAGATTGGCCTGATTGAACACAAAATAACTCAAACCGGCCCACATAAATAAACCGATGACGATGAACAAGGCTAACCGGAGACGCCTCACTCGTTTCTTTTTCTTCTGGTTTTCTGAAAAGATTTCATACTTTAAGACACGTTGTGATAACTGCTTTGCCGTTTGTCCAAGGAAACCATTCTGTGATAACATAAAGGCTGTATCATCGAGCAGCCCCACAAACTGGACAGCAGCAAAGTCTAACCAAAGATCAATAGCGGAGTAAGCTTGACATATAAATATGAAAGATACCACAACTACTAGTGCACCTTCAACTATACGCATACTATTTGAAATCTCCCATTTCCAGGGATGTTCCTTATCAAGTGCCACTGACATTGCTCTCATGAATGATGACCTACGTGCAACCCTTGAACCACTAGCAGCAATTTCCTGATCAAGGTACCTCTTCTTGATGGGACGTCTGCCAACATAGATTGCCCCGGTGACTAGATCCCCAGCCGTAAAGACACCGACCATACAAGCAATGTATTGGGATATCTTGACAGTAATGGGAACATCAACCGGGACATTCATCGTCGTAATTATCTGACGATTGTTATCTTGTAATAGATTGATCATGATTAATATCATAATAAGAATCTGGATCCCAAACACAGCTATGGGAAAACAGTACTCCTTTAATGACCTTGAAATGTTTGCCTTATCCCATTTTGCAACAAACAGCACTTGATAGTGGGAAAGATGGGGGAGAATATGGTAAGGAATTGACACAATTAACATACACATTACTCAAACACATATTAACCCTAACGCAAAGAACACATTACCCAAATAAAAAACACAAACACACATAATCAAACTTACTACTAAACGAATCTAACGGAAGTTCATTATCCCCATCCTTCTCCTCAATCGATCGATCACTTTCATCTAACAAATTATTCTTCTCCTCCTTCTCATCTGAAAATCGGGATAGATAGTTATCATCAATGTGATAATTATCATCATCGTCTGGAGGAGTTATACTACTACCCTCATCAATAATACCATGTGAGGCAAATGTAACTGATTTGCTTAGATTGCCTACACGTGATGTATCCTCTGTTTGGTCTGTTAATCTTCTATTCGTATTCTTATTCCCAATAACTGGTGCTGCCGCCGCCGCTACCGCCTGTTGATCATCATCATCATCACATGTTCGGAATGAATCATCGTTATTATTATCATCGAATGTATCAATTGGTTCGTCTTCGTTATTGCTACTACTAAATAACTTCAACATAATGTGTCTCTTTCTATTATTGTTATGTGTCGTCGTATCGATGATTAATTGCAATCTAATTATTTCAGCACTGTATATTTGCATAAGGGAAACAAATGAAAGTGTTAGATATATGTATTTAATAAGTGTACATAACATACCACACCGCAACAAACACAGAAGTAGAGTGTCGTCAGCAAAGAACAACACTTTGTCACGACCATAAATTTATTGATCACATCTTGTGCTCATTTTTTTTCAACTACGCATAAAAGGGTATCGTATCCTCTAACATTGCAATCGAAACAACACCTTACCTGAATGACTATAGCATTAGTATATCAGCAGATATATCTCTCAAGTAAGGCCTCATTTATCAATTGAGGCCGAGAGCCGAGACAGCATGACATTGACATGAGAACCACATTCACATCAGCTAGAATTTGCAAAATAGAACTTGCCACCACGTTGTTGGCTGCTCACTGCTGCTGTAGGGGCGGCTCATCTGTGTATTGATTGACTTTAGGAACAATAAGAACACAGTGGCACTGTTTCGAAGAGACGACGACGAGATGGGTGGAGTAAGAGTAAAATGTAGCCGCTGATATCCGAGATCTTAGGTCTGAGGAGGCCCAACAGTAAGAGATTATGCCATACAATCCAACATACGCGTAGAGATTGTAGAAGTGGCGGGTTAGTATCAAAGATGGGATTTATCAAAGTGTATATACCTATAACCAAACAAACCTCATCAACTATTATAATCAACAGAAAGGAAAGGATACCCCGAGATGATTGATTTTTGCAGAGAGAGATGTAGGGCCTCTCTTCTTATCGAGGATTCTTCTACAAAGAACTGATCAATACCAGATTATACCAAAAGAACTTCTACCGCAATGGCTACCAATCAAGTTATTGTCATCCAAGTGAAGGACGAGGATGGTAATGAAGACAGATACTTTTCAGAGATAAACAACATGCCTGATATGTTAATTGAGGTAGGAGGAGATAGTAACGGTACCAACACTACCTTTCACGTTCATCAATCGGTTCTACATGAATCATCATCTATCTTTGGAGAGATTTGTGAGACTGAGAAAGATGAGGATATGACCAATATTCCAATCTTTGGAGTTAATCCTGAAATATTTCATCATCTAATTTTTGATATATATGGGGGTATGGTATCTAACAATATCTTACGTGTTCATGCCAAGGATATCATCGAGGCTGCCGACAGGTATGGAGTTGAGAAGTTAAAGTTGAAGGCAGAGGAGATGTATTTAGAACAGAATGCCATTACATTTGATAATATCATGGATACTTTGCTCTATTCAGATGCAAAGAATTGTACAATTATCAAAGAAGTAGTTATGGACAATCTTGTTCGCTTATCTGATACAGCGTTTGTACAAGAGCTTTCTTTCAAAGGCGTTCCAGGACATTTGATGAAGGATCTACTGACTGCTGTTGTTAGGGGTGTAGGGGGTTTAGCTGTTAAAGTTAAGGATATAGATGAGAGACAGAAGGAGTCCGATGAGAAATGGAAGGCTAGGCAACTTGAGATTAAAGAGCGGATAGAAGCAGAGCGAGCGGAGCGACTGTCATGGCAGCGTGAGACTGATGAGCGGTTGAATCAGATGAAGGCTGAGAATGACGAGCAGTTGGCTCAGATGAAGGCTGAGAATATAGCAAATAAGAAAGAGATCGATGAAAGATTGG
>Ga0214477_100861_pt1 | contig 18467 bp, 17 predicted proteins | sample M1_20Mar14CPVII9_FD_165058 | JGI IMG/M metagenome (GOLD analysis project Ga0214477, IMG submission 165058) | Marine eukaryotic communities from Monterey Bay, California, United States - M1_20Mar14CPVII9sort6BwellC16 | ecosystem: Environmental > Aquatic > Marine > Unclassified | place: USA...
TAATCTAAGAAATCATTTAAAGTGTTAAATGTTCGATTGATACGACGCTCCTCACTAACTTGAAATCTAATAACATCCCAGCCATCAGAAGTTGAGTATTTCTTCTTCTCCTTCTTCTTCTTGTTATTATTATCGATCCACTCACGGTGATTCTCCTTCATGATATAAAAGTTAATTACATCAGTGTAGTGATGGTGCCACATAGCAACATTCTTATCATTAATCGTCTCAAAGTTATGACGCCATACAGCAACATTACTTAGCAAATGTAACCCTTCAGATGACAACACCATCAATTAAGGACTTTATTGTTGTAACGCCATCCGTATCATTCTATAAGCATATCATATGATGCATACGGCGCATCTAAATCTATTTTTATCTCAATTTTGAAATTATTGATAAATGGTACACTATCTTTGTAGTATAGTAATTGCGTGGGTCTATAATAGTCCGTATGTGAAATGCAGTATCAACACTACCTCTAATACTTGATTGTTTCGAGAGAACAAATGTATGAGCAGAGTTGATGCTCTTAGGTAGCCATGCAATTAATACTACTAGCCGCCTTCGGCGGGCTAGCGCTGCGCGAATTAAAGTGTTGTTGTTGGTAAAGTATTAACTGTCATTAAAGTAGTAACTGTTATCAAAGTACGGTATCACAGAATGCTACAGTAGTATTATTTACTTAGCTCTATTAAGCTTTCTCGTAAGCCTATTCAAATTATCGCTCAAAGTGCTAAATTAGTCAATGCTCGCCTAAAATAACAAACATCTTAGAATACTGTAACTTTTTACTAACAAATATCTTCTTTTTGTTAGTGACAAAGGTGTGCGTCCCAGTACACGCCCAAGACAGACAAACACACTCACGGTCCTGCTTTCAATATAGGATGGTATAAGGCCGGTCCATACACCTAACACGGGGTAAACTGCTCCCGCCTAAGCGGATTACTGTCGTGAAAGTCTTGGTAATCAGAGTGCCATGTTACATGTTGAAGTAGAGGGATGATGTGGTATGCAATCACCTCAATTGATAATTGAAGTAAATGGAGAATCCATAGTAAAGTAAAAGAATTGATAATAGTTCTCTGCAATTTACGGCGTCCCCGTCCATATGAATGCTTGCACAATAGCTCCCTTTACCAATTCCAAATATACTCGCTTCCTGCTCAGTTTTAGTACCCGACAATTGACTTTTATATCTTATATCATATTATCATAGTTGTATTCCCCCAAAATGATGAATGTGCGTATAGAGAATACAGAACAAATTCGGGGGTAACTTTTGCTTGTCTACCATTCAATATTCATTGCTCATTATCTCAATGAAATCCTTTCATACATGTTGCGTCACTCTCCTCTTCAACTCAAAAGCTTGGCACCCTGTAGGCAAATAATAATATCATGGGAGGAAGAAACAAGTACTCAAAAGAGAAGAGAGGAGTAGAAAAGTTCATTTGATAAATGGGTCTGATTATGTTAAGAGCCATATCATACATGCAACATGTACGGCATGAGTTCAACAAACACATATAAGATTATTGTTTGCCCTCGCCCACACTTGATACACGCCACACAAAAACTAAACTCCCAACACCATCAGAATGGTGTCCCATCTACTTGCCGTAACTCGTAAACAGATCACTCCGCCCATAATCAAAGATATTCATTTTAAAATATACAACCCTAAGGGCACCTGTGAAAATTGTATGATTAGAACCAGCCCACCACAAAATATTATCCAAAGATACCCATCAATAACTAAACAACTCTAAATGGCTTTAGAAACCCTGCGCCTCCTTGGCCTTAGCCCAGATGCTATCGATACGTCCTTTTATCTTTTCGACCTCATCTTTCTCTCCGCGTCCATCATGGTAAGGTATTTGTGCGGTTAATTTGTCAACCTTCTTTTGATCCTTCCTGCAATTCGCAATTGATGGAGGAGATAGAAGATGGTGGTTAGTACAATTGATATAGATAGGGTGCGGTTGGTTGTGGGTTATATGGTCACAATCATCAAGAGAGCTGATCATAATAACAACAGATGGCAAAAGATTCCAACGCATTTGCAATCCCATATCCAAAAGGATATTTACAATCACAAATGTTGATGTTTGACTACTTACTTGGATAGGGTTAGTTCTTCTACTTTTGGTTGCTTTCGAGCCATGGTTTATTGTTTGTTGTACGTCAGAGAATAAACTCGATATATATGTAGGGATGATAGTAGGATTGTTCCTTTGCTTTGTTGCTGCCGATTAGATTTATGGAGCATATCTTCAGAACTTTGTTTGCACAAGATATGTTGTTGACATCTTTTAGCGAGTATTGGCGATGTGCTTGAACTTGTGAAAATACGGTATGCGGATTATGTACGCTTACATAACTGTGGCACTGGCGGCAGTAGTCACCTCCTATTAATGCAAAACAGAGTAGATAAACATAAGAGATACACTATACACTCCTACTTAGTACTGAGTAATAGCGAATAGAGTGAGAGTTGTGCTTCTTGGACCCTTTGTTTCTTGGACTCTTACTGAGTAAAAACAACTCTTCTAGTGATGCCATAAACAAAATCTACATGATCTTAGCTACCAAATGATGGGTATATGTTGCTCAGAAGAAGAGTATTGACTGTGATATGATGTTGGATATGTAGCTGGTAGGTACTTTAGTAGGTCTCTCAGTTGGGCAAAACAGTAGCTACTTAGATGACTGCCAAATGGTCACTTCCTGTTGTAATTAGATGAAACCACTTATGTCATAGATAGATAACATCCCAATGAACACAACTGAGCATAAATAAAAGACAAGGACAGTATACTTATACTGCATGCTATCAGAAGATTGCAAACTGAGAGTGAGGATACCCCACATGGTATCCTCTTTCCCTCTCTCCTTCTTAGTGCAGACACTGAGAATAAGCCAATCAAGGCTTAGATATATGATTTGTCATGATCAGAGTTCAAAAGTGATAGCAATTGCAACTATCCAAAAAGGCAAAAAGCTTGGAGAATTCGAGAATCGAGCTCGAAGACCTTGTGCATGCTAGCACAAGCTCTACTATGTCCTACTTCATATTGTTCTCAAGAGCTATACTGTTTACTAACAGCTGTCGATATAAAATAGTATCATATATATGATTTGTCATGATCAGAGTTCAAAAGTGATAGCAATTGCAACTATCCAAAAAGGCAAAAAGCTTGGAGAATTCGAGAATCGAACTCGAGACCTCGTGCATGCTAAGCACGCGCTCTACCAACTGAGCTAATCCCCCCATCTTAAATTGAATTGATATAATAAGTATTCGAAAGGGCGAGGTATCCTCATGAAAATTGAAGTTGTGTATCTTGTATCTTGTGGACTGTTGGATGAGATAATGTATTTATGTACATAGTGGTAAGCCGTCAATCAGTTGTTATTACTTGATGCTAAAGTATATGGCTGCAAATAGATTCAATACTGCAATTTGTACATACAGCAAATTATAATTTATACGGATAACTCCACCACCTAGCTCAATTCACAACACAAATTATACACATGGTACACAACATGGCAGAGGACATTCACTCTCACATCCAATATTGTCATTCATCATCTGCTCTTCATCTTCTTCATCATCTTCATCTTCATCATCAAATAATGCAGTCAATAAGAATCCAGAGATATCCCACTCATGTTCATAGAAAGGAAATGATAATAAAAAGTAAAACACTGATTGTTCATTGAAATTGATATTCATATGATCAAGGAATGATACTACATTCTCTGGATTGATGTGTACTCCAAACCTGTCTCCTCCTTCATTATCGTTGGTGTTGTTTGTTGCATCTTCTTTTTGATTGCAGCAGCTTCTATTGTTGTTGCAACATTCATTAGAAATATTTTCATCATCGTCGTCGGACATTACAATATCTTCAAACTCTTCTCCATCAGTAGATTGTTTCTTGTCAATCTCAGTCTGTTTCATAGAAGTAAGTTTTGTATCATCTACATCTCCACTTCTATTCATATTATCTTCATCATTATCATCTACATCTCCTTCTTGTTCATCATCATCTATATCATCATCAAACATTGGCACAGCCTCTTCGACCGATGGATGCTTCCCCAATGCGTATATATCAACTCCAAGTAATTGATGTTGTTTTCCATAATCTATCGAATAATCAATTTTGTATGTCACTATTGTTTTGGGTGATAGGCCTCCTTTGCTATTGTCGTTTGTGTTTGCGTCGTCATCGTTTTGACTATCATTGATATTATCTTCATCTACATCTTTCTGAGCAGTAGACTCTTCATCCTTCGTGATACGTTTGCGTTTCTTAGCTGGTTGCTGTTGCTCATCTAATGTACTATTTGAACTTCCGCCATTGCATTCGCTATTCGCAGTTGTTGCATTACACTTGGTACTACCACTACAACATCCCTTCTTGTCCTCATCTTCTTCTAAATTCGCATCACTTATATCTTTACCATTATCAACTGCTGTATCAATACTATCATTCTGTGGCTCCCTTAGGAAAGTAAAATGCAATCTAATATGTTTCTTAACATTCTTATCCATACTACCATCATTATCAAATTGTACTACAGCATGTATAGAACTATACCCATCCATAGTTGTTGTTCGTGTACATGATATGACACGGAGCATGTTTTTTATACGTGTTATTAGTTCTATATTCTTTTGTATTTCTAGGTTGTCTTCATTGGCTGTGGATTCTTCTGTATCATTGTCTACTTTCTGATCTGTATTGTTACTATCTTCTTCTTTGTCCTCATTACCAACATCACTCTGCTCGGCATCATTATTTTCAACAACTTTCATCAAACCAAACGGATCATTATCCAATGCATCTAATATCAATTGTCTTTCGACTAATAAGTGCGATTCATGTTGTATTGTACGGTATACATCTATTGCAATATCTGAATTGTTCGTTTGACGTTGTTGGAGTAATTTTGCTATTGATGATTGTACATCTTGTTGAAGAGTTTGTTTGGTTGTGGCTGTGGTTGTGTTGGTATCTTCTTCTTGTGAAGAACTCATTATTGATGATAAGTTACTAATGAATAGATTTGACTACAAGCCACCGTACTATATGTAGATATCTCCGGCCACTTATATCATATACTATCGATTAATTTGATACCCTACTATGATTATAAATTTTGAACTTTGGTTGGTTTTGAGATTTGGAAGGATACCGAAGCATACTCTCATAATTTTGCCAATTGCCGACAAGCAATAACACATTCCTCGACAATAATGAGATTCTCTCTATTAACGACCCTTGCAATCCAATCTATATCGGCATTTACCACGCCTATGAGCCCTAGTAGTAATTCTCGGCGGTTGTCAACGGCGATTCAGATATCAGCTTTAGATTCATTGTAAGTATAATTTTATCAAAGAAGTTGCAAAATTGCAAATATTTATATGGTATGGGGTAGTATTAGTATTTATACTCTATCCAACAACAACCGAGTGTAGAAATATTTTATATGCATACCTTTACTGTGAATTTGGATTCATTATGTTTTTTATATATCATTGCTCACTCTTCTCTGCCGCATTTCCTCATTCTTCATCATATAGAGCTGATATAACAACACTCTCAATAGACAGCGGTGATATTGATACAGTAGCTCGATATGCAAAGACTGGTTTGATTACTGATGCTACTACCAATCCTTTATTTGTTAGTCAGGCTGGTGCTAATGGTGATGCAAGATATGAGGTACGTCGTTTTATCTACTGCTGTATTTTTGTGCATATCATGTGCTCATACTTATTTCTCTTTTCAACAGGCAATGGTGGCTGAAGCTGTAGCATATGCTAAACGAACTACATGCAGTGAAGACGGATGTCCTGTTCCAGAGGAGACATTGAACAAAGCAATTGATCGTCTAGCAGTTAACCTTGGCAAGGAATTAGTAAGTTTAGTACCAGGTCGTGTATCAACTGAGGTTGATATTCGATTGAGTTATGATACAGAGAAGAGTGTTGAACGTGCTCGATCAATTATTGCAATGTATCAAGAAGAAGGGATATCGAAAGATAGGATATTAATCAAATTGGCTGGAACATGGGGTGAGTTTTGCTTGTGGTAGATTAAGAGTACATGTTCAGTATGACCTATTGAATGCTGAGAATTATGATCCTCCTCTAATCTGATTGTGGCTCTTTCTTTCAGAGGGGATACAGGCTGCAAAAATACTCGAAGCTGAGGGGATACAATGTAACATTACATTAGTATTCAGCTTTTTACAAGCAGCGGCGTCAGCACAAGCCAAAGCATACCTGATATCACCATTTCCTGGAAGGATCTTAGATTGGCATAAGAAACAGAGTGGTGAAAGCGGATATACGCAAGATGCTGACCCTGGCGTACTTGCAGTTCGAAGAATGTATGCTTACTTTCGTAAATATGGCTATGACACAATTTGCATGCCTGCATCCTGGCGACCGTCGAGAGGAGCCGATGTGGAAGGAAGTGATGTTGATGAAATCTTGGCCCTGGCTGGAGTAGATGAGATGACAATTCCTGAACCACTATTGAACAGTTTGTCTGTATTGGAAAGTTCAGTAGTATCTCGCAAGTGCTCCCCAGAAAAGGACGCAGCGAGTTGTACCGACCCAGATTTCAGATTCACAGAAGAAAGTTATGCATCTTATTGGGAGGCGGATGGTTGTGGTAAAGAAAAGCTAAAGGAAGGCATCGATGCTTTCACAACCGAGACTGAAAAGTTAATCGCGATATTGATTGATAAGTTTTAGGATTGTGGACAAAGGATAGGATTAGTCTGTACAAGCGAGATATAAACTAATTTAATGTTTATACAATACAGATCTCTCCAATACAATTCATCCCTTCTATATACATCTTCTATGCAATCGAGCTTTAATGTTCAGCTAAGACTGCAGGTACTCCCAAGTTGATAAGTTTCTCTTGAACCTTGACTGCGTCGTCATACTGATAAGGCTCCATATCACCAAGAGGATAATCCATCCCTATCATGTCATATTTCTCTTTGCCCAGTGTGTGATATGGCAATAGTTCAATGTGAGTGAAGACCGGGCTCAAAGTCTTGGCGAATTCAGCCAAGGCTTCAATTTCCTGGTCTGTATCAGTCATGTCTTTGAGCAACACCCATCTCAACGATAACTTTACATCTTTATACTTGTCTCTTATATACTCAGCAAATTCCCTCGCCCTTATGTTCTTCCACTTGGATACACCGCTGAGAAAAGACGCCAGATCTAGATCCATTCCTTTCAAGCACAGCATTACATAATCAGTCATCGGTAAGCACTGGTCCCAAATCTCTGGATTGCCGTGTCCACTTGTGTCTAGAGCGGTTGTAAGTTTCATGTCTTTGGCTCTTTTGAACACAGACTTGACAAATTCTGGTTGGAGAAGAGGTTCACCGCCCGAAAAAGTTAAGCCACCATTGTTTGGTTTCAAGAAGGTATGATACTTGTGTAATATATTACCAACTTGTTTGTCACTCATGGCTACCTCCGGGCAATCTATCGGATTGACAACGCATTGGGTCTCTGGGTTACTACAAAACTTACACCGCTTTGAACAGCCCTGAAGGAAGATTAGACTTCGAACGCCCGGGCCATCATTAGTCGTAAATGTTTCAACAGAATGCACACTTCCGACGCTATTTACCGGAACCAAGTCTTCAATCTCTGTTGGGTCTAAGTTTGAGCATTCACAGTTGTGAGCTGCAACATTAGAATTGCTTGCGATGGCCGATCCGTGCATAGTCCTCTTTAGAACTTCTTCCCTCTGTTCAGGTGTGAGTTGACTAAATCTAACAGCATATCCTGAAACTCTGATCGTTAGGTCGGGGTACTTCTCAGGATGTAGATGTGCGTCTTCAAGGAGCTCCCGGTTCAAGACATTTATATTGATATGTTGTCCACCTCCATTATGTGTAGATGTATCAAAGTACCCATCTAATAGAGTAACCAAGTTCTCAGCTCGATCGGTTGACAAACTACCCAAAGCAGTTGGAGTGAGACAAAAGGTATTCGATATCCCATCCATACAACTTCTATACGGAAGCTTTGCTACAGAGCTCAAACTCGCCAAAGTTCCTGATTGGTCTCGGTTGTGCATGGGATTGGCTCCTGTGTATGTGTAGAGTATAAAGTAAGAAAACGATTAAATATATGCAACCTATAAACAAAGTATAGACTTACCAGGGGCAAAAGGTTCGCCTTGTAAGCGGCCATCAGGCGTCGATCCCGTTGCCTTGCCATACACAACGTTAGATGTGATTGTGAGAACAGAAAGCGTCGCCTTTGCATCCTTGTACAGCTTCTGCTTATCAAGTTCTTGATAGAACTTATCGCATACTTTCACTGCAATGTCATCCACTTTTGAATCATCATTACCAAATGTTGGCAGCACTAACTCTGGATGACCTCGCCTAAATCCTGTAGTCAAGCCACTTTCCTCATCTCGTACTGTGTATACATGATCATGCTTTATTGCTGAAAGGGAATCAGCTACTACCGATAGACCAGCTATTCCGAACGCCATGAGATGATTCACATTACTATTATGCAAAGCCATTTGTAGGTTCTCGTATGAAGCAGTGTCGTGGCTGTAATGTATCACATTCATCGTGTCGGCATACAATTCAGCCATCCAAGGAATGGCGACTTCAAAGAAGAGCTTTGATACAGTCTCATAGTCTAATGGCTTGTCCTCATCACCTTCTCCAATACCAGCCTCTTTACATGCCTTGGCCAATGGCTCGCAGATGACTTTTCCTTCAATCTCATCTCGACCTCCATTGAGTGTCATTAATAGGAGCTTGGCAAGGTTAGTCCTTGCACCAAAAAACTGCATATCAGCACCTAGCTTCATCGCTGACACACAGCAGGCGATACCATAATCCGATCCAAAGATGGGTCGCATTAAATCATCATTCTCGTACTGTATACTTGATGTGTCGATAGATATGTTGGCACAGTAATCCTTTGGGAAAGTAGAAAGTATGGGTTAGTGTCATGTATGAGGAAAGGATACTGTTGGTATCTTATATTTGATCAAGTGATTATATGATGAGTGAAGTGATAACTTACCTTGAAAGCTTCGGGATGATGTTTTGACCAAAGAACTGTCAAGTTTGGCTCAGGTGCAGGACCAAGATTTCGTAGACTGTGGAGGAATCTGTAAGAAGTCTTGGTTACCATGCTCTGACCATCTTCTGTTGCTCCCCCTAGAGCTAACGTCACCCAACTGGGATCGCCAGTAAATAGTTCGTTGTATTCGGGAGTACGAACATGTCTAACAGCTCTCATCTTGAGTACCAAGTCATCTATAACTTCTTGAATATCTTCTTCTGTGGCCACACCGGAGGCAAGATCATTCTCGGCATAAATGTCTAAAAAGGCGTCCCACCTCCCTGCTGACATTGCAGCGCCATCCTGTTGTTTCAAAGCAGCAGTATGACCTAACCACAATGCCTGAGCTGCGTCATGGAACGTTTTGGCTGGCTTCCTTAGGTCTACACCATATGAGTCTGCCATTACAAGGAGCTCTTTCAATGCTTTAATCTGCATACTAATCTCACTCCTAAGCCTCATAGACTCCAATGAACTACCATTGATTGCATTAAAGTCTGCTTGTTTGCGTCGTATTAACTCATCTACTCCATATAAAGCTATACGTCTATAGTCGGCAATAATTCTTCCACGACCATATCCATCAGGTAGACCAGTGAGTAAATGAGCATGTCTGGCTTGTTTCATTCTAATAATAGAGTGGGAAATGAAGACGAGATTGGTATGAGACGACTGATACAACACAATCAATTCACATTCAATGATCAAAACTTACTTGTCGGTATACATGCTGAATGTTAAATCATTATGGGTGACTACATTGTCTTTAAACGCTTGGAGCTTCTTTCCTGCTGGGGTGTAACCATATGCATCTAATGCCTTCTTTACTACACCGTATCCACCGCGTGGCTTACATGTTCGTTGTAATGGCTCGTCGCCTTGGAAACCTACAATAACATCTTCCTCTTTAGATAATAGGTATCCAGGAGCATGAGATGTAATTGTTGAAGGTGTCTCGGCATCAACTGAGAGGACACCACCTGCCTCCCGTTCTTTTGTTAGGAGTTGTCTAAACTTTGTTAGCGCATCTTGTGTGCGTTGTGTTGGACCTACAAGGAAGGATTCATCCCCATTGTAGTACTTAAAATGTTCATTGATGTAACTTTTGACATCGCAATCACCAGGAAGTTGTTTGGATGTATCAAGTATGGGTGGTGTTGATATTTGCACAACATCTATATGATCAGATGTAGTATATTCATTGAATACTGTAGGAGTTTCAAAGCGAGCGGTCATTAAACTATCATCGGAGAACTCTGTGTCTGTATCGGTAAGGTCGTCTTTATATTTCAATGGAGTAGACAAATGGTTAATGACTTTGACATGTCGACGACGATGGTGAGTAGTCGGTGCCGAGTAGGATGGTAGTATATCTGCTGATTTGGTTTTACGATGTATTGCAATAGGTGCTGTGATAAAGGCCTTGGTAGACGCAATAGATGCAGCCGTTATTAATGATAGTTGATGACGCATGATTTGTTTATTGTTGCTTTTCTTATTGTTGTTGTTGTTGTTATTACACATTGTTGTTGTTTCTTTTTTATGAGCACTACAGAACACAGACCCAAAGTGCAATCGGGTTTGTGGAGTTCGCTTTTATCTTTCTATTGCATTCCATTACGGTTTTGAGGCAATAAAAAGAGAGCTCATGAGTTAGTTATGCAGTTTTAGCAACGCCGGTTTATCCCAAGAAGCAATCAAGCATATGATTGTGAGTTTTTCCAAACGGATGGCCAGAGTGCTAGCATAAGCTACAGTGAGATCCACTAGATGATCAGATAGATGCACGGTCAAATAAAAGCTCTTACCGAATACTCTTCACAATGTTCAATATGCTATTCTTTCCTTCTTAGTTTACACAAACCCCTATCATATCCTTACTTTTGAGTCTGCTCGAACAAAGCCTCAGCCTCGCGTGTTAATTCCCCAAGCTTATCAAGCCCCGTTATACCTTCATTTTCTACACTACTGCCACCTAGTAACTCCTCTACTTGTGTCTTGAATGCCTTATGGTCGAGAAATAGTTGCAACTTTACTTTCTCACCATCACTCATACCACCAGCCATCATTCTACGAGTCTTTCGACTTTTCAATGCCTCCTCTGTCCTCTTGACAGTGGCAATCAATTCTTCAACTGCAATACTATATTTATCAGACACGGTTGCAATCACAGTACGCTTCCAATCATCACCAATTTGGGGTGGAGTACGAGATGAAAACGTTTTGTCAAATTCTTGAAGTGGACGCAATATTGTGGCGACGAATGGTGATGCTTGTGTTGGTGGTGGACGATTTGTCATTCGATATGTCGCAGCTACACCCTTGACGGCCGATAGAGGCGTACAACACTGTGACGTTAAGTTGTCAACAATCAATGTATTCCAAGAATACGAAACAATCGGTGATATACTTCGTGAAGATTCAGTGAGTATCTCTGACGCGAGGAGCTTGATCTCATCCAATTCAGATGAAGAATTGTGTGTACTCTCTTGACTTTCCTTGTCAGATGGACAGACTGTGTTGGTGATAGCCTCCAAATAGTCATGAGACATGGTCGTATCGAGAATGGTAAGTTCCCATGCAACCACGGCGATGTCCTCAACTCTTTCATTCCAAAAGTAGGATGGCATGGCAACAACCGAAGAAGAAGGCGCACCACTGGATTCATCTTCGTCACCTCCCTTTCTCTTGCTATCAGCAGCAGTATCACCACTACTTCCACCAAACTCAATCTCACCTTCCAAACCAGCCCTAACAAATGCCAAGATCCGTCCGACTAATTGCACAGCACCCCTCAAGAAACGATGTGTCAATGGACGTAAGAATACTGTACTCTTCCACATACTCAATATGACATCATACAATTCAATAAAGATTGGCAATTCCAATCCCAATTCATCACGAATCTTCTTGGCATCACTTTCATCGCCCTAGTATACATCTGCGTGCCATCCTTCACTCTGGATACGTTGCAATGCCTTATCTAAACGGTTTGTAAACTCTGCAAAGCGTAGTTGGTAGTAAATTGGTAAATTCCATCGCTTGTAATAGTCAACAGTCGTTGGATGGGCGTATAATCGTTTTTGAGCATTTTCAATAGACTTTGTATTCAACCTTGGTTGATAATACAAATGTGAAAAGTCACCAAGCTCTACATTCTCATTTGTCTTTGTTTCACCGTCCAACTCTTCTCCTTCTTGTGAAGGTGGAGTCAACAAACTACCTGCCAACTCCGAAAGGAATGTATCCAAAGCTGAATAATTCGCCTGCAGTACATTGGCAATACCAGGCGAGAATATAGCCATTTTAATACCAGGATCGGCCGTCAATGCCGTTGCCACTGGTACCCACACACCACATGTAACCAAATCAATCTCCATTGGTATTACTCCTTCTTTATTACTCCCATTATTATCAATGGTATTGGTAAACATACCCTCACTAATTCTTAATATATCACCATACATACTCCTAACAACGGTAACAATATCATCCAATAGGAAGAATAAACCCGAACATTCCCCTCGTGGTCCACCCTCATGTAACTTTCCCATACTTAACTTTGATTTGATTATTGGCATTATTGCAATACGTGCAAATGTACTCTGTGCCTCATTACCTTTATTTAATATTGCTAATCCACGGAGTGTATGTGATATTGTAAGTAGTAGTTCTGAGTGTTTTTGTTTATATTCACTTTGGACATGTTGATTCTGTGACATTATGGTATCACCACCCACAGACGATAGATCGTTACCATTGGTGAGCTGTTGTTGCTCTTCCATTAAGGTACGTACTTTAACTAATAAACTTTCTAATCGTCCCACGAGACATTTGGCAGTATCACTTTCCAATCTTCGGATACGCGGTGCCAACTTCATTAAGAAACGTGATTTTTCCATAATCACACCGTTGATACCGGAGGAGGATGTATCATTTAGGGAGGGTAGGATATTAGACGAGTTATTGCCTGAATCTGGAGCCTTGTTTTTGGCTGGAGTGTTCATTGTGATTGCAGATACTTGTTCGGTACTTGATTGCAATTCTTGTAGGAGGTGAAGTGTTGTATAGGCTGCTCGTTCGAGTGATGATGCATGATCTAATTCTGTAAATGTAATATGCGTGAAGATAAGATAAAGACAGAAGTATAAGCAATCAGAGGCAACAGTTAGAGTCAGGGCAGTTGAGCACATCTTATGCACAAAATTAAAAACACAAAGACGTACCTTCATCATCCTCCTCATCCTCACTATCACTCAAATCAACATCATCCATCTCCTCACCCTTATTCTTCTTATCACCACCACCTTTTCCACTACTACCCAACATATCAGTCATCCGTCTACCAGCATCCATCTTCAAAATTTCCTCAGCACTAACCAATTCATTATATATCTCAGAACATTTCATTGCATACTCTTGCTTCTGGATCGTACATTGCACAACCTTACCCTGATTCACTAACTTTGTTAATTCATCTATATTTATTGATTCATAATTTGATACCTCGGATAGAAGTGGTGATAATGCATCAATTAACGAGGTTAGGTCAGGTGGTAATGTAGATAAACTTGGTCCAATGTTTAATAATGATTGTCCAGATCGTGAGGATGCCAATTTTTTAGTTAATTCTGTGGAGAGATTTTGGGATTGTATTTTCAACTGAGAGAGACGTGATTGAAGGTATGGTGTTGAGTTTATGGCAGTAGTTGCAATAGTTGTGGGCTGGTTGTTATTGTCGAAGTTGTGTGATTGTTGTTCTTGGGATACACTGCTAGTATTATCGCCACCACCACCGCCACCGAGTGGTAGCGGTGGTATACTTGATGCTACTTCTGTCATGATAGTCTAGCGCCGGTATAATATATGATATCTGATGCGGTTAACTTGAGTAAACAAATAGGTACGATATCTACATTGGAGTTTAATTTAGTGAAATGAAGGATGCCGAATTGAAGAATATCTCTCTTGTGTCTACAGCTGATATGATATGAATGGAAATGATGTTAATGAATAATATTGTTGGTAATTGTGATTAAGGAGTGATGCATATGCTGGCATACAAGTATCTCTGTTGTTGTTTCAATTGGTGGTGGTCACTGAAATTTCATGGTATGAGTGGAGTTGCAAGTTGAGCAAGTGCAAGTTTGATGAGGGCTGATTAGTGATTAGGATGGGTTGTGATTCGTAATCTACTGTGCGTGTCATCTGCAAATTGCAAATAAGCTCTTCTAAATTCTCTTCTTTATTATCAGGTCGACCGGTTTGACTGCCCAGCTGAATAGACATAATAATTGCAATACATAATATGAAGATATCAATAAATTATATCTCTGCAATTTTAGGCGGTGTTACCACAACTCTACAAATACAATCAGCATTAGCTACTGAATGTGTAGATGTGGCTGATAACCCCAACATTGAATTGCAATTCGCTCCATTTAAGAAAACCAAATCTCCATTATCAGTTTCTGCATTCAAGTATGGTCGATATTGTGGCAAAACAAACACAAAGGCAAAAACCCCATGCAACAACACAGATAAAGCTTGTATGATACGAGATCGCTGTTTTGGAAAAGCCAGAGATGATGATGTAGCCAAGTGCAAATGTCGGGCTGACTTTATAACAAACTTAGCAGGTTCCTTACATATCGGTTGTGATGATAGTGTGAAGGGTGAAGTAGGCTATGAAGAATTCTGTGGCCGCTTTGATTTGGCAACAAGAAGTAATCTCTGTCTATTTTGCAAGGTGTTAGAAGGATTAGAAGAAACACCAGATGGATGTGTAGATCACGTTGCAAGGAATACCTGTAAAGCAGCTTGTAGTTCATTAGATGAGTTGTAGGTATGATTAACCAGGTATATCAAAAGAGTGCTCTATTAGAAGACTTAATTACTCAAACTCTCCTATCAATTTGTTATTGATGTACTCATATCGTTCCAATGCACTATTCAATCTTGCAGCTATGCTAGGAGTATTCAACCACACTTGTTTCAACCCTTTCATTGGGATCTCAATGTTCTCAATAAGTGCTGGTGCTAAGTAGCTTAGTCTTTTTTGCCGTCTAATCTTTGGATATTTACTCGATAGATAATGATCAGTCTGTATATCAAGGTAATCCATCTCAGGAGGTAATAGACATCTAATTTCTTCCGGTAATGTAAACTCTGTTGCTCGGCAAAAGTCATCTAAAGCTAGCCAGAGCAGCGTTTCGAGAGCATCGGTGTCTTCTACGGTGTCTTTTGATCGACGAGTAATGACGTTTGAGACAGGTGGAGGTTCCCACAGTACACCTCCATTCCATAGCTCTTGTTCAATTGGTAGCTCTCCGCTCTCATGGGCATCATCATCATTTTGAATATTACTTTGTGTCTTTTCAACGACTTTATTATCCAAACAACTGTCATCAGTAGAATAGTATGCAAATGGTAGTAGTTCTGATATTTCAGTCCAAGGCACAGACTCCTGTGTCAAGTAATTTCCATCTGATATAGGTAGCTTCGGGCTGTTAAATTCGTATTCATGTAAGGAGAACGATTCTTCAACTGCTCTTCCTCGAATGTATTTGCAATCATTCTCGTCTGTACTCTCTTCCCAAGGCAGTTCTTCTTTATCAAGTATCACTTGTACATTAGCAATAGAAAATGGAAGTGTATCTACAATCTTATCAACCACAAACCTTTCTAATGCCTGGATTAAGATCATAAGCCTCCCATCCTCCATTCTTCGATGATCAACTATTTCCATCAGACATCCTACTACAGCGGATCTATCAACCATCGGAGTCTTAATATCCGGAGAAGATAGTGTCGATGATGAACTATAATCTTCAAATCTATTCTCGTCATCAAGCTCTTCTCTCCATGTTTTCAGTTTATATCGTTCTTCTCCCGATTTGGCTGCTCTTGTCCCTCCCGGAAGGTAGAGATGACCAAAATATAATGGTTCATCTGGTTTAGATTGAGATAAGATTTTTTGAAACATATGTGTATAATGCATCTCATGAACATTTAAACAGTTTCTTCTGCCTGGAGTTTCTACCCAGCCAACTCGCCATAGTGGTAGATTGTTAATCTTTCCTGTGGTAGCATCGAATGAAGTAGTTTTTGTGGAGGACATTGAAATAGTATCAGTATCATCTTCCATCGTTTGGACGCCACTATCATCAACCTGTGCGTCGTCACTATAAAATGAGCGTTGCAATGATCGAACTAAGTCCATTCTCTTACTATCGAAGTCTTCAATACCGCCATCTTCTTCTTCTCCGCTACTTGAGAATATTGAAGTACTTTGTCTTTGTCTTTGTGCATATCTTGTGTTCATAATAAATGCCAGACATGATACATCGAGAAGAAGTACACTGCAAATAAAACTAAATGGAGATGATATCATATTAGATCTTCTACTCGCAGACCGGATATATCAAACAAACCCGTCACTCGCTCGCTAATGCTGACTCTCTGCTTATTAACTTAAGAAACTTCTAAGTACAATTAATTGTCGCAATAAGAAGTTTCATTAAATAACCAAACAAAAGCCAATGAACGGCTATTACTTTACTCTTCATACAAACCTTCATAGCTAATTGCAAATCATAGTACAATATTTTCCGCCATCAGTAGTAGTGCAGTAAATTCAAGCTGATTGAATTTATATCGGATTTATCAATAAGTTACAACACAACAAAATTTCTTATAGCAAAATTTCCAACCGACTCAGGTATTTCTAGTATTATATAACAGACGAAAAATAGACCATGTCGACGAAGAAAACTTCAAAGAGTAAAGATTATGATTATCTCTTCAAGTTGGTACTAATTGGGGATAGTGGCGTTGGTAAATCATGTTTGTTACTTAGATTTGCAGTGAGTACTAATTATGTGCATGAGATATGCACTTTGTTGATATTATATGATATATTTGTAGATGGTTTGGGAATGGGTATTGGGGTTATTGTAATTTGATTAGTTGTATTATTAGATGGTATCGAATGTTTTGGGTGGTTGCCACAAGGATACAAATATATCTGAGAAATGTATATCTTTGTCTCACTCTTGTCTTTCTTACTTCCTTTTATATTGCGATATATTATAATATATCTAGGATGATGCATTTACAGAATCATACATCTCAACAATTGGTGTAGATTTCAGATTTAGAACTGTAAAGATGGATAAGAAGACAGTTAAACTACAAATATGGGATACAGCTGGACAGGTGAGTGCTCTTCTTTCTTTAATATACAAAGCTCATAAATATGTTACAACTACTAACACGCCAATATTATCAAACAATTAATGATAAAAACAATAAACAAATTAAAAGGAACGATTCCGAACAATCACATCAGCATATTACCGAGGAGCAGATGGAATTATTATGGTTTATGATACAACATCATCAGATTCATTTGATCATGTAAATGATTGGTTAAAGGAAGTAAATCGCTACGCCTCGGAAGGGACATGTAAATTACTCGTTGGTAATAAATGTGATCGAACAGCTGATAGAGCAGTAACTACCGAACAGGCGAAGGAATTTGCAGATGATTTAGGTGTGGCATTCTTAGAAACTAGTGCCAAAACTGCCAAGAATGTTGAGGAGGCTTTCTTAACAATGGCTGGGGAACTTATTAAGCAACGGGAGGCAAAGTTGGCTGCTAGTGGAGGTAAAGAAAAGGGCAAATCAAGTGGAAAGGTGTCTCTTTCGTCAGGGGCTTCTCAAAGTTTGGGTGGTTGCTGTTAAAAATTGTGTTGGAGATTACTTTGGTGGGTTGAATTTGGGTATCAAATGGTGACTCTTAGTTCAGCTTAAAAGAGTGTGTGGTGTATGATTATGTAGGTTTATGTTTAGTTTATGTAATTGGATAAAAAAAGCCAGTCAATACCAGATTATGAAATGATCCATTCATTTAATGGACATAGAATTGCAATATAAATAAGTGTGTTGAGCAGTATCCATCGCCATAGCAGTCTAAAAAGATAAACCACACACCCAGGCTTGTCTTTTGATATCTGCAGGAAAGGTAAAGTAATATCTTGCCACAGTTCATGAGCTAAGTTGACGTTGAGGTATCGATAGTGCAGTGGGTCCTTCTTATTCTTATTATCCGTTGTTCCACTTTGTATACAATGGGGTGTTAACCAGCGACTGAGTAAAACATTGATGATCACAATAAATGCACTCAGTTTTACAGAGTCCCAAGTAAGTGATGCGTTTGCACCATATAGTATAGTAGGAATAGTCCAGAGATGGTGTAAACATGTCACTCGATCAATCCACAGAGTTTGTTTCCAAGTCAAATACT
>Ga0214477_100862_pt1 | contig 18461 bp, 14 predicted proteins | sample M1_20Mar14CPVII9_FD_165058 | JGI IMG/M metagenome (GOLD analysis project Ga0214477, IMG submission 165058) | Marine eukaryotic communities from Monterey Bay, California, United States - M1_20Mar14CPVII9sort6BwellC16 | ecosystem: Environmental > Aquatic > Marine > Unclassified | place: USA...
GAACGCCAAAGTTACCCTATGGCCACCCTTATGGCCAGACTGATATACGAAAACATGAAAATGCAGCCGTTTTTTATGATTTCGCTTAAATATTCTAACACTGCAACACACATCACCACATCACATATCGACACAACTTAAAAATCACTAAGTAGTATAGAATATACATATACACAAGATAGGCACGGGTGCTGTTACATTATTGGAATGCTCAATTAATCACTGTCGTTTAACATACAGTCATCGTTAGCGCTGAGGCAATGGATATAGACGAGCCTACCATTACTATCGTCGACGACAAACACATCATATTATGTCGTTATCACCCATGTAAACTATCACCATCCTATAATCATCGTCCCTCCACAACCTTTACTTCTTCTAATATCGGTATAACATTACAGAGACTGCCCTATGCTATGCACACCGTCGATTGTAAAGAGAGAGTATTTGCAATAGAGTACCGTCACCATTGCAATGAAGTACTCGTCTAGTATATCGAGTAGAGTTATATCGAGTGGAGTAGACTGTATCTACTCATATTATGTTACTTGTTAATAATTTGATGTATTAACATTCGGCAACCTAGGGCGATGATATGGGCTATTAATGGAGTACGTGTGTATCGAGATTAGATGAGATACAAGCATAACACTACCCGATATAGAAGATATAAGAAACGAGAAGGAGGTGTGGTGGTGGACTCTCTGTTGGATGAAAGAATGGTTTAGATTTAGATGCGGTGTATTTGGTAGATTGAAGTAATCCGTTGGCGCTGCGGAGGATATTGGGTGAGTGATAGATAGAGATGAATGTATTGAAGGCTGCATTTGTATGGGGCGGAGGCAATGGATGTGATATAGAACTATATAGTATAAGAATTAGTAATTCAATATAGAAACAAACCAACGATATTTGCAATAGAATATAGGATACTAATATACTCTGGTTGTAGCCTGGCTATAGGATTTCTGGATGGAGATGATGAATGGTCATAGGTTGGCCATGCAATGATGGCCATAGAATGGTCGCGCATTTCACTGGCCATAGAGTGGCCCTACGGCTCACTGAGATATCATAGGTTGGCCATACGTTTCATGGATACTCATATTGAACATGGCCATGAGTTGGTTATAGAGAGGATACCACAAATCTTTGGCCATCCTACGGCCAGTTCTTAGGTGGCCATAGGATGGTCGCCGGTCGTACGGCCACCCGTATGACCAGATTTCTTTTTGCGGTGTTATGTCCTTGGAAGCACACAGCACAGATAGAAGACAGTGATGGTCTCTTCTACTTAATCACCACGCACACACTCTCTATCATCTCTTACTCATCTCAATTTCTGGGGAATAATATATCGGTTTATTGTTGAGTGCTATGATGATCTTATTTCAAGATTACAGCGGCTGAACAAATCTGCACGACAAAGGATGTTATGTTTATGACCTTAAGTACATTAGAATGATGCTGATATCTGATAATTGCCATCCTCTGCCTACAAATTAATGCGATGCACTTTTGCAACAAGTAATAGGGCAGAGAAGAGCAATTATTATAGCATTATTCAATCATACAGAATACAGACAAAACTCCACCGTTTGTCAAAGAGATATTAGAGATTCACAAGAGAGCTTGAGAATCAGGTGCATCAAAATAGATTAAAATTGTATCATATATCATTACATTCCATAATATCACCAAGTATAATATCTATTGAGTGCCAAGACTATAGAAGAAGAATATCGTGTCACGTATATACCAAATTACATAACATAGTAATAGAGATATAGCTCTGTGCACATCATATAAGCAATGGGTAACTCTATAAACTGTCTCACTGATCAACTACTAGATCTAAACGATGATGATGGCGAGTCTGAGGATATATACTTCTTCAATTTGTTCGGTAACACTACACCACACTGTCAACAAAAGATTAACGAAATACGTACCAACATACCATTGAAAGATGTAACATACGGAGGCGCTGGATTAACTATTCAACAACTTGATTCACAACGTTTATCAAATGAAGCATGGGAAGTATTAGGTAGTTATATTGCAAATAATGTTCATTTAGAACATTACAATGCAAGTCATTTAAGTTTAACTGATGTACAACTTAGTTCATTCTTTAAACATTTGAATGGTGGTAGTAACAGTTTACAAGATTATATATGTTGTAATAATTCAATTGGTATTGATGGTATAAAAAGTATGATACCGTTCTTACAATCATCAAGTAAGTTGAGTTTAATTTCGTTAGATGGTAATGGTGGTATACAAAGTGAAGGATTTGAGTTGATAATGAAGGCATTAGATGGAGGTAATATTGAAGATGTGCTGCTCGGTTGGTGTAACATTGATTCTATATTGATATTAGATACAGTGACGTTACCACGCCTCAGGACTTTGAGGCTGGCTCGAAATGGTATATCAACAATACCACAATCATTTGGTGATGATAGTAACAAGTATGTTGGTTTAGAATATTTACATTTGGCATACAACTATGTCAATAATGAAGGATGTGAGGTGATATCAAGACTACTCAAGAAGAAGGAAACAAGTCTAAAATTCTTAGATCTTAGCCAAAATGAAATTGATGATGAGGGTGCTGAGATGTTGGCAACATCACTCAAACATAACATCACATTAACGGCATTACGACTATCGGAGAATGATATATCAGAAGATGATGGGTTTCGACCATTCTTAAAGATGTTGAATGATATATCATCGATTGAAAACACATACAAGAATTCAAATCATACTCTCAAGGAGCTGGTTTTGGTACCGCCTCGTCGTCCTCCGTCGTTAGAGGGAGGTGGTGACGAAACCAACAATCCACCTCCCAAATCATCAGCCGCAAATGGTTCTATGCATCAGCATATTCAAGCAGCCATACAGCTAAACGTCAGGCACGGTCCCCATCAATACTCACCTGGCCATTTTCGGATCAAAATGAATTCTGAACACTTTAATGCAGTGGGCAAGGCCAAGATTATTCAAACCCAATTGAATAGTCATATAAGGAATGAACTATCCTTCCTCCAAGATACACCAAGCAGTCTATTCTACTCCGAGGATGATGATGTATTATTACCCGAAGTTTTGGCATTAGTTGGCAAATCACATGAACGAATTGAACTGTATCGTATGTTACTAGCAACGGTACCTGCTCTTGTATCGATTATGAATCGAGAGATGAAAGTTCGAGATGTAATGGATCTTCCATACACTATGGATAGATAATATTTTAGCTGTTCTTAATCTACATGTTCTAGTAATCATAAACTAGCACTTCTTTCAGACTACAAACTCTTAACATTCCTAGATCGTTCAATCTATGCCTCTGGATATTTGGGGGTAGACGATGTAGATTCTTTCTTTCCTTGGATTCCCCATTCCAAAGCAAATCCTGTCGATGACTCTTGCTCTTGCTGGTCCTTAACAACAGTGTTCTCATAATCCTGAGCCTTCTTGTCAAATGCCTTTAGTTCTTCGTTGGTAGCTAAATGCTGGTCAAAGTTCTTCAACTCCTCATTGCCAGATGGATGCTGTAGCTCATGAGCATCCACGGCAAGCTTGAGGGCCTTGTTTGATGTTTGGTACATGGCCTGTTCCAATTCTGATAAGAAATGAGTAGGGATTGAGTGATGGTATCTGGTATTGACTAAACGAACAAAATATCTTACCATCAACCTCACTAGGCGTCTTCACCTCATCCAACTGATGCTTATATACGTCCCACGTACTTCTCTTGGAATTATACATCATATCAAGATGAGCATCGTGTGCAAAATGTCTCTCTTGATCATTGGTAGCAAGCGAGTCAAGGTATGATGCCTTGATATATGTCGAGTGATGGACTTGGACTGGATGGTGGTGCTTGTGTTTTAGTTCTTGATAGAAAGCGTTTGCCTTCTCATGCTTAGCGGCTTCTTCCTTGGCTAGGCCTGGAGATTTGCAGTGTATAGAAGGGATATGAGTTGAGATGACATGGTGAATAAAGTGAACTATGATATGGAATGCAAGGCACTGGAACGACATACTCACAATCGGGCTTTGACATGACTTCCTCAATAAACAAATTAGTACGTGGATCCAACTTAACACTACTCTTCACCTCTGTATGATGTTTCTGTAAAGGATACAACTTATCATGAGAATATACATCCCATCCAATCTCCTTGGCTAAGCCCAGTTCTAAATCAACCTTCTCTTCGTCCTTTAATGCCGAGATACATTTGGTAAGGAAGTGGATGAAGCGAGCGTATCCATCACCGGCGTTCTTCAAAAGTGCAGTGGTAACGAATAATGCCAAGGCAAAGAACATTAATCCCTCGTTTGGTAATCCAAAGCCTTGACTCATGGATATTCCTCTCATACCGGGCATTTCAACAAGGATTCTGTGATATGGTATGCGTGTACAAGAGATATGTCAGATAGAAGATATGATATAAGACATTGTTCATATGATATGCACAAAAAAGAGAAGGTATCCTAAACTATTTGCAACATCTATGAATAATAACATTGAGTATACGACGAACAAAATACTTACGGCGTCGAAGCAAGCAATGGTTTAACAACAGCCTTCCCATTAGAATGTGTAACCAACAACGGCGTAGTTGCTTGAGCGATTCTCGACTTTTTAAATACCGTCAAAAATGCAGAGCAGAATGAAATACCAATCTTGAGTAGCCGCTGCTTATTAAATTTGATACGTTCATCTTTTTTCAGTTGTGTTAATGTTGATAATTGTGATATATGTAGTTTGGATTGTAGACCTTTTTGTTTAGTTGGTATGATTAGCTGTTTGTCTTGTACATTGTTGTTATCAAATTTTGACATGTGATGTATTAGTAATTGTTTTTTGACGGATGGTGGCGCTACTTGAAAGGCCACCGATACTGTCGGTAGCAGAGTAAATGGTAGTATAATATTATATGGTCTCATCTTGATATCGGTTTGCTTTGTCGGCGTATATAATTATGAGATAGAGCCGATTATTACGAGAGCACCATCTTGCTTATTTTTAGTTATTTTTGTTGACATTTTAGATTTCTAGGATACCATTGACCATTACCAATGACAATACATGTATTTCAATTATAGCAAGGTATAATTATCACAATAGAGAATAAATACCTTCCTGTTTTATAAAATAGTAGCGAGCAACAGGAGCTCTCAATTTTAGCAAAGACACATGCCATCTGCTCGCTCACAATATATCCATCAACTAAAGCAATGCTAATGTCAAATGCCTAAACCATCATGAAAACATATCATTTACTACTGCTAATATCACTTTACGGTGCCGATGCCTTTCAATTATCTCTACGAAATGTTGCAATCCCCCTGCGCAAGCTAAGAACTCCTACAACAACAATAACAACAACCAATGCACCCTACAATAAAACTGGCCTTCTACTATCAAAGTTCAGCAAGGCCAAGTTACTACCATTTACAACAAAGACAAAACAAAAACAAGATGACATTGACAACAAACAACTCCTATCAATCGTAACGACATGTTGTCTATCTATTATTCTTCGTCCACGTATTGCAAATGCATATCTACCTGCACAAGCTAAATTACCCTTCAATCCTTTACTCGATCCAACGTCATTAACATATGATATACCAGGTATTGATACTCTATCCAATGGTATTCATGGAGGAGCATATAACGTTGGTGCAATTGAAATTCTCCGTCGTAAATCACTTTGGATACCCCTTGCAATAGTATCTTTGGGTACTTGGTTCTATGGCGGATTGGTCTATTGGTCAACTCTCCTTGAAGATTATGAAATGGGCACTTATGAAGATGATTATAACATTAGTCAAGATCAAGACGATGAGAGTGTAGTAGCAGATTGGAGTGAATATTCACAAGTGTTACTAGGACCACCATCATCGTCGTCCTCATTACAATCGAATGAGAAGCCCCAAGCTACCAAAACGCCGAGAGATGATTTCAAGCTAGAGAGTGCCAATCGTTACTATCAAGAACAACAGTACAAGCAACATCATCATCCGGTACATGTATCACGTACCAAGAATGAATCAATTAAGTATCTTGATACACTTGCCATTAATACTGAAGAAGTGACTGATGATATGCCCAAGAAATATTTGGATACCTTATCATCTAACCAGTCTACATGGGATAAGTACAAGCATCAACTATCAATGTCGAGACCCAAGGCAATAAGTGAAGATATTGACAAGTTGCAGATTATGAAGAATTTACTAACATGGGATGATTATAAGCATTTAGTTAATGAATTACAAAGTAAGAAGAATGAAGTGAATGGTAAGTTATGCATATCATATGCTTAACTTCTTTTCTTGATAGCCCTGCACTAACCCTCTGCAATCTTGCCTCTCACACAGAACTAAAACAAGAAGTAAACCATCTTAAAAGTTTACTAAACTTGAACAATCGATTCATCAAGCTGCTACTGGAGGTAACTATCGACAAGTAGAAGAAGAAGCATACATGCAAGAATCGGAAACGGAAGCCTCCTCCTCAAGTTCTACTACTTCTGAATTGAAAGAGTTGGAATTGCTAACTGAAGATTATGAGACGACTTTGAAGACTGCTTCAAGGATGAAGGAGGAAGTTGAAGAGTATGATATTGGCTCGGGCATCAAGTAATGAATGCAAGTCAAGAGAGAAGGGACAGGCATATCACTGCCATATTGCCATGTAGGCTTTTGTTGAATTGCAGATTGTTCGCTTTGCTGTATAATAGTGTAAGATCATGCTAGATCATGCTTTGTAGTCCTAAAGCCAGAAATACTGTACTTGCAATGTATACAATTTAGTTTTACAAATCTGAATACAATATGTACATGATCATATCATATAATTCTTCAGCTAAGCCACTTCTTTCCGAGCTCATAACAACTTATCATCAGTGCACAACCGGGTGCTACTTTAATCATTCTCGTCGTATTTCCTTTCCATAGTCCTGTAAAGAAGCCTTCTTCTTTTGCTATTTGCTGTAGAGATTGGAATGTGCTTTGTTTTCTACTTGAACTACTGCCGACTTGTTGTCTTCGAGTCTTTACAACATCAAATGGGGTAGTCAATATGGTGGCAAATAGACCCGATACGAGACCAGCTAAACCTGACTGCATAACTACATTATTACTCAGAATGTTTGATTCTGACAGTTGCTGCTTACATGTTTCTAAACCGACGAAGTATATACTTGAGAAGGGGACGTCTCTTAGTATCATCGGGCCTAGTCCACGATACATCGAAAGTGGTCCATTCTTCTTCAGTATATGTCTAAATTCGTCAAGAATACTGCCATTACTATTACCAGAACTAACTTGTCTCGTACGTATCAATTCCAAAGGAGCTGTGGTGAAGAGGTAATATGAGAAAGGAGGCGGTGAGAAATACACATGTTCGAGTCTGCATATGCAGCACAGACTAGTCTATTGCAACAACAATCTATTACCTGTCGCAAATGAAGCAATTACCCGAGCACTAGCTCCGGCCACAAGTGGGATATATAACCGATCTGATGATGATGTTGTTGACGGATTGTTCTCATTCTTATTTGCAGTATGATGATATCTATGCAGATGCATCGTAATCTCATCATAGGCGGTAAAATATATTGCAGTATTTGGTATAGCCGCTAGTAATGTAGGTTTCACTCCAGTAAATAGTGCAGCTTTCCCCTCGTTTTTGTAAATTGACAAGATTGTGTTGAATGTACCTCTATTGGACGACGACGATGCAAGTTTTGTGCATATATTATTATTATTTGGAAAGGAAGCTTGAGCTCGTATCTTTACAACCTCTAGTGGATTAAATGCCTACAAAAAGAGAGAGATAATGATGATATAGTCAGATATATCAGCAATCTATATCACGCTTGTGATACAAAAGTACTACAACATACCAAGACATAAATTAGGCTGCCGATACTTCCAGAAAGCATTCTACTGGCAAATGGCGATGGTTGATCCATTTTGATGATACAGAGGTATTAGCACAGCTTAACCACAACTAAAGAGAATATGCAATCATCTAGAGGTACTCTAATCGTCTATCTAATACCTATGGTGGCCTCTGTTGTTGTCGGTAGTTCATGACGATGCTCTTTGTTCTCGAATTCTTCTGTGTTGGCAGGAGGTGTACGATAATAATCAGTTGATACAGTAGAGCATTTGTCTAAAGATACCATCTTAAGTTTTCATGTAATTAGAAAACTCTGTTTGGAGTTGAAATCGTTAAATGACTGTCACGATGACCCACTTGATATTTTTATGATTAAGTGTCTTTGTGCAGTTGTGGATGAACTTAGGTCGGGAGCACGAAGAGACACTTAATAGGTGTGCAGTTGTGAAGATGTTGAAGGCCTTAAATATGGAAGATGAGGTGATGTATTGACGATGAACTCTTATGAACAGGAACAGATAGACATTAGAATTAGATAGGCGGTTTGTGTTCTTTAACTTTAACCATCAAATAACGGATGTCGTATCTGACTTTGCCACTTAAGCGGGGCACTAGACATTGAACTTCTCCTCTTAACTTGTCTCTTGGTGTTATTAAAATCAACTAGTAGTTCTGACTCTGATTTACAGAAGTCTCTTGTACTCTTCTTCTCGTCTTCATTTTCTCCTGTATCATTATACAAGTCATCTTCGGTAATCTCATCTCCGTCCTGTTGTGTAATAGTATAATCTTGGTGATGTTGTTCGTCTTCTTTATGTTCATCGATAGTATATGTGTCCACTGACGAGGAAGGCTGGGTAGTATATGATTGACGAATCGTCGTTTGGTTCTTCATCTCTAACGATGATGAAGGTACTCCTACCACAGCCGTTGGGGGTAGGTTCAACTGTGTACGTAATGATGCAACCTCCTGTTGCAATAGATCGATAACATCCTTATCAGTACTCTCACTCTGGACACTTAACTTGATATAACTTTGATATGATCGTCGTATTCCAGCCACTGATACCTCTAGACGTTTATTCTCTTCCATGAGCTTACCGTTTGAATCGATTAGCATTTGCATTGATCCATTGTTGCTATTCTTTGAGGTGAAGCTGCTACTTAGTCCACCGACAACGACGCCGCTGCCTCTGTTGAGACTACCGCTTATGCCGGATAGAGAGAATCGTCGCTCAGGTTTCCTCCTTCGAGGAGGAGCAGTAATAGATGAATGTACCGATGATGATGCTGTTGCATTCTGCTGATGTTGCTGTGCCATATTAGTTGCAGCGGCAGCGGCCTTGTATATCTCATGATCAACTTGACATTTACTCAACTTGTTCGATAATGCATCGAACTTCTCCTTCTGCTTTGCAAGTTGTATCTTGAGAGAGATGAGCTCTTGATCCTTCTCTTCATTCTCTCGGAGTAGGGCGAGTACTAGTTCATTCACCTCTTGTCGTGATGCCGATGCGGCTGGTAGACGCATTAACATTTGACGATGTGAGGCTGGTGTCCTCCTACCGTTCGTCGTCGTGCCACATCCGATACTGCTAGTTATGGTGGGCGCGTCGTCTTCGAGGTCGTCTTCGAGATCATCTCTAGTATTAGTTGTAATGTTAGCAAGGGAGTTCTCCAGTTGTCGAGAGAGGTCTTCGTCCCATGATACGCCCGAACAATCATCGTCGTTTTGATATTCAAGCGGACCGATGGAGATGGATGAACAATCGTCGAATGGCATCGTCTTGTCGTCTCGTTGTGTCGTCTATCTATTTCTATTGCAATTGCAATGGCAGTGGATGGCAAGGATATGTAAGTAGATGAGAATAATACCAGTTTATTATGACCAATCCTATCCGTAGAATGATTTGTGATGCCAACCAGCTGTATGTATGTTAAGGCATTTGATCCCTTTTCCTCTTCCTAATTGTTCATTGCTGGAATTTTTTGCTGTTTGAGACGCGAAGGGTAATCTCTTGAAGATGCGAGATATGACTTTGTCACATCATTTTAACCCTAATAGATACCTCCCCTGGGATTCTGAGCTCTACTTGAGCATGAGCGCAGCGCAAGAACGCGCAGACGGTATCATTGATATTCCCAGGGGAGAAAAGTTCTTTCTCATTGATGGGGTTAACAAGAGATTTGCAGATGTAATCCTCGGGTATCCTACTAATACAGCTTACAAATACATTTTGGATTATTGTTATTAGTTGTTACTTTGTATTTTTTGTGGCAGTGGCGGCGGCTGATTGGCGTTCCTTACGGTATATACAATAGTGTGACGGAGTAGAGGGCACTTTCATATATATAGTATCACATCTCACAACAGTATAGCCCATGAGTGGGAGGAAAAACAGTTCACAAAGTTATCTAACCATTCTATTATTGATAGGATGCACTGCGATATTTTATTATTGTACCTACTTCAAAAGTGATAATTCGCCACCACCACCGCAATATGTACCGTTGGTTACTACATTATCATATGATTATAAACCACCGACCAGTAATAACAACAAAAGAAATCCTAAGAATACATACCAAAGTAATGATATCAAACAAGCTGTAAAGTTATTTGTCAACAATACACAGGATTTTCAATTAGGTGCACCACCGATACGATATAATGTAGGTCCATTACCACACAAGCATGTAGCAAGTGTAACAATGGGTTCAATAGATAGTTGTAATGCGGATGGATTGCGATATAAACATATTGTCAACTCTTCTGCAATGTCACTTAATTGGAAAGACGATAATAAAAAAGCATGGGAGATTGTTAACGATAGAAGAATGTACGGTACAAGATCCAACAAGAAAATCATATGCCACATATTAATAACAGATGAATTAGGTATAACAAAGGTTGATTCACAAGTTGAATATACAACAAATGAACAATTAAACAATATAACAAATCAACAATTAGAAATTAAGGAAAAATGGCGAGGTCAAGATCAAAGAGTAATACTTTGGAAAGGATCACAAATAGCTATTTATTCATCGTATATGAAACGACAAATGTGGTTATATCATCATGGTCAGAGAAAGGTTGTAATGTTGACAATTTGTGGGCATAGTACAGCCAAGGTAGAGAAGAATTGGACGCCGTTAGTTTTCTCGTCAAACAACAATGGCAAAGGAGATATACTTTTATTGATATACAGTCTTGATCCACTAGTTATATTATCATATGATATTGATCAAGGTGATGGAGTTTGTATGTTGCTATATGGTGATTTACCAATGAGGAATATGAATGAGCCGTATGGTGGTACACCATTCAAGGAGATTCAATTTGATAATAATGATAGTAACGATGGTATCAAAACTAGATCATTCCTATCAATTGCTCACACACGGAATGTTAATGTTGATGGAGAGGATGCTGTCGAACATGGACGTGTCTATAGACCAGTGCCAATAGTGCTACACATATTCTGCCCAATAACAGATGATAACAATGAAGACGAAGAGGACGATAATATCAGGACGTTAAACGGGTGTACCTTCGGAGTAGATGTATTCGACACATGGCCTGAGATTGATAGTCCAGAGGAAGTCAAATCGTCAAAATGGAAGAGACAATACAGATCAGAGAAAGAAGTATCATATCCGTATGACTTACAAGTCTTTCAACAACATGGTTTGATACGAGTAGGAATTACATACGAAGACTGTTACAATGTGTATGAAGACTTTACAATTGATTTTGATATATTGAGGAAACGTCAATTGAATCATCCCATCAGACTACAGTTGGCAAAGAAGGAGAAGGAGAGCAATGTTCAGTTATCATTACCATATCGGCATGTGCGATCCACTTCTTCATCATCGTCATGCCCAACTTCACTTTCACATGCTGGAGAGAAGGTACAGATTAAGCCAATGGTAGAAGAATCGGACTTGGTCGACTACCTTTCCGGCAAAATATGGGTAGCATCACATGGTGGAGTATCGGAAGAGCATATACGAAAACATCTCGTTCAACAGACTGATGATTATCCTTCACCAACCAATGAAGAGGAAGAATTGATGAGCCTCGGTCATTATCCGTATCCAATCATGAGTGAAGAAGATCCTAGTCGGGCACCACAGCTTTGTCTGTACATATATGGCTCAATGTAAGTATTGATAGTTCTAGTATATCCCCCGCTTTGTTCATAATCAAAGGATTCTCACAACTTTTATAATGTTTCATATTCAAAGACATGAGTCGATTCTGTTGCAGCTTGATAAGAATCCCAACATGGCGAGGTTACTTCACAATGATAAATCATCTCCAAAGTTCAACACTCTCGAGGAGCTCCTTGCCCATCCTGACCCTGATCCCTTTGGTATTCGGAGTCAGTTTGAACAATTCTTAACTGCTCGTGTTCCATATCCTATACTACTAATTCGGAATGATGTAATGCAACATCTTGATGGACTTGAGAAGCTTGAATCTATAATCTACGACATTATTGGAAAAAGATACGACTTAGTATCATTATATAACAAGGAATATACCACGAAGTATCCTTTGGAGGTAGTTGACAATGTTAAGCTTCGTGATGAGTTTCGTGAAAGATATTCTAAATTGGATCAATTCTTCAAAGCCCAGCCTCTTATTAGATTGGTAATGCCACACGATGCTAAGGCTAAGGATAGATGATGATATTATATAACAAAGAGTTGATAAGATGGTTGAACGGTTGCTTTAAGCATACCTTATGTACAATTCTACTACTAATAGTATTCAAAGATCAATGCGCTCCGATCGCTTGTATCATGAAGAAACTGTCTTCTTCCATTTCCAAATCTACAGTACTGCCCCTACAAAGGATCGGCATCTTCACTTGCTGCTGCTTGTTGCTCTTTTTCTTATATCTCTTAAGTGACACATGTCTAAGTCTAATATGATCTATTAGACCTTGCAATCTAGAATTACGAAACAGTCTTGAAATTGACACTCTTGATTGTCTATTCTTCTTTTGCAATATGGTATCGTTGACCAATTTCTCATGCTGCCTTTCTTTCCTGCGTTTCATAGCGAAGAGTTCACGAGGCGTATGATGTTCATTGTCCTTGAGAGGTACTTGTTCTATTCGAATAATCTCATCATAGAATGCTTCTTGATCATCTCTATTGACCAATGACTTGCTCGATTCACCATACATGACCTCATCGTAGAAGGCCTCTTGATCGGCGATGGAGATAGACTTGTCGGTCTGTGAGATATCTATACCATTTGTGATGTATGTTAGTACTGGTATAGGAGGAATACATTTACATGAACTCATATTCATATTATATCTTGTGGTGTTGATGTTGTGTTTGTTGCTATGGAGTTTGATCTGCTAACTGCTAGAAACTGTTCATATCATGTGTATCATAGCATTAGCTAGATCTAGTCGTTAGAATAATGAGAGTGTATTAGATTTAGTTGTGTCTCTGGCAAGATGTTAATAGCCGAGTAGCTGGTCTATCAGATCGTGAGGCTATCATGACTTTGTCGGCTTCTTATCTTGTGGTCAGTTTCTGCGCAGTTATGTAAGTCATTACGAATGAAAGCGACATGCATCTGAGAACTCTGGTATCGTAGCCATTTATTTGCTAAGACCCGGTATCTTAGAATTGCCTCGAACTCAAATGAACACGAACCCCGAGGGGGGCTCGCATATCAACAAGCTACTTCATGTCTATTCTCATCATCAGACACTGAAAAGATGTGCATCTGAGAATCCCGGTATCTTTTTTATAGGCTGGAACTGCTTCGAACTCTTTCGAGCCCGAACCTCGAGGGCCCTCCTCGCATCAAAATATGTCTCTGTGCGCATTGCTATTCTACATCTTGTGCATTGCATTGCAATAATTTGCTTCAAGGCTCGCAATATACTCTGCCATAATTTAACCAATTCATACTCTCAACAACATCGACATATCAGCTATCGATCATCCCATATCAAATACCAATATCATGTCATCGTCTACTACAAAACTAACTGCCAAGGATGTATCTCAGTTGACTTTACTTCTCTCCATCATAAATAATAGCGATTGGAAAGCATTAGCATACTTGATATGCAAGAATCCTACCAAGTTCCAAGCTTTATGTCGAAAACTCGTCCAGTGCCGGGAACTAAATGGTATGAGTATATTACATGCTACACTACGTCACAACCCTCCAGAAGCAATCGTAAGCTGTTTACTCAAGTTGGTACCCGAGGCACCACAATGTGTTGACTGTTTAGGTAGATTGCCACTTCACATATGCACAGGAACACGAGCTGATTTAGCATCAATACAGTTATTAGTTGCTGCATATCCACAAGGTTGTTGCGTCCAAGATATAGATGGGAAGACACCGCTACACATGGCTTGTGATACACAATGCGAGTTGTTCGAACGAGACGATGATGAGAAGACAGAACTATCACCACCAAGTTTAGACGTAGTCACAACACTTATCAAGGCAAATCCATCATGTGTTCAACTAGAAGATCAAGATGGCATGTCTGCTTTAGAGCATGCAATCTTCTCCAATTCAGATCTCGAGGTGGTCAAACTGTTGCAAAACGCAACGAGGAAACAATGTCAAATATCATCTAGTATGGAAGGGCTGATCGACTACCATTCAATTGAAAAGACAATACACATTGTGCCAGTCTAATGTTCGAGTGAAGTGGATGTAGTTTAAAATAACCAAATAGAACATTTAGGTTTTTCTCTCCGCATCTTCTCCTCGTAAATGTATTCTCTCTGCCCCCCTACTCTACTACTCCTATTTACTATATACCTTATCTCTATTGCATCGATTCAGAGCATCTCCATATTGCAAATACATAACTACTTTACATCTACAGTCCTCTCACTCATTACATGACAATATCCCTACATCTTTCACATATCATAGTATTTCTTCGTTCTTTGAAGAGAAACTATCTACTCTACTGCCTCTCTCTCTTATTATGCTGCTTTGGGTATCTTTCTTTGCTGCTGAACTAATGATTCAATATCAATTGTTGCAATACAATCACTACTCTCATTATTACTGTCACTACAATTTTTACTTTCTCAATACTATACATGGCTGCCATTTGCTTACGATCTTCTCTCCAATTCTTAAAGCGCTGACAAGCACTCACAAATAGACGATCTCGTACTTGAATTGATTGATATCTCGTGCTGTGTAATATAATGCTGGTATATCATCCTCGTCTGTTGTAGGTCTATTGTGAATAGATGTTATTAGTATCGGTGAGAAATGTACTACTGGAGACGATGATGACGATGTGCTATCGTCTTCTTCTTTGCATACTATTGGCAACATTATCGTGGGTATCTTCGGGTATCTTGTCGACGCCGCTAGTGGTAGCTGTTTATAGATATACCAATGCTTATCCTCTATTCTGATTATATAACTATTATGCTATAGATCTTTGACGACGATACTTGAATAATAGAGATGGAGGAGGGCACTTGATACTTGATGCATCGTCATCGTCAAGATACTCACTCCTCAGCCCATATAGTACTACAATTCGAACTCCTCTTCCTCTGCCCTACCTATCCTGACTTTCCTAGAGGATTGCAGTTTATGAGAGGCAATATCATCTACTGGCGAAACATTAACATCATCTAACAGAGATAAGGCTACTGTTTGATGTTATTGTGATTGCATGCAAACCTGGCGCTGGCGGCGATCTTTTAGCACCATTTGATATTGATGCGAACCATGAAAATGACTTGTCATTTTTGGCCAACTTCGAACTGTACTTACTGTGTGTTCCTTACTCTGCGGCTCTATCGGGGGAGCGTTATGGGAAGAACTGTAGTCTCTCATCTACTATCCTGATGCTTCCGAGGCGTCGTCGTCGTTGCATTATTGCAATTAACGACCCGAAAAATCAAACTTTCATCTCTTATCTTTTCTACGGTGGTATCAATATACTCCACGTACAATGAAAAGACGGCAGTTGATAATACTAGTTGCCTTGATTATATTCCAACTTGTCTTTCTATCTACTATATATGAAGGCTATACGATACGAAGATACCTTCCGCCCTATAACAACAATGATAGTAGTATCTCAATTCTACAACAAATTTTCATACAATTGCCAATTGATATATGGTCATACTATGAATCAACATTACAAACACACCCAATAATTACCAAAACAATTATAAATACAGTCATATATCTAATATCAGATTGGATATCACAAACTATACTACAAGGAAGAAGAGATATATTCAACTTTGACATATCAAGAACACTCAAGAACGGCTTTGTGGGTCTTTGTTTTGGTACTCCAGTGCATTATTATTAATTTAGTGATTTAATACTACCATTAGACGAAGTAACATTTGGCATAACCAATCGTTTATACAAAATACTAATGGATCAATCTATATACTGTTCAATTAAATTTTCAATCTATATAATGGCAATTAGTTTATTAAATGGAGAGAGTATCAAAGCAAGTTTCAATAATGTAAAGAATCGAATAAAGAATGTAATGTTAACATCATTAAAGTTTTGGCCAATTGTACATTGTATAACATATTGGATTATACCGTCGAGACATCGTGTATTGTGGGTGAATTGTGTTGACTTGTTCGTGTGGATACCGATACTGACATTAAAGGCAAGGAAGAATGTTGATAAGGAGGAGTATGCTGTTGCAAAGAAGAAGAAGGAGAATGAGAGTAATCGACTATCGGCGGCGTCAACATTATCTACATCATACAGTACGGAGAGTAAAGATTCTGACACTTCTCCCGCCGGTATTGATGACGATATAGAGTCAGGGAGTGGACACGAGATACATCACTTGCATGTATATTGAGAACAATATCTCTCATCCTCCTATCACTTACCTCTAGAATCTAGATAGCTGTATACCTCGGAAGTGCTTGAAAGAAGCTTGTGTATAAACTGAGTAATGTCTAACAGGATACATCTTTAATTTGTTGTTATTCGTCTGTCTATACATTATTAATCTACCTGTACATAATCTCTTACAATAGATGGCAAAGTTCATCTAAATTTTGAGTAGCTCGTCTTGTCTCATAAACTCAAAGATGTAGCCCTCTTGAAATCCAGCATAGAAGCGCTTCCCGTCAGGACTCAAGGCAATACCAATCGTTTCATCATCTGTATGGAGACCACCACTGATTGCTTGGAACATTGTGAAGTATGTCCCATCATCACCGTACCGAGCATAAACACCTGGATCAGACGAACCATCCTCGGTAAAGTAAATGTACTTTAGTGTCGGACCAAAGACGTGCTGATCAGGTTGACCACCAAATGATCCCTCACCGTAGAACTTCTTGCCTGTCTTCTCGGATGTCCAAGTCATATTCTCTTGATTCAAGATGATCATAATCTGTTTCTCCTTGGACATGAAGTATACATTACCCTCATGTACTTTTGGATTCCCTCACTATTCGGGAAGTATTTCTCGGCACTATCCCTTCCAGTACTTAAACTAGTTGTCCATTCGAATGTTCCTCTAACAGGTGGAGGTAAGAGTGTTCACCTTCTGAATGCAAAGTATCCCATCCATGTTGAGAAGCAATGAAACGACGCAAGGCTCCATCTGAGGAGTCTTCGGTTGTAAAGAAGACGGGACGATCGTATACTCTATCATCCACGGCCACACTTTCATAATTACCTCCTTCTTCACCTAGCACAGTTTCCTCAGCTCGACCATCCGGACCAACTTGCCAGCATTGTCCTACATCTGACTCTTCCTCACAACTGACCCAAGTTCCCCAAGGTGTCAAACCGCCCCCGCAGTTGTCTGTAGTGCCTGTTAATAAAGCCTTGTATTCGGTTATCTCACCCTCTGACGGCCTCTGAATTGAAGTAGAGCCCATATACACCACCTTTGCCATCGTCTGCTTCACTGTTAGACATGTAAACATATCCTCCATCTTCTAAAGGGATGATACCCTGCCGTGGGCAGTTATCAAGATGTTAATAGCCGAGTAGCTGGTCTACTCTACTCGTTAATTGTCGGTTTCTCATCTTAGTGGTCAGTTTCTGCGCAATAATGTAAGTCATCTTGTGCATCTGAGAACCCCGGTGTATGAATAGCTAGCCTACATCTAAGAACCCCGGTATCTTAGAATTGCCTCGAACTCAAATGAACACGAACCCCGAGGGGGGCTCTTGATAGCTACTTCATGTCTAATCTCTATCCGAAACCAAACATCATTTGCCATAGGCCAAGGCCATTGACCAATCCTATACTCTCACAATTAGCTTCTCGATCTTCAAATACCTATGCCTACCATGACATCAAAGACAAAACTAACGGCCAAGGATGTATCTCAGTTGACTTTACTTCTCTCCATCATCAATAATAGCGATTGGAAAGCATTAGCATACTTGATATACAAGAATCCTACCAAGTTACAAGCATTATGTCGAAAACTCGTCCGGTGTCCAGAACTAAATGGTATGAGTATATTACACTCTGTACTTCGT
>Ga0214477_100864_pt1 | contig 18449 bp, 12 predicted proteins | sample M1_20Mar14CPVII9_FD_165058 | JGI IMG/M metagenome (GOLD analysis project Ga0214477, IMG submission 165058) | Marine eukaryotic communities from Monterey Bay, California, United States - M1_20Mar14CPVII9sort6BwellC16 | ecosystem: Environmental > Aquatic > Marine > Unclassified | place: USA...
AATACCATTTCAGTTAAATTTATCTCTAATATATAAGCCCTTTACTGTCCGACCGTGATAATTTAACACATTTACTTAAGCCCCAAATGAGATAATTTTCCACCACCAATAAGTAGCAGCCTGCCTTCTAAGCTAATGAAATAAAATATATTTATTGTAGCGATGCAACGGGGATACCACGTAGTATCTTCACAACTCCAATGAGCAAAACATACAAAGAGCTCCAGAGATTCAGCAGAGTCATTCAGATGATTCTCTAGGATATACAGGCTGGTAGTTAAGTGTTTGATATCGATTATCATGCATTGGATAGTAACATGAAAATGATTAAACTTTATGTAAAGTAACTGGTCCAAGATGGGACGCACTTTCCAAGGCGCTCCTTCATCGTTGTTTTGTTGCAACAGTGTTGAGAATGACTTTCATTCTCAACCTTGCATATATACTTAACAAGAGCCATCAATTCATTACCACTAAGGCGCTTGATATCACTGTCTTCCTTGACATACTTCTGATAGACAGGGCTTGCCTTCTCCTTGAGATCAGCCAGTTCCTTCTCCTTATTCAGCGAAAGTAGATTGGAGATATGCAAACTTCTCTTATATGTATCTTCCTTATCTCGCTTCTGCTTCTCTTCCCTAGCTCGCTTCTCTTCTTTCTGAGCCTCTTTAAAGGCGGAAACTTCTGCCTGCCTAGCAGCTAGCTGCCTAGCAACATCCTTGGATGATTCTACTTCGTTCTCATTAATACCCACAAAGCCCAATTTATTGTCAAAGATACACTCAATGACTTCCTTTACAACAATGAGACCCCCAAGTAGACTTGGTTCATAACCATTGAATCCTGCTCGGCAGCGGATGGTAAAATGACTGGTGCTAAACCCCAATGCTGAAAATGCATTTTCAGCATCAGTTGCTGTTATCCTGCCCCGGTAGAACACCTTTCTATCATCATTGTCACCGCCAATACTATACTCAAGGTATTTATCAAAACGTCTTGCTCTGATTACTCGTTCTTTGTTGACATTGCTTGGCTTTGATTGGTATAGGATGCAATTCATATCATCAGGTAATGGAGCATCTGTGTTGCGTTCACTAATCATAATGGCACTCTTTAACCGTCTCATAGACTTCTCACTATCCAAATCCCTTCCAATCTTCTTCAATGTAGCCTCAATCTCATGTCTTGGTCGCGGTTTTCTAATACGTGTAGGAGCTGCAACGGGAAGAGTAGGAGGGAGAGTATCGGTTGCATTCACTTTAGAAATGGTAGCAAGGTTGGCATCTTCTTGTTCTAATAATGGAGGTGGTTTCAATGTTTTTGTTGCTGTTCCCAAAGGTTGCAATGCAATGAATGGCGGTGATTGTTGTGACAGTGATGATTTGGTAGATGAGCGTGTTGCTGAATTCCTCAACTTCCTTGGTGAGTTGCCTATATCACCAAACGGTTTACGGTCTGGTGTTGACACCGGTGATGACTTCATTGTTGTTTGTACACCACCTACATCATATGTACATATTTTGGAAGAAGTATGGTGTGATTGGTTGATATATGATACAGAGGATAGAAGTGGTGAGCTATCATGCACCACGATACTTTTGTCTGTATCATCTTTCAATGCAACTGGTGGTGGTGTATTATTTGATGATGCCATCTTCTTCTTGAAATATTTTGACTGAGTAGACACATGACGGTGGCATGACTTTTTAACCAATTGTTGTCTACTGGGAGATTGGTTAGTAGTACTGACTGTGATATGTTTACGCCTTTTGGCTGCAGCATTTTTTTTAGGTGGAATATTTGCAGTTGTTGTATTAAAATAGCGTGATACTCTGTTGGCACTGCCTTGTTTATTGTTACTAGCTACGGTATGCTGCCTTGTTCGATGTGCCTCCATAATGGCAGAGGAGCCTCCGTTGCTGTCCATATTGATATCTCGTATTGACTTATTGGGCTTCAGTGTTGTGAGGGCAGAAAAAAAAAATGAAACAGAAAAAATCTTAAACTACGATATTGTACTTGAGATAAATCTGAAAACATATCATAGCCATAGATAGTGTACTGATATTGTTATAGCAATATAATATAGTGATATACTACACATTGAGGCGGCTAGTATATTGCAACATCACTCTATGCAATAGGGCGCCTTGACTGAGATATCACAACATGGAGAATAAAGCGGCTGCACTCATTACTGGTGGCGGATTAGTGGCTGCTGCTGATACAAAAGAGGCTCCATTAGAAGTATATCAATTCACTGATGTAGGAGAAAATCCAACTACTCGTCGTGCATTATTATTACCCGATACACCCGGGCATCAAGCGAGGCATATTCTACGCACAACAATGGATGGTGAAGAGATTGACTTTCATTATTACACAAACAATCATAGTGACTGGGGCTGCCAAGGTCATAAATATGGTTGTAAAAAGTGTGATGCATTTGCAGCAAGGAAGTTCAAGTTATTGCCGACAGAAGAAGAATTGGAATTAAATCCAGATGCCAAACCAAAGGTAGTTCCTTTTTGTGCAACTTGTGGATATTGGTTGATGGGAGGAAAAGTACCCGATGGAGGTAAGGATGGGAAAGCACCAGTTGGTGAACCTGTTCAGCCAGGTGCTCGTGAGATTATCCAAACTGAAAAGGAAGGATCCAATGTGATTACCGAATGGATTTGCAGGGGTGGGAACACAGAGATTCTTGGTGAGGGGGCATATGATGGTGGATTGAACAAAATCAACTTTGCAGTTAAACTTGGTGATATACCACAATTATCACAGGGATTGAAGGAAGCCGATGAGAATGGTGTTTATAATACCGCATCTCATGGGGTAGGTCGTGAAAGTCCTCATCTATCATCTGCTCCGTATGAGGATGGAAGTCCTCCACCAGGTCAACCCGGCTATGAGTCGAATTGGTTGGAAACTAGGGAGAAGTTGGGGACAGCACACCCTCCCTTCGAAGAAGTCTTCAAAGAGATCGAAGAATGCAATGGTTGTGAAATCTTTGATGGGCATATCACGTATTCATTACTTGAAAAGATGGAAGGATCAACGGCTGCAAAGACCATCATTGGATACTTCCATCAACACGGAGATAAACCCTTCCATGGAAAGACTGAGAAGAGAGGAATCTTGTCATCCGGTAGGCCTGTGGGAAAGGAGAAGAAGATTATGCGGATCAATGATAGGAAGTACGGGCGGTGGGTAGATATTGAGATTGATCATGGGACATTCATTGAGATGGATCTCTTGTATTCAGGCTCTTCTAGTGGAAGATACACTCACAGTATTCGCGATACCGACGGCACTTATGCTATTGTACTGGACTATGGAAAGAGGGAAATTGTATAGAACTATCATTATCTAATAGTCTTAGTTTTAGTTTTAATGTTATTTTTTTATACTGTGACGGGGTTACCGCTCGGTCAATAATATATTATTGGCGATACAACCTTACCGAGAGAGATTTCATTTACTTGCTTTTCATCACATCAGTCGTAAACAGTACACTTTCACCTGCTTCACGAAAAGCGTCTTTGCCTCATCAACACACTACTTGCAAGTATCACTGACTGAAGTATCTTGAATGAAGTATCTTGTCCATACTTATATGGACAAGCAAGAGAGATGGAACTTGGTTAAATGATTCTACTTATCTTTCTACGTACTAACGATTTGATTCGGATTCGATTGATAAAACAGTAAAACGGAAATGATATTTTATTCTTGCAACGGGGATACCGCACACCCAATTAATCGACCTCAAATTTAGCGTTGGCGTATAGAGTGATAGTTATTGACAATAGTAGAGCTGTATCCATTGCAATCTAATAAGAGAGGTTGATATATATTCTATTTATTGTGTTGGTGTACTTTTTTGTGGTCTTCTGCACATACGACGACAAATATAAAATGGCAGTCGATAAACCACAAAAAATTGAAAATGAGAAGAAGGACTCTCAGCGTCCAACATCTAACCCTGCAAAGGGTAATACTAATACACTCGTAAAGAGTGGAAATAATGACGATAATAAACCACAAAATGGTAATTCAACCGCCGCTGTACAAGATGATACGAAGAAGGATACCAACAAGGTCCCAACCACAAACACAAAAATTGAAGGAAATAATGGTAATACCAAACCAACTAACAACAGTACAGCTACCACCACCGCGGAGGATAAGAATGACGAAACCAGTATGAAGGAGAAACTATTAAAGAAGAAATTATCCCAAAAGAAATTACGCCGGACAAAGAGTGGTGATGATAGTCACAAATCAAATGATAATGGGGATAAAAAGAAAAAGGGTGGAGAGGGAGGAGATCAGAAGAAGGATGATAATAGACGGGGTAGGAAACGTCGTAGTAGTGAAGATCAACACCGTAGGGGTGGTTCTAGTAAACGTGGTGGGCATGGCCATAACAATGGAAGGGGTGGAAGAGATGGCTATCGAGGAGGGCCTCCGCAGAGAGATTGGCCACCTCCAAGAGAATTTGGTGGTCGTGGTGATCCTTATTATGGCAGGGGCGGACCAGGCCCTAGGGATTATCGAGGCGATTATGGTGATATGTATGGAAGGGGACCACCTGGTGGAGGTTGGGGAAATGATAGTAGAGGGAGATATTATGATCGCAGAGGACCACCACACAGGGACTTTGATTATGATCAGCGTTTTGGTGGTGGTGGAAGACGAGATGAAAGAGAAAGAGATATTTATGGTCGTGGCTACAATAATGGACCCCCTCCTCCACCTATGCAGCAGCAAGAAAAGAGTCGTAGTGGATCCATTTCAAGCAAAGGTTCTCGAAGCTATTCACGTTCCCGATCAGGATCTCGTAGTTATTCTTCAAGGTCTAGATCGAGGAGTTATTCATCACATTCGTCAAGGGGAAGCTCCCGTTCACATTCACGTAGTTATTCTCGATCCCCATCAAGGGATTCTGGAATAAAAAAGAAGCGTAGTAGTGGAAGTCATAGTCGGGGGAGTAGGGATCGGTCTAGTTCTCCCGTTGACGAGTCTACCAAAGATCAACGTACAATCTTTGTGTCTCAACTAGTTATGAGGGCTGATGAACGTGATATTAGCAGATACTTCAAACGTAAGGTTGGTACGAAAGTTCGGGATGTTATTCTACTCCGAGATAAGCGTACTGGAAGGCACAAGGGATGTGCATATGTCGAGCTTTCATCGTTGAATGACGTCGAACGCGCCCTGAAGGCAACAGGAAAGATTCCAGAGTTTCAACGTTTCCCCATCATGATCAAACGTTCCGAGGCCGAGAAGAATTTGCCTGGTTCATCGACATCTACTGCGGTATTTACTCCGCCCGGAGCATCGTCCTCGACGAATCACGGAGGTCAGCCAGTACAACTAAATGAGGATGGTAAACGAATAGAAGCAAAACAAGTGTATGTTGGTCACATTGATCGATGTGTAACTCAGGCACAGTTATACGCTCTCTTCTCCCAATTTGGACAACTGGACAAGGTTATTCTTCAGATGGATATGTCAACCATGATAAGTAAAGGATTTGGCTTCTTAACTTATCGTGATCCAAAAGATGCGAATTTGGCTATTCAAACCATGAGTGGACAGATGCTTGCTGGTAAACCATTGTGAGTGTATTGTTCAATCTATATATGATTAGAACTTATATTTTGTTCCTCTTGTTTTGTTGATGGGTACTTGAATGTTTGACTGGTTAAAGGATTGGCCGTCAATCTATTTCTTAAAACCTAACGTTTCTCTCTGTCGAATATCAAATATTCTAATAGACAGAGAGAGAAGAACAAGAAAGTTATGAATTCGGTGGTTCTTATTCTTCCCCTGAATGGCATGGCGGTACATATATAAATGGAGATATTTAGGAAGCGGGACAAAGGCAAATACTTAAGTGTTTCGGTTTACTTTGTTTGTCACTCTGATCAAACCTTGCATCTTTAAGACTTAACCTCATGCAGGCGAATACACGAAGATCTGGCTTGGTCCCTTGTTTTATGTTCGGAGGCGTTGTTGGTCTATGTCGGAGGTTCACTAGTACCCAGTTTCTCAACAACTTGTTACTTTTTGTCAGGTTTTCTCACCAATATAATCTTTGTTGCCTTCTTACTCGCAGGAAAACTGGGTGGGCGATTACGCAATCATCTGCTGCCGGTGTTATCCAGGTCGAGACGGATGAATTCCCTGACGATGCTAATGCCAAAATTGAAAAAGTCAATGAGGCTATGAAGCAGTTAACAGGTACTACTCTAACCAATATGATTGGTAGCGTGAACCCCTCTGCGAAAGAAGCTCTCAAAGCTGCTGGCCCCGCGGGTAAACTTGGCATAATGCCGAAATCCCAACTAGCAAGTGTGGCAGATGCAGCCCTGGACGAGGCTTTAGGTGTAGCCCCTTCAGCAAACAGTACTACAAGTGCCCTCCCTGTTGCAACTCCGGCACCCGCCGTTGATGATGCCAAGGTCGTAGGCAGGTCTGACAATCCAAGTCAACACATTCTAGTTCATAACATGTACGATAAGGATGAAGAGACGGAGCAGAATTGGCAAAACGATATCAAAGAAGACTTCGAAGAAGAGGTTGCGCAATTTGGTAAGATTACGGATGTGGTAGTCATGTACAAAGAAGTGGGTGGTAAAATCTATGCATCGTTTGATACTGTTGACGGTGCTACTAACTGTGCCAAAAGCTTGGCTGGTCGTTGGTTTGATAAACGTCAACTTCGTGTTGAGTTTGTCGATTCTATCCCAGCCGCATCGGCATAGAAGTGAATCAACTGGTATTTTCATTGGCTGTTTGTTACAAGGAATCTACAATAATAGGAGGATAAACTGAATATATATCATATCACTATTACTCTCTATCTGCCAGTTTTAGTTATTGGTCACAATCACTAACATAATCAGCTCAACTTTTGAAGAATGTTTGTCTTAGTGTTAAGTTTAATCTTTCATCGGGCAGTCTTAGCCTCTTCCAACATACGGCATATGACTAGCCATCACCGTCATGTTTAATATATTGGCGCTTAATGGTAGAGCAGCCATTGCGAATACAGTATTAGCAGCCTCATCTATCGAAAATGTTGGCTCGGGCATTACACTTCCATTTGCTTGCGGCATTCCAGAACTCATTGAGTATGCTGATCCACCTACAGCTTTTGTCATATCACTGCTCACATTTCCAAAGTCAATCTGTCCACATGTGATGTTGAACTTTCTACCATCTAAAGCTATGCTCTTTGTTAGGCCAAGAACGGCATGTTTAGATGTAGTGTAAGGGGCACTTCCCGGGCGAGGGCTATATGCCGATATCGACCCATTGTTAATGATTCTACCTCCTTGTGGCTCTTGTTTTGACATGATCTTCATACAGTGTTTAGCCATTCTCCAGCAACCAGTAACATTAGTATCAATAACCTTTTGAAAGTCGTCAGACTCAATATCTTCACAGCTTTGAGGTGCTATGTTGATGCCGGCATTATTGAATAGTAGATCGATCCGCGCAAAGTTTGTATTGACAACTTTCATGAGATTTTCTACATCCTTCTCGTTTGTAATATCACAGGGTACAGGAAGTACATCAACATTGGAGTGGAGTGATTCTATGAACTCTTTTGTTGCTTGTAGTGTGTCAGCTCTTCTGCCTGCAAGTATGATTCCTATCCGAAGAGGCTTTCCTTCACTGTCATTTCCATGTCCATCAATACCTCCCCATTTACCTTGACTCAACCTTATTGCAACTTGTTTGCCAATACCAGAGCCACCACCTGTGATTAATGCTACCACACGGTTAACATTTGGCTGAATAGTAGATACTACTTCATCCTTCTTGTCTTCTAATACAACACCGTCAGCGAGTGCATTCTTAAAGTCTTCACAATATTCACGAACCATATCATCTATACTTGGTGTGGGTGGAGCTCCTAATGCCAAAGCTCGTCTAGAATCAACCTTTGTTGGAAATGACCCGACTATGCTACTAAGTGGTTCATCTTCTTCATATACAACTTTTCCAAGCTTTGATATCGAATCGGAAGTGACCACTTGTTTCATTGCTTCTTCAAGCTGAGCCATTGATACACTTCGAGTTGGTAGGAAGACTGTTCTATCAAACCCCAGTAGCTTATCAACGTCTTCTGGCATTGCATTATGAACAGCCAGCATACCTCCAATCGCGGCCCTATATCCAGTCACTGCATGAAATACATTAGCACCGACTGGGACGACTGTATCCTTACCCGATAATGGCTCACGAATTACAGATGAAAAGCATGATGTGGTTGCTGCATTAGGTGCGCCTGCTCTAACTACAACACTTGGTAATCTAACTCCCCTTCCATCTAAGAATCCTCTCCTTGAATAATCTGCCAATAATAATTCAGCACAAGCTTTTGTGGTTCCATAAGTGGTATGCGGAGCCGCTCGTGTTGCATCCGATATTGTATCATTCTTCTGGACCCAATCAGCTTCATGACCAGCACCAAGAGTAGCACCAGCCGAAGAAAACATGAATGTAGGACGAGAAGTAGATGTCTCTTGCCATAAACGTGTCGCCTCAAGCATATTCATTGTTCCATGTAAATTAACTTTCAAACAAAGGTCTGGTGGCGCTCCAGACATAACAGCTCCCAAATGAAACACAGATAGTGCATCGGTACTATTATTTTTTGGTACACCAATGATTGATTTGCAATATGAAATATCAGATACGTCACCAACTTTAATTTGCAAATCAATACCATTGGAATTTGCTAATGCATGTAAATCAAATAGATATTCCTTTGGTTTACATATATCTGCAAGTATTAATTCGGTAACTTGTTGCATAGATGTTTCAGAGCGTAATTGTTTTGTTGTTAGTATTTCCTTGGCTAGAACCTGACCAAGGAATCCCCCTCCTCCAGTAATTGCAACTTTCATCTTTGTTGAATATTTATCAAATAATCAAGTTAATAAAAGTATCACGTCAATGACGTATGTGTTGTATGTTATGTTTTTTCAAATATGTGTTATTTGTTATGTTGTATGTTATATTTTTCAAATCAATTAAGTTCTCAATGTAGATAACACTAATGCCGCAACAGTATCTGATGCTTTGAGATGCCTAGATAGTATTTATTTGTGCAGAGGGCAAAGGAGAAGAAGGAGGAAGTAGTAGTACCCCTAGGAGTGAATGAGACCTTATTTTTTCTTTTGGCGACCCAACGGTATCCCTTGTATACAAATAGAGAGATCTAATATTATGTTATGTTGAAAGAAGATTGATGTGCAGATCATAAATTATGAGCAAAGTATATAACAAAGTATGTATCGTTACTGGTGGCGGCGGAGGTATTGGGAAGAGCTTCTGTGAAGAACTAGCACTGGCTGGAGCTAGGGGTATATATGTTGTTGATATCAATAAACAATCTGCAAAAAAAGTTGCAAATAATATAACTTTATTGGCAACACATCCAAAGTTTCGTGTTGGGTATGATTATTGCAATGTAGGAAAGGAAGTTGACATACAACGTATTATAGAATCGACATGGCAGATGTTTGGTAGTATTGATATTTACTTTAGTAATGCCGGGATTTTCACAATTGGCGGCATCAGTGATGATGAAGTATCAAATGATGATTGGCAAAAGATATGGGAGGTCAATTGTATGAGTCACATATATGCTGCTCGGCATCTCTTCCCTCTATGGAAAAGAAACAATATACATGGAACATTTGTTATAACAGCAAGTGCTGCTGGTCTTCTTATGCAAGTTGGTTGTCTACCATATCATGTTACAAAACATGCTGCAGTGTCCATCGCTGATTGGTTAGCAGTACACCACTACGGGGATGGAGTATCTATACATTGTGTATGTCCACAAGGTGTGTGAACCAACATGCTAACATCATCAGTAGCTAATGAACAAGATCTTGAGTCGATACCTGCTGGCCTCGATGGAATTGTCACCCCAGAAAAGGTTGCAAAGGATACAATAAAAGGAATTGAAGAAGGAACATTTATGATACTACCACATCCAAAAGTACATAAGTACTTTCAAATGAAAGCTAGTGATTATGATAGATGGTTGAAAGGAATGAGAAGATCAAAGGAACACTTAGAATCAATGCTATCAACTCCTAAGAAATCAAAGTTATAAATGTAATATATTAAACAGTATTACATTGTATAGCTCTCGATAAACTTTGCTACAAGAAACCATCCGAATTTCAATAGTAGCAAATCACATGCCTTTAGCCCTGTATCTTCTCGTTCTTCTTGATGTTCCAAGCTTATCCAGTTAGGAACATCACTGAGATCTTGTAGCTTACCATCAGTCACAACAATATTAACAAACACTCTTAAGTGAACATTCGCTCGTCTAGTCTGATCTATATTCATGATAGTCTCGTGTAAATCAACCGCACACAGAGTAAACCCCCTAGGCTCAACTCTTGTTTCTACATCTTTAAGATCAATCACCTCTCTATCTGCACACCAAGCAACAATGTTAAATCGAATACCTATTTCTTGATCATTTCCTAGTCTTGTTGATATGAAGAATTTGTTGGGTTCATCTACATCATCGGTCATTACTCTTTCTACACGGATCTGATAGCCTTCTGTGTCATCTAGCTCGAGTATGTTTGGCACTGCAACCGTGGTATTGTGTTGAGGAGCATTGCCATTAAATTGGAAGTTGTGAATACTGAATTGAAATGTCATAAAATTATATCACTTGTTGTATCCTAGTGATATACTGGTGAATTAATCTATCGTTCGTCGTCTGAGTTTCTTTCTATTCGCTTTCTTTGCACACTTATGCTTTGACTAACTGGGTAACTCGAGTCGTGCTTTTAATCTTGCAAGGAAAACTGTTTATATGTGTTGACTATCAACCCTGTTTACCTTATCTCATCTTATCAGGTTACATGAGTATTGCAAAAGTTGAGAAATCTATTGGCATAGTCAGCCGGTGCTACACAACTGATTGCGGTCTTATCATATCCAGCTAAACCTTTCAAATCACGTTCTAATCTCTTCTTCACAGTCCATGGCTGTAGGAAGTCAATAACACCAAGAAAGTACATGACATGTTTCCCTCTTCGAGTTCCGGGTAAAGTGGAGAGAGCACCACCATCGACTGTTGTCATTCCAGCACCAAAGTAAGGCATGGGAAAGTTCATCCAATTAAAGAGGTTTGTGCTTTGTTTACCTTGAGATATTTCCATATCTGCAACACCAACTAAAAGGCTGTAATCCAAGACATTACACCGGTGGAGTAAATCAACATCTCTCTCTAGCTGTGCCATGAGAGCATTCTTCCTTCGCCTTCCTATGCATATCCCGTGATGAGATGATTTGTTCTTTCTTTTCTTCTGTGCATCCCCACTGTTGCTGGCTTCATCTAGCTCTTCCTCGACTTCTTTCATTAGATCCAAATCTTTCAAAACAGCATTAGCACCTTTGGATTGTCGTTCTTCTAATGAACACTTTCGACCAACCGTCGAGCCCTTGAGATCGAACCGTTCTGTAATAAATGCTGACGCCGCAGGTGGGAAGACAGAATGCATGACTAGATATACTCGTTCATCATCTGCCAAGTCTGTGCTCGTGGCTTGTTTATTTTGAGTAGATGGAGAATACAATCCTCCATCCCATCGGTCATCGCCAGTACTCTTCGTCTCTTCATCTGACAAGAACTGAACAGAGTACATGCCAAATATTCGTGTTAATAATGAATTCCGTCCATTAACACTATCAGACATGAACTTGTGATACTCTGGTAACATTTCCAAGAATGCATTAGCCTCTTCCTTCTTAATAGTCTTTACCATGAATGCACCGTCGGCAGTGAAGAAGAAGAATGTTCCCACTCGAGCTGCTCCTTTTGAATTGGACTGGAAGGATATGTATGGTAATGTTTGTATTGTACCTCGTCGTATTCTCTTATTCTTTTGTTGTGGTTTTCCTTTGAGTATTGCTCTCAGGATATTGGACATTGAGTCATCATTTTCCAATATTGGTCTATCAACTCTATCAATATTATCCATAGACATGACACCGTTCATTGCATTGAGAATCGACTTAGCGTACTCCTTCTCCTTTACTCTAAAACATTTATTTCTAAGATCTCTAAATGTTTTTGGAGCAAATGCTTTTACTCGTATCGATTTAGTTGATGATGACGAATCACTCAGTATATCACAAGACGGGATATGAGCTACGCCAGAAATAAATGAGTTGCAATCTAATATTGATGAATCATATGCCCTTCCACTACTTCTTCTTTTTCTAGACCATGAAGATTTATTTAACTGACCCTCTTTCTTCTGTTCGTTAAGATAGGAAGAGAATAACTTATGCCATGTTGGTATTGCCTCTATTGGCGCCGATAGTTCTCGTATAAACCATGATGTCATTTTATTTATTGGGTTCTTATTGTTGTTAGATTCTTTGTCCTTGGAAGTTGTTGCTTTGCTCTTCTTCTGAAAGCCACCACGAACGAGTCTTCTTGGGGAAAAGCTCCTTCTTCCCCTTTCAACAATATCACGAGTAGAATTCGGTATAATTAGCCCTGCAGCGGCTAAATCATCTACGCTGTTATCATTACTACTACCTCTAACATTATTAATAGACTTTTCCTTGTCATTTCGTATGATATTGGAGAAGATACTACCACTGTCACTAACATCTGAGTTTGAGATATTATCATTATCAAATATCAAACCCAATATGACTGCTCTACGGAATGCTTCGGTATGTTCCCATAGAGGTGATGCTTCTATTATTGTTGTATCTTGACCATCTTCTATATTGATAGTGTCTTTTATTCTACAATTATCATCCAGCTCATTATTAGTTCCACCCTCTCTCTGCTGCTTCTTCACCACCTCACTTTGTGGAGTATGTCGAACTATCGTTGGACCAAGTATAGGAGGTCCATCCATTAAACCTAACGATCCATGATTATTTAAACGATGTTCTAATCGTGACGCAGCTCTTAATGTTGATATTGTTACCAATATTAAAGAGATTGATGATATTATATTATCAATTGTTATTGTTGGTGTCATAATTTTTTAGTATGATATTTTTCTTGTTAGAAAGTTGTACTTCAAAAGTTCAGCCCGGTAAATGTATCAACTAGAGTTCTTATGTAGCTTATTAAAGGTTAGTATGAGTATAAATGGACATCTAATAGAGCATATTGTACTATTGCAACAAATTCATATACTTATGAGTTTATAAGGGCATTCGGCACTATGTGCGTAGAGATAACTTCCACTTGTAAGTCTCAACTCTCTTTTTTATCTCATCGCATCAACTTTTTAACAACACCACTCGTATCGACTGACGATAACGTAGTCTAATGTCCATATCGTATACCGTCAGTACTGTCAATACACTGAAACGCTCTTTCGAGTACTGGAGTCCATATAATTACAGCGTTTATATTTAACGAGTGAAGGAAGGATACTCCCATCCCAATTAATTGGTATCCATAGCTTTGATATATCAAGATGGCAACAAGTAGTGATGATGACCGTAGACGGCGGCGGAAGAAGAAGAGCCATAAACATGATGATGATAGTAAAAGAAAACATAAAAGCAGTAGTAGGCGTGGTAGTAGAGACGATGATAGGCATAAAGACAGAGATAATAGACACAAACACAAATCTTCATCCAAACGGGCTGATACTGAAGACACCAAGAAGCATAACAAACTAACAGAGGAAGAAGAGAGATTATACGCCAAGGCACAACAATATGTTGAATCTCAAAAGAGAGATAAAGATCGTAGTAAACATTCAAAGAGTAGTAGTAACAAACGGCATCGGCGTAGTCGTAGTGAAAGTAGTGATGAAAAACACAGTAAGAGGAGAAAAGAACACAAACATAGTAAGAAGAGGTCGAAACATTCACATCGTGATAGAGATGACAAAGAAAAGAAGCATAAAAAGAAGCATACTGAAAGTGGTGGTAAATCATCTTCCAAGAAATCAAAGCATACATCATCATTCAAAGATAAGGCAACCAAAGTTGACAAATCTAATTTAGTTTCATTAGGAGAAATTACAAATGAATTCCCACCAAAGTTGGATGCTGATACTGGTTATTTCTCCCATAATTCACATTTACGATTATATCTATATCGAAAATATGGTATTTACTTTGAAGATTTGACCTCGGCTGAGTCTCATGAGGCATTTAATGAGTTTACAACTTTATATAATACTGGCAAGTTGGAGAAGGCATATTATAATGAATTATTACCCCAAGATGCATTAGATCAATGTTCAAGAACTAAACATAAATGGCAATTTAAAACGAATAGAACAGAAGAACAGAGTTTATCAATGGTCAAAGCAGGAGTGAAGAAACAGACTGAGTATAGCAGTGATAAGAAACAACCCCCGATGGAGGCGAATATGGCTCCTGTTGCAAAGGGAAGAGCTATCAGTATCGGTCCAGCACGGCCGAATCAAGATGAACAACAGCAACAAGCCGCGGCACAAAGGGCAGCGCAACGGCAATCAGATATACAGCACCGAAATCGTATCAAACTTGCAAATGAGGACATGTATGGTAAATCTGATCCTGGATCGAGGGAACGTCAAATGGAAAAGAAACGGGAAATGTCTTCCAAGCTTCACGGGGCATCAAGAGATAGAGAAAGTGAGGCATTTGGAGAGTTAGACGATGATGCAATCTACGGGAGTGGTAGTATATCTGGCGGTAGAGGACGAGGAAGGAAAGGAGAAGCAACATACGAGGAGGCACTGGCAAGAGAAAAGGCATATAAAGAACGGAAGGAGAGTGAAAAGGCTGCAAGGCATTCGGAGCTGTTACAGAAGGAAAGCGACAAACAAAAGCAGATGATGGAGATGCTCGGGTTGGGAAACCTCGTAAAGAAGGGAGAGAAGATAAAGATTGCACCGCGTGGCCCCGAGTAGATAGTTCATACTTTTGGTAGAGTTCAATATCAAACAAGTTGCAATGCGACTATACATTTTATCACATAAACTAGACTCCTTTTCGCTTGTATTTGTCTCATGCTTGTACATACTTTCTAAACTTCAGTCAATGAAGGCAACTCCGTCTTCTTTTCTGCCTCTTCTTTTTTCTCTTCACTATTGGACTCTGCGTCAGTAGACGCAGTCTCCTCCTTCTTCATTACGCTTCCATTGCTCATTCTTCTTGCAAGAATATCAGGCCGTCCTCCTAAATTACCAGGACTCGAGAATGAATGTGCCCAACTCATCATGCCGCCCCCTCCAGGACTTGCAGCAGCAAAGCTACCCATAGGTCCATACTGACCATACATCCATGCAGCGGCCTGATCACGCGACGCGACTCGTTTACGCTTGGCAGTCGTTGCCATCTTACTCCACATTAATTTCATCTCCTCTTCATCAAGATCTAAGGCACCCTCATCGGCAAAGCCAATACCGGGTGACATACCGTTATGTGGTCCTAGCATATTGCCAGGATGACGATATTGAATAGGATGATGACCATGACCATGATGATATCCTCCAGGAACACCAAGATGGGGTGGAACAACACCCCGTGAATGATCACGAGTAGCCAATGAAGGCTTACCTCCTTGTTGTTCTTTTGTAGCATCTTGGGGACTTGATTCTTGAGGACTCCAATCAATATACGGAAATGGACTACTCTTCACTCCTCCATCAGTATTATCATTCAAGTATGGACCGACTAATGCCTTGTGATATTGTGATGGTGAACCGAATGTACCATTACCATTACCGCCCGGTGTCATCATACCCATTGAACCCGGTGATAATTGGAAACCAAATCCTGGTGAGGAGAGGAATCCTCCTACCGAGTTTACGGAACTATGACGAATTGGTAATCCTGGCTTGTTAGTAGTAGTAGTGTCTTTGTTCTTGATGTCAGAATCAATATCAACTTCAGAATTCTCCTCAAGGAGTTTCTTACGACGTTTCTTCATTGGTAGTTGACTAGGTGTCATTGATCCATCCACGGTATTAGAAGGGGGAGAAGTGGCAGCACCTTTGTCGGAAGTAGAGGAGGCTGGAGTATTACTCTCGGATGATGCATCCGGAGAAGCACCAATAACCAAACCAGCAGTACGTCTTGATGGACTCGGGGTAACAGCCGACATGGCAACGCCACCTTGATCGGCAGGCGATAAATACGATGCTGAAGTAACCTTATCTTGTTGAATCTTACCAGATATCAAAGCACGATTATTCACACTAGTAGTAGAAGGTCCACCACCTTGTCCTCTCATGGCACGTTCTAATCGGGATGTGCCAGGACTACGGAATTTCGATTTAGCTTCAATGGCAGCTGCTTGCGCGCCGTATAATGCACGACGACGATTTAGTTCGTCTAATGGTGTTAGTAGATTACCATTATTATTGCCACTTGAGGATACTCCATTCATTGGGAGTTGCGAATCAGGTGTTAATGGTGGCAAGTTGGATGGTGGTGGCGAGTAATGCTGCTGCTGTCTATTACTTGAGGGACGACCTTGATGACCATGCTGTTGATGGTGGTATCCTTGAGGAATAGATCTCTGAGAGTATCCTGATGGACCTTCACGTTCATTCCTAAACTGTGGTGGAGGACCTTGTACTTGCTGTTGTTGTTGAGCAAACCGAGGAGACCAATACTGAGAAGGAGGTGGTGGTGGATAGGAATGACGAACTGTTCCTCCTTGATTATCTCGGTATTCTTGATGAGGATACCTACCAGCATCGTTATTATCATACTTCACAACAACCTCCAATTTGGGTGCAGTACTTTCCTGAATACGTAACATCTGCTGTAGTTGCATTGGTGTCCTTTCATCCTTCTTTTGTTTCTTGTTCTTACTCTTACTATTACCACCACATGTATTATCACCAACAACATTCAACAATAACTCTTGTTCCTCCGCCAGTTGTTTCTTTTTAACTTCCTTCATTTCCTCTTTATACAATATTAATTGTCGATCAGCAACACATTTACAATATGATTTAGTAATAGAGTCAACAACCTTCCATTCTTTGGCAATCATTTTAGTTAATTCCAAGAAACCTACGAGTCCGTGAGTTTTGCGATGTTTCCGTTTTGCTTTATTGCGTTTGGATTCAGCGAGTCGATGGGTGGAATCATACCATAGTGGGGAGAGTTGTAAGTGTGCGAAACGTGGTGGACGGGGGAGTATGTCGTTTGAGTCGGATGGTATGTTTAGTTGTCGTCCTTTGGAGTCGATTGTTGGATATGGTTTGTCTTCATCATCCTCTTCCTTGCTAGTGTTGTCCTTGTTGTTGGTATCTTCAGCTACTTCCTTGTCCTTCTCATCTCTAACTCCCTCCTCTTTCTTCTCACCACCATTCTCACAACTTTCATCTCCCTTACCACCACCACTCTCCCCTTCCCCATTCTGCTTCTTCTCCTGCTCTTCAATTAAATTACCCAATATACGTTCCCTTTCTAATTGAAAAAAGATATTATATTCAGTATAGGATCGTGGTGGCTTCTTCACTTTTGATTGGGATGCTAATAGCTTTGACTTTGACTTAGATTTGGACGACTTGGACTTTGTTGAGGACAGAGAGGTGGGAGAAGAAAGGGAGGGAGATTTGGTTGTGGTGATTATTGTAGGTGGCTGACGCTGCTGTTGCATCATCATACTGTTAGCTTGATGATAAGGAGGCATTGAAGATTGATACTGAGGATAAGGAGAACCCTCATGGGTTGACACTTGATGTTGCTGTTGTTGACGAGGTGGCATGGGATATGACATCTTGATATTATTTTGGTAATATCCTTCATATCCACCATATTCTTGATTGTATGGAGTATTGGTTTGTGGAGGTCGAGCATATGGATGATATTGCTGTTGTTGAAATTGATGATGATGCGATGTACGCTGTTGTTGGCGATTATTGTAATGATGCTGTTGTCCTTCATGACGAGATGCAGGGGATACTGTATTATGTTGTTGAGGAGGAGGTTGATTATGTGGTAGTGGTGGCATGGTATTCATGTACGAGATGGTTGCTTCTACTAGTTCATTGTTATCGTTCATTGCTTGATTATTGTTGTTGTTGGCACTATTGAGGGGTGGTAGCGATGGCATAGGAGAAGTCATGGTTGCTTGGCTTGAGATTGACTTTATATTATCTTTCGAGGGATGGTATATATTGCAGATGGATGTTATCAGAGATGGATGACGATGGTAGATGGTAGATATAGCCAATTGCAATTCAATCGATAACTAAAATGATTATGGGCACATCTCATGTACTAGTTAGCATAGTTATTAATGAGTAGAACACGCAATAGTGCCCCATATCAAAATTTGAAGCTTTGAACAGAATAGCGGAGTGGGAGATATACAAAATTTGAGATAGCAGCGTACAATGAGTCGATAGGCTCTAGAGAGATCCTAATCTGGGGTGCGAGTCAAAATTTGAGTG
>Ga0214477_100865_pt1 | contig 18443 bp, 14 predicted proteins | sample M1_20Mar14CPVII9_FD_165058 | JGI IMG/M metagenome (GOLD analysis project Ga0214477, IMG submission 165058) | Marine eukaryotic communities from Monterey Bay, California, United States - M1_20Mar14CPVII9sort6BwellC16 | ecosystem: Environmental > Aquatic > Marine > Unclassified | place: USA...
TGCTTGGCTTATTGTTTTGTGCGGAGGTTCGGTATGTTAGTGATGAGCTAGTTGCCAAACCGAACGAAACCTCCTCTCGTATTACCAATTGATCAACTATCAGTGTTATGTTTTACTAGTGGGCAATCGGCCACACCACGAGAGAAAAGAAAGGAAGATACACAAAAAGACACATACCATATGCACTTGTACTTTGGTGGCTTTGTTTCAGTGAAAAGGTTTTACGATTTACGAATAGAAGACTAAGGATAAACAAATAGAGTTGGGATACTCTCTGGACTTATTGTTACGGGTGCGAGTGTGGCTATTCAACTTAAAGTATATTCCCTGCCTTTTTTGTATCACGCAAACCATTACGTTGATACGGCTCCTGCAGAACTTGCCTCCTTCTCCTGCGTTTCATCACTGCCCTTACTTTCCTCAACATCCATCTTGTCGTCATTAGTCTCGTCTTTCTTCTGCGTCTCCTGCTCAGGTTCTATTATCTCTTTACTCTTCTTATCAAAATCTTCTTGAGCTTCCAGAGCTGCCAGATAATTTACCCGTTCCCTGTCAATAGTTCCCAAAGCAGCAGCTTCCACCATTCCAACTGCCCCTTTATTAAATCCACTACTAACATTGTTTTCAGGGCGAGCCATCCAGAATCCAGGATCTAGCCCAGCACTTTGTCTGTGTCGATGTGCTTCTAAAAAATGATACGGTTCCAGTGGTCTCTGTGGTGCATTCTCTACAGTTATTGACGTACCTTGCATCTTCTTTTCTTCCTCTTCTGCATTGGCAACTCTTTTAGCTGCAGAAACCAATCGTTGTGCATAGCACTTGGCCATTGCCGATACGACTGCCACTATCTCAGAGGCAGAGTTTGGCACAACAAGGTCTGACAGTGGAGGTATATCACCCGATGACAACGAGCCACAATTTCCACTGCCAACACTTCCTTTTAAGATATAAGGTGGAGGTTGAATTCGCCTTCTTTTTGACTCTTCTTTCAGTAAATGTTTAGTACTATACTTTCTCCGTTTCTTATTCTGGTTGGATGTAGTTGAGTCTTCCGATGTATCCGTAATTGTAGCAACATCATTACTAATGCCATCATCACTATATCCACTACTAACGTTATCACCATTCTGCATTCTACCTAATCCTACCATTGCCCCTCTTCGAACTAAATAACGACGATTAGCTTCTTCCACTAATGTCTTGGCAACAAAATTCTCAATAGGGTTTGATGCAAATCCACATCGTCTAAAACATTCATACTGATATTGTTCTTGTGGTGATAATTTGTTAAATATTTGTAATGTAGTAACTTCTTCCTTTTCTTTCAACTTTGCTTGTTCCTCTGGTATTCTCTTGGCCTCTTCTTCTTCTTCGTGCTTAGCGTTCTTGGCAGCTACTGCCTGTTCCGCCTCCTCTACTGACTTGACGATGGAAGCTGGATCACGACCAGATGCCGCTGCAATTGCATTCAAGGCCTTTCCTTTTCCTATATTAGTACGGTACCATATTGTTATGTGATAGTGTGAGAGTAATCCAAAGGTAGTTAGATAGGTGAGAGATACCTTAATACACCATCGCATAATATCACTACTAAACCTCACCTTTACCCGGCTTTCGAGCCTTTGAATCCATGATAATATAAAAGCAACAGGCAACACACAACTGGCCAACACTTCTATCTAATGCAACTCTTTTGTTATCGCAAATTGAAGTTTTCATAATGAAACTCTTTTAAGGATGAGAACTATGACCACCACCAATTGAAACATGTTTATTTATCTGGGTGGAAGAACTGTATGTATACTAGGTAAAGGAAGATGTACATGCTTATCTAGGTGTAATCAATTAAACCCTCGGCGTCCCTCGTATTCTTCACTTCATAAACAAGTCAGTATCCTTTCTGTGTTATTGATACGCTATTAGCTGCTAGGGGCGGTAGGGTAGCTTGCTGATATTGATATAGCTTTCCCATTTTTGATATGAACCCCTGGCTTTCCCTCTTTACTTATCACTTCTGATCACCAATACATAAAGAAGCAATAAAGTCTAGTTGTTAACTTCTCATTATCCATTACTAGGTGTAGTCTAATATCAATTGACACCCCTGCCTGGCATTCGACGAAGGGATCTATCTCAAGCTTTGCTAGGGTACCTTAGCTTCATTTTGTTCATTATGTACATTACATACCCTAGGTAGCAGTCTTGTTGCATTCATTGTCCGACCTAATAAAGACAAGAAAACCAGTTAGCCATCCTTCATAATTGACATGCCATACCAAAGAAAAGAGTAAACTTACATGCAGTAGAATAGACCTGAATCAAGGTCAACGTGTTCAACTTGTCGACTGCCTAGGTAGAATTCAACCTCAGCCGGACCACCGTCAAAAGTAACTTCACTGATTAAGAATGTATTGTCCTTTTTGTAAGAGTGTTCCCAAAATGAGTGATATTCTGAGAGAAACTCATCATCATGGAAGTTGCCCATGACTATGCTCAAAGTGGCAGGTATGGGGAAGAGAAGATGAATAGGTAAGGCACATTATTTGAACACATCTTATGCACTCATCAGGAATCTTCTCACCTGATGGAGACATTATGCTTCCATACCATCGACTGCCAGAATAAAGAAGAAAGATAGTATAATTGTTTAGTAAGGAGAGAGCATGGTCTTCGAACCAGGCTTCTGTCTCTTTATTCATATCTTCACCGAGGAGAAATGCGACTGTGTTCTCAGGATTTGAGCTAGTCGATGGCAGTCCGGACAAATTGTATTGCATGAACACTGGTCTATTGTACATCTGTCGAAACGAAGTCTCATCTCCATCAAGTTCTAAGACGTTACATCCCATTCCGACTTTGGCTGTAAGAAGAAACAATATATCGTGTGAGTATAAATGGTAGATTGAGAGGAGGGACGATTGAACAAACTATACTCAGAGAAGTAAACTTACATTTCAGCATAGGACAGGGCCAATCAAACTGGCAATGATCTCCGAAATGCTAAATAGAGGAACGAAAGAGATTGAGAGAACATGTCGTAGTGAAACCAAACAAGTGTTCATCCAAAGTACTCACTGAATCTAGGCATTCACATCGTCTATCCCCATTACAAGTCCCGTGATAATTGCAATCAGAGTAGCCAAAACAATCATTGCACTTGATTGAAAGCTCAAAAGTTTGGACCTTGCCAGTCCATACTTGCCAGTCATCTTTTGATACGCTTAGTAAATCATAGTCATGAGTCTCTCCTGACCTTGCTAACCAAGAGCATGCATTCTGTATTATATAAATTGTGTTAGCAAAGCAAAAGTTATTACTTGAACAAACAAAATGTGCAATGAGACAACATACCTCATTCTCCTCTAGCTGAGAAGTCTTGCTGTGTTCATGACTTGTTATGTATGGATGTCTGAACACCCAGCTATGGATTTGTCTGCAGTAGACAAACTCTGCCCCAACGGTGGTCTTGAATGGTAGACCATTATTTTTGTTTCTCTCTATATATCTTGGGTAATCATCATAAAGCCCATCTTCTTCATAAACTATAAAGATGTTGAGAAGAAGATTAATGATAAGTTCAGTAACAATCCTCACAAATGCACAAGATAAGACACACAAATGTAAATTACTCACTTCCATTGAAGTAACTGTACACCAAGTGCCAGTCTTCTTCAATATCTAACCCACGAAGGAAATCAACATTAGAGTCGGTCTCTGGTATTTTGACGTGTGCGTTCTCCCACACCTTCTCTTCGAATTGAACTGTTAATGTATGGCATCTATATCCTCCATGATGTTGAATAAAGCTGATACCAATGAGACCTGATACCAGTACAACGGCATTCAAATAGTATACAAGAAGTGATATACGATGGGATCTTGAGCGAGAAGAGATGCCGCGTTCATTATTGATTGTTTGCAACTTGTGTGTCCTCATTGCCACCTTTCTTATGCCTGATCCGTAGAAACCTCGTTGAGCTAATGAATAGATCACATCATCGATACTTTCTACAAACTGTAACGCTAATCAAGGAGTGGAGATAGGGGGTTAGTATGCTTTACTGCATCTCATTCGTAACTTTGTCTCACAACTTACCAAGTACATCAAAGAAAATCTCCAGAACGTTATCAGTCTGGACAACATTAACGAATAAGACGTTAGGTACATGTATCCAACAACTAATCGAAGAAGGCTTGATGCTATAACTCTTTTGTGAATGCGCCCTGATGTATGGTGTAAGAAATTACCGTTAATACTAATTGCAAGCAATTCGAGACCCTGTGGTATCTCATCCTCCATCAGTACACCAATCATTACCCCTAAAAACTGTGTACCTCTAACGATAGGGCTAACGTCTACTGGCAAGCCCAAAGGGTTCATATAATTTCCATTACTAAAACAATATACCAATGAAAATGCCAAGCAGATTAAGGATAAAGAGGCTGAAACAACAGCTAACAAAATCGATGGTGACCATGGACTTGCAACAACAAACAGAGTGAAAGTACTTTCCGGTAGTGTAATATCACCACGGACAAGTGTAGAACTTTCTTCTGTTGTTTTATTGTCCTGTGTTTCAGAGTATCTCTTTATCGCTCTAGTAGAAAGTCCACCATGTAACACTGACTGTCTACTTTTACGACCTTTACTTGATGGCCTCCATAATAAGGATTCTTGATTATCTCGTGACTTTGTATCTAAAACTGATTTCAATATATGTTGTTCCTCTTCCAGCAGTTGTAGACGCTCTTCTATGTTTTTATTACATCGTGATGATGCAGGCGAGTTAGGCGAGTTGGCGTTGGTATCGAGAGGATAGTTATCATCATCTTGTGCTTGAGTTGTTGCAATTCCAATGTCTATTGTGTTTGGCGTCGGTCGGTCTATATCTTCTCCAACGTTATTGGTACCATCTGCATTATGATTTTCTATAAAGTCGTCCATATTCACACCGTTATAATAATATTAATATCATCAGTCTCTGTTTGCAATTGCAAGCCAATCTTATGTTTATATTATATGTTTATTGATGCAGCATGACCCTTACATACCGGATGATATGATTTAGGATATACTAGAGAAATGTACCAAATAAAACAACAAACATATTGTATCATAACGCTAAGCAAGTAAGTAATCGAAATGCAACTCATCATCTTGCTTTCTTTTATTTTCTCACCTTTCTCACTCTTTATGTCTTAAGTCTCTCATTCTCAATAAACATAAACACTAGTAGACAATACATACTTCATGATCGTTATACTGAAGCACTCGGCACTGTATCTCTTTTTAAAGCATACATTAATTATACCATAATGCAAATATGTAAAAATAGTCTTTTCAATTGGTGGTGACCCGTAACATACCTGGACTCAAACTTACTGGTAAGGATAGCCGGCAATTTAATGGCCAAGTTATTGGTAGTGCTGCTAGACTAGGGTTTGCTAGCTGGTAAGTGTCAAAGAAGACTCTGTTTGGAGGAAGGGAGCATATGACCACACCAACAAGTCAACATGCTGATCTAGTATTGTAACACGAGCGTCAACAAGAGAGAGACCTCATTTGATGCTCTGTTTAATGACATTATCGAGTGCCCTAGTTTGTATGAATACTATTCAAGAAGGAGAGCAAGTTATGAGAGAGTTTGATATCGAGTTATAAGTGTATACAAAAGAGCTACTTATTGGTTTACTCAGACGGAGGATACTTGTATTGCATCATCTTCTTAAATTTGCATCCAAAAATTCTTTAGAAGCTTCGTAGTCGATATCAGAAAAGCTACTCTTCACTTCAATCTTGCTATATCTTGTCCAAGCTTTGAGTAAGTTGGTCCGTTCCTCTTTATTTCCATGTCCTGGTCCGAACTTAGCACTGTCTATTGCAAATTTGAATGATTTAGGTTGAGGAACTGCACCGCCTGCACAATAGCACATAATCTTGGTTGTTTCATATTGCCTGAGTATCAGATCTTCTAACCTCACAACAAGGAACGGAAAGTTTGATTCTCTCCAATAGTTCCCATACCAATCGTTCCATAAATGTGCCAATGAGTCATAGTTTATCCATCGCTCTGCTAACTTTGCTCGTAACTTGACTTTTATCTTGTTATTAGATGTACTTTTTGTCATTACCAAGTGTGGACATATCTCTCCGTGTATTCCTCCCTCTTGATGGGCCCATCTCGCTGTATATGGTATCTTACACATTGACCGCATCCAGTCATATGGGTTGCGGATTGTTACTATCGGTAATACATCATCTTTGGTTATATTCTCATTCTTCGGTGCGGTGTGAATATACTTGAAGTTTACAGGAGTGTGTTTACCCCAGGGTACCTGCCATCTTATGCCCAACATTTCCTTGGTGATTTTACTTTGGTCATATAATCGTATTGCTTCATTCTGTCTCTCGGGTATTGCACAGTTATCTTTCATTAGACGTGTTGCTAGATTAGTACCGCTGTTGAACATGCCAGCCGCTCCAAGCATACGTCTCAGTGGCGGTATATTATTCCGATATTCTTCACATTTATCCAATCCATATATTACAGGTTCATCTCCGATTATTGATTGTATTTGAGACCAAGTTGGTAACAGCTTTATAGATTCATCATCTAATTCTACACCTGCTAATTTGAAGTATTCTATAATAGGTCCTTTATCTTCATCTAATATTGTAGAGTTATTTGCTGTTTGACTAACATGACTATGGCTTGCAATCCAACTCAAATGATTGTTATTATCATTGTTTAATTTCATATTAGATTGCTGCGGTTGTAGTACATTGATGTTATTGTTATCATTCATGCCTATGATGTGATCATCTAGACGCATTACCAATTGAATGTTCACTATACAAAAGCCAATAATGATAATTAGTATCAATGTTTGTGATCTTTTACTTTGTTTTGTGGTGGTGTTACTTTGTCGTGGCATGATTATTTACCCTCTTCTATTATGCTTTGCAACTTCTGCACTCCACAATCAATCTCCCTAAGGAAGGCAAACTTTAATACCACTGCTTTAGAGTAGACTATATCACTATATCGGCATATTGTTTCTACTACACACAAATTATTGGCCACTACCATATTGTATGTCGGAGTAGAGTGTTACCGATAGGCACATGAATTGCTCAGGTATCCTAAAGACTCCCAATTACAATAAAGTGAAAAATGCCAACTTATGTATTTCTTTTCGGCGTCAATATTAGAAAAATATAAAAAAGTGGCCGGCTATTCCTTTCCAGGACTAAGTCGTGGAAAGGAATGGCCGGCCACTTTCCGAGTTTTTTCTTTTACGGAGGCGAAAAGAAATACATAAGTTAGCCATTTTACGGGACCCAGGAGGGACTCATTGAGCAATTCATGTCCACATGAATTGCTCAGGTATCCTGAAGACTCCCAATTACAATAAAGTGAAAAATACCGACTTGTGTATTTCTTTTCGGCGTCAATATTGGAAAAAATAAAAAAGTAGCCGATAATTCCTTTTCACGACTTAGTCCTGGAAAGGAATCATCGGCCACTTTTTCGAGTTTTTCTTTTACGGAGGCGAAAAGAAATACATAAGTTAGCCATTTCACGGGACCCAGATGGGACTCATTGAGCAATTCATGTGTCCGACTCAAGGACAAAGGATACCGAATCCTTTTTTGACAATTGTCATTGTTTTGTAGCGGCAAGATAATAGACTCGGACGTGGTGATATACCTTCTTGTTGCTCTTGCATACACAATAGGCTTTATATTCTTGGGGAGAAGATTAGTATCTTGGAGTCTAACATCACCATATATCTAACTGAAGTGCATAAAAAGTACAAACCAAACATATTATCATCATAATATATCATCACGCTTACTATCACACCATACTAACTAAAGAGCATAAATAGTACAAACCTACATACAACATCTTAATAATGACTCAATCATCAGCACAATTCACCATTGGTATACTTGGTTGCGCCAATATAGCCAAGAAGAACTGCAGAGCTGCACACAAGACAACCGATTGCAAAGTTACAACAATATCATCTCGTTCCAAAGACAAGGCAGGTGGTTTCGTCACAGAGATACTCGATAATGATCAATCTTTAAAGATACACTCGGGAGATGATGCATACAATGAACTATTACAAAACAATAGTGGTCAATTAGAATCAGTATATATCCCACTTCCAACAAAGTTACATGAACAATATGTTGCAAAGGCCCTCTCATTGAAGTATCATGTGCTACTTGAGAAGCCAGTTGCAGTATCCTCCACTTCTTATAAAGATATGTTAAGTGAAGCATCAAAGAATAAAAAGTTGTTAATGGACGGTACAATGTTTGTACATCATCCAAGAACAAAGGCATTTACTACCTCTATTAACAACCCCAACCGAGTATCATTTAATTTCACCTTTGATGGCACTAAGAACGGACAACTTGGCAGTAACTTCTTTACAAATGATATACGGTTGAAAAAGGATGGAGATTTCCTTGGATGTGTAGGAGATCTAGGTTGGTACTGTGTAAGAATGGGATTGTTAGTATTCTCTGCAAATGATGCTAATGTTTTAAAGGGTATGGTGAAAAGTGCTCAAGTTGTAAGATATCAATTGAATGAAGAAGGCGTCCCGTATGAGGCCGATTGCTTGGTATACTTTACAGACAATCGAGTTCTATCATTTCACTGTAGTTTTATACATCCTCTTAATCAAACGGTGGTAATCTCAGGAACAGGCTCAAGATATACGGCTACCATAACGGATGCCATTCTGCCTCTGCCAGGGGAGAAACTTTCCTACACTCTCTTCAAACAGGGGCTATTGAAGGATGCCGAAATCACTACCCAAGAGACAAAGGTAATGGAGTTTGATAATACAGATGTGCAAGAGGTATGTATGTGGAAGAACTATTCAAGAATGGCAAGAAAGATTGATGAAGAGTCTTCAACCTCTGATCAGCCGTCATCTGTAGATGAAAAGTGGTGGTACGGGGAGAGTGATGAAGTTAGAGAGGCGAACGCCATTGCATCTTATTCTTTGTACACTCAGGTCGTGTTGGATGCGTTGATGAAATCGATAGAGCTTGATGGCGCTAAGGTTAAAGTGGAAGGTGCCTAAACTGCAGTCATCATATCATATATCATATGAATGAGACATCATGTGTCTAAGATTTGAGCACACCAAACTACTATGTATTAGAGAACACAATTTACTGTATGTCATATGGAATCAGCACGATAGATTAAATCCACAATCTTTCAAATGTAATCTTTCTTATTAACTTTATGTATATGAGATTACTCTCATGTGAATGACTCTCGTATGTAGTAAACCTGAACAAAGTTCATCCTACACAAAAGTCTTCGAGCCGACCATCTATTCTATACAAACTTGGCCATCTCTTGAAACTTCCCACGGTTAATAGCACCATCTAACGCCTGAGCAGATAACTGTACAGACAATATAGCAATAGCATCGGGATTGCAATATCCCTTGTTATACATCTTTTGACGATTCTGTTCTTGGATGATAGATCGGATAACATTCTTTTTCTTCGTTTGTGCATCTATTGCTCCTTTTGTTGATAGGAGGTGCTCTATGCCCACTGGACAGGCATCAACTTCTTGTATCGGGTTGGTGGCAGTGGATGATGATGATGTTGCCGCCGACGATGGTGTAGGACGACGGGCATTAATCATCTTACGTTGTTCACGACGGAATGAAACAACATCCGATAATCGCTCCTTCTTAAACCGTCGTTGATCTTTAATAGTATACCAATCGTTGGCTGTTGATGATGTCTTTTCTATGACGCAAACCTCGGACATTTCCGAGAACTGAACATTCTTTGTTAGAGATGAGAGGGATGCTCGCCGTGGCAGTCTGCCGCATTGCAATGGTCTTGAAAATGATGGAGTATCGACAGTTACTCGTCGACGATGGGGCGCTGCCTTCTTCTTGGTCATGTAATTGCTGCTGATGCATAGAGATGAGTTGGAGAGCGTCATGATGTCTATATGGTTTTGGATGGTTGGATGGTTAGAGTATCGGAGAGGAAGAATCAATGAGGAGATATTTATTATGTCGACGATGATGATTGATTGGGCTATTGCAATAATTTTATGATGGAGTAATGAGTATGATCGGCAGTTAGTTGTGAATGATGTAAGGGGTCTTATGCCACCCTATTCGTGACTATGACGTTGTTCTTCTCTCGTCGTAATCGTTTGTTAGCACATGTAATTTGGTCAGGCGAGTCGGCAAGTGAATGGATAGATGACTGGTGGCTGGTATGTTTATGTTCGACCTATTAGCCGATCTAATTGTTGGCTGGTGTATTAGTAAATGATAAGTGAATGAGATTCCTGTTTGGCCGAGCGAGGTATATGTTATATGTGGTGACATCTTGAGTGGATTGTTCGGCATCAAATTAAGATCAAATTAGTTGCGCCCTTGCTGATCGTGACACACATAATGACTACACGATAAGTAGGAATGACCCCAAAATACTTCTTCGGAATGTAATTATTGCGTGTGCAAAAGGATACCGATTTTAGGCCGGGCTTAAAGGGGGCATCACCCCTCCCCCAACGCTGCGATTCGAGAGAAGAGTTGATAAGGTGGTGGTTCTACTGGGCGGGTTTAACTGTGAATAACATGCCGTCTAATATGTTTACTACAAGGCGACGGCGTAGTAGCGTTGCCAAAAGCAAGCGGCAGCGGCGATACTTTATCCCAAGTACTCATACATCAACACTTTTCTTACTGTTTATTTTTATAACACAAATTATACTACCACCAACAAATTATTGCAACAGCATAATACCAAAGGCTCATGCATCAGGTATAACAAACTTGGTATCATCGACATATGATCGATTATTCCCAGAAGAAGATCTTATATTGAACGATGATTACGAAACAAAAACATTAAACATTGTCGAAATTTCAAATTTGAGAGCACGTGATATAAAGAGACGATTAGCTCGATCACATGGATATGGCGTAGATGAATTATCAAGAATGTTAGATAAGAAAGAACTTATTAATACATTATCATTTGAGGAACATAAAGCATATCAGAAAGAGGCTGATAGACGAAAGTGGATACGATTTAAAAATACAGTTATATATACATGTGCTGCAATACTTATTGTGATGTTTTGGCCATTGTTGAGACAAGCATTCGAAGCTGCTAGTGTTAATTTTGTGGTATATACAGGTATGTTGTTGTGTATGTATGTTGTTATGTTAGTTTTATCTTATATCACTTCACTACATTCGTATATGATATATTTCAGACAGAAGAAAACACGAGATACAACGATGTAGGGATTACAATTCATACAAAGGATATTTTGGTATATTCTTTCTATTCGTTATTGATGCTTTGTCATTTTGGTTGTCAACATCTGTCCTTCTCAGTTGGATAATGAGTTCGAAGTACTTTTTTCCTACTCCGAATATCCCAATACGGCCGGCTCAGCTATTAACACCAACGGGAGGTGATGCTGGAGCTCTTGGTCAATACGGAATAAACGTCGGTCCAATGATTGTACGATTCGGTATAAAATTCGTCAGTGGAAAAGTAGAGAACATGATTGGTAGAGCGATTCAACAATGCCAACGAAATATAAAGAGGAAAGAAAAGGAACTGCTCAAAAAGATGAGAAAGGAAGAGAAAGCAAAAGACAAAGCAGCGAGAAAAGAAGCAAAGAGACTAGCCAAGATTGCCAAACAAGAGCGAATTGCACGACGAAAAGAAATGGGAGACTATGACTCGTCAGATGATGAAAGTTATTCTGATCAATCCTTTTCGGGTATGACACCAAGTAATGTGAGAAATATACCACTTGTTAACGATACAATGGATCCAGCAGAAGGATCAGACTTTAACGATTTAGACTAAAGGGTATCAAATTCAGAGTTTTCACTTTCTACATACCTTGTAAACACTTCTTGCTCCAGTTTTTGTTTCATTATAATGTAGAACTAGTATAAACTATTCTCTATCGACCCAAGGTATCCTTCATTTGTCTCCACTACAGCCTACAATACAATTACAATGTACTAGTTTTTTTTATGAGAGTCGAGAGAACTTGGTTCAATAGCGTATGCGGCGGCTTATATGTTATATGCATGTTTATTGATATGAAGGGGCACTAGATGTTTTCAAAAGGTTCTCTAAATCTATGCAATCGCCATCGCCACTTATTGCCGTCTAGATTATATAATCTTTCCACAAGATTATTGAGCACATACTCACATCCATGCGAAAATAATAATTTGATAACTGTTAGATTGGTATCAATAAATGATGTATACGACCTGACAAAGTTTCCCAGGTAAGGTGTATTATACTTTGTGATATGGATCCTATATATGAAGTATCTCATCATAATGATACATTATAGATTGGCCACATTTTTACAATCTCTTGGAAAGCAAAACACCAATACAATAAATAAACAATACGATACTACAATACCTCCATCTGCAGTCACTTTGAATGGTGACTTTCTATCACCATCAAGCCTCAGTTCAATAGATAATGGTAGAGGGCATGTGGCCGCCATAAGAGCTGCGGGTATAACGCATGTTTCGATTGGAAATCATGAAGCCGATTTGCAATTAAATGTTATTAAAGATCGACTTGGTGAACTGTCCCAACGAGGGAGAGTAGTAGTATTAAACAGTAATATTAGTGGATTAGGACGACACACACGAGAGTTGGATATAGTGAGTTCAAGTTGTGGGAAGATTAGAGTTGGATTGATTGGTTTATTGAGTGATGAGAAAGGTATGTTTCGAGATAATACATTCAGAGGTTTGAAGATTGCAAATGTTGAGAAATCATATGAAATGATCAAGGAGAAGGTAAACATGATAAACTCGACAGATTGCATTGTACCACTGACACACCAAAGTCTAGGTGCCGACGTGAAATTAGCAAAGCATATGTTGAAACTGAACTCAAAGAATAATGGCGGAGTTATCCTTGGAGGACACGAGCATATCAAAATAATCGAGACTGTCTCAGATACTAACAGCAAAAGTGTACAAATTATCAAGACTGGTATGAACTCGGATAGAGCGGCCATTATTGACCTTCAGTTCAACCCAGCGACACATGTACTTGAGAATACAAGTGTACACTTTGAGGAAATGGACGAGAAATATCAACCGTGCCATATTATGAACTCCATTGTTACCAGACATCTCTCTGCTTTAGACGATCTGCAAGACTTTGTTGTGTTTGATAGGAAAACAATGTTATCAAGGTACTTTATTGTTTCAGCAACTAGAGAACACTTACCACTATCATCAGAGCTAACACGATATGAACAAACAACAATCGGTGCACTCTTTTGTACAGCAATAAAATCAGAGCTAGATGTGGATGTTTGCATAATCAATGGAGCACCTATCAAAGGATCCAAGATATATACTGATGGAACTCTGAGCTATGATGATTTGAGAAATGAACTCCCCTTTCCTCTCAAAATAATTGTAGTACAGATGACTCGAATGCAATTGCGTGAGGCAATAGAGTATTCCAGAACAAATGTTGAAAAAGGAAAGAGTTCGGTTGCTCTTGATGATGGAAGAGTCGAACGTAGAGGATTCCTGCAGACTGATTTTGACTACTGGAAACAGCATCATGGTATACAAAGAGGTTATAATGATCAGGAATTACTGACAGTTGCTCTGCCAAGAAACTTACTCAAGGGCTTTTGCAAGATACAACCTCTGATGGATCTTTACAAAGAGCTTAAGAATGATTTGCCCAATGAAGATGATTATCTCAAAGCAATAGACCTCATAGTAAGATACTGCTGCAAGGATCAATGGTCAAGAATTGCCCAAAAGTTTACCTTTTCAGAGCTGGATTTAAATAATGACGGTGCCTTGTGTAGAAATGAGATTCGTCTTGGAATCAAATCCATATTAGGAGATGATCCATCTTCCGATCTCGTTGATAGTATGTTAGACGCCCTTGATGATGATGCAGATGGAACAATCGACGAGTTGGAGTTCAATAAGGTACTCTCCAAGATACGGAATCAAAAGTAGATCTAACTCTAACAAGTATGTATATATTGTAACCACACCTTGTACATAAGAAGTTAGTGCTCCAATCAAACATAGATTTACTTTACTAGGTACTATTTCAACAATCAGAAGTGCTATTTCGAGCTTGTAAACAAACACATACGCGACTCTTCAACTCCTCAATAAGCCATGATGAAAGTAATTTGACTAGGGTATCTTTTATAGAGTTTCCCATTGACACATGAAAACTGCTTAGCACTTAAATTTTGATAACGTCAACACTGAGAGCTTCTCTTTATCTCGCTCTTTATATATTACTAAGCTCGGTAAGGAATATAATATATAATATCAATATATCGGTGTTGGTAAGACGTAGTTTTCCATGTGGTTGTACAATGTGGGGTATCCATTGCAATTCGATTGCAAAAAAGGCTTATATGTGTCGCAGACTGCAGTTAGTACTTCCTCTCATGTTATTATTCTGAGAGGTTATGTATAGAGAGCATCGATTGGTATACGAGTATTGATATTCAGTGTTATGAAACTTCTCACTTCTTTCATCTCTTGATCTTTCTATCACTTAATGTATATACATATACATAGGTATCCTCTGCAAAGCAATTAATTCTCAACCCCAATAATATAAACTATTTAACAGAGACAGAATATTAACATGGTAAGTGAACGATAGTATTATCATGTATATTGTAGATTTATTTGTGTTGATATTCTAATCTTAATAATATGTCCTCTGCCATATCTATGATTATTATAGATTCGATTCTTCTTATTGCAAAATAGACAAGGAAAGACTAGATTATCAAAATGGTATGTCCCACCACCAACAGGATCAAGTACAAGTAGTAATCCCCTATCACCAAATTCAAATGGTATACTAACAGCTAATCATTCCTACTCAACAACGAATAATAATAATCACATCGAGGCTGAAAAAGCCCGGATTGAAGCAGAGGTACATCGCTTAGTAACATCTCGAGATAAGAAATATACAAACTTCATTGAATATAATAATTATAAATTAATATACAGACGGTATGCTGGATTATTCTTTACTATTGCCGTGGATGTACAAGATAATGAATTAAGTTATTTGGAGAGTATTCATTTGTTTGTGGAATTGTTGGATTCATACTTTGCCAATGTTTGTGAATTGGATATTGTATTTAACTTCAACAAGGTATATATGATATTAGATGAATATATGTTGGCGGGTGAGATTGAGGAAACGAGTAAGAGGGAAATATTAGATAGAGTGAAATTTCTCGAGAAGTTGGATTAGTGTAGGGGACTGTGGGGGTCTGCGTCTCAATATTATTTGGGTGTTTATGTATATCCTAAAGCTTTTCTGAGGCTGAGGAATGGTTAATCGTATCTATTCAATGTTGTAAATTAATGTTACATCTTAATTGTTAAATTACTTCGGAGAAGCCAAATTAACATAGCTTTCCCCCTCATTTCTATTCACAACTAAACTACCGAATTTCCCCAAGCCGCCGACGGACAGCAGATGCAAATGCACTCATTTCATTCCAACCATAATCGTCGGGAATGTCTCGCAGTTTTGAGGCAGTAGCCCATTCTTCAAATCCGTTGCACAGTTCACCAGCCACTTCAGCAACCGATTTATCTGTTGGCGAGTCATTAAGGTCGTTAGTAATTCTATGCTTGACTGACAGCGAGGGGAAGTCACAACATTCCTTGCATCGTAAAGCAAAGTTATAATGTGTGCATACACGCTCATGTGTTTCCCGAGCTCTATGAGAACTAGGCTTCTTGATTGTAGGAATATATCCCCAGTTTGTTCTACCAAGGATGATTCCGATTGAATTGAATGATGTCTCATGCATAGATGGGATGAGGTTATATTCACAACCTTCACAATCCAGATTGAGTACACTAATTGGAGTGCCCAGTGGAAGATCCTCGGGTGTCGCCTCAGCCAAAATAGCCCGCAATGTTCGTAAATGCACAACAAGCTCAATATCATTTCCAAAGTCGAACTCTTCTTCTGGATTCCAACTTCTAGTAGCCGTTGTCTGACTTGGTTTCCAAATCATCTTCATCATACTGTCGTTATCGTCGTGATGCTTAGTTCCCACACCTGCTAGAATTGGATGAACATATTGCAACTGATTATGTGATAGGTTGCATCGAAAATTAATGTTTTGAATCAGCCATGATGGTGAAGCAGGTTCAATACTAACGATGGTAGTTTCGGGGTATAAGTATGTAATAAGCATCGAAGTTAATCCCAGTGCTGATCCGACATCAACAAATAGTTTGTTCTCGCCAACAAACTTATCAGGTAAATCATGGAACCGATACATGTTATCATGACCATCTTCTGCAGGCTCCGTGTCAAAGTTATACGTCTGCCTTCCATTATATCCAGAGTTTAATACATTCAACATACCCTCAGTACCACGATCATTCTCGGGATACCAAACATGTACCTCATGACCACGTAAATCATATTTATGTTCAGTAACAAGCTTGAGTGTCTTGAGAATAACCTCCTCTTTCATCTGTGCTCGTGCTGATGACCAAAGGTAGAGTAATCGATCTCGTATTTCAAAACTGTTGACGTCACAATGTGTGCTTGGATCGGGAATAGATTCGGATGTTGATTTGGGTAAGGTAAGTGCCTCCGCAGCAAGGCAGAATAAATGCCGTGCTGTTAATTTCAGTCCATGATTGTTGTTGTAGGATGAATCATAATTACCAACACCATCATCGTTTGGAATATCATCCATCCACCCGTTTGCCTCATCAGGAAATGCTTCTTCATCTGACAATCTTCTCCTTCTATTAACAAAGTCATCTAATGATTCATTTCCATCCGGTAATGGATCAGATCCATCTCCAGATTGTGTATCTCTACCAAATGCAGAATCTTTCTCTTCTGCTGCAAGTTCACCAGCGAAGTCATCTGCTTTTCCAGCATCTTCCTTTTCGTACTTATCCCAATCTGTATTAATAGCTCCACCACCACCATTTGAATTCCATTCATTATTAGTACTAACGCCACCGCCCCATGTCTTTTGTTCATTCTTCATTTCATCCAACTTTGTATGCCATTCTCTTTCCAATTCTTCTTGTAATGCATCACAGTTCAATGTTGCTATGATATCCAATGCCATTGCATTCTCATTTGAATCTAATGCATGATCATGCTGTGGACCAATGGATATACGTCTTCCACCACCACGTTTCATTAATGCCTCCTCTGACAAACCAGTTTTACGTAATTCATATGACAATCGAGGATCTACTGATGAACCTCCTAATAATCCACCACTACCACTACTAAATATACCCGAGATTAAGAAAAAGTATGCAAATGATACTACCGCTACGAGACTAACACCCACTAGTACTAATAGTCGATCAATGGGTGATAGTTGCGATAAGGCTGGTAGACCATTTGCAACATCTTGGAGTTTATTAACTAATGAATTAGATCGAGGTGATCGGACGCGACGTGACCCAATGTTTGACCTGTTAATTTGTACCATGATTATATATTGCAATATAAAGAGTTATACTTCTCTTGATATCAATCAGCTATAACTAGAACTATGCACTACCATTGTACCTTCATTTGTGGCCACCATAATCTCTCTTAGATTTGCTATGTCCTACTGCCCAAAGATACGGTATCTTTTTATGAGAGTGTAAAATCTATTGCTGTGACTCACTCATTGATATTGATCATACATCATCATAGTGCAGAGGTGTATTTTTAGCGTATAATATATTAATAGACGATGCGACGATCAACTCAGATACTATCCATCCTAGCCGCTCGCCCATTCCTATCAGCGGCATTCACTCCAGTAACGCAAAGGATACCAAAACATAATGTTGCTTCTTTACAAAGACAAAGATTGTCATCAACCACAAACTTATATGCAGGAGCATCAATGAAGGAATATGCAGAAAGGGTATTAGTGGATCCTAAATTCCCACCGGAATGGCCATATTCTCCTGAAGACTTTGAACGGTAAGTGTAAGATATACTTGTGCCTTTATCTGAAGTTATGTATATCTTTCTGTCATCCAACTAACATCATCACATCACATCAAAAGACAAGATGAAAGTGATGACTCTATATTCTATGATCAGGCACGTTTAGTATATCATATTGATGATGCTTGTGTATCGGCATTAACACAGTATTACAGTGATAATTTAAATGATGGTGATGATGTATTAGATATATGTTCTTCATGGGTATCACATTATCCCAAAGATTTCAAAGGCGGAAATGTTGTTGGATTAGGAATGAACGAGTATGAATTGTCCGAAAACAAACAGTTGACTTCATTTGATGTCAGAGATTTAAACAAAGACCCTACATTCCCATATGATGATA
>Ga0214477_100867_pt1 | contig 18426 bp, 13 predicted proteins | sample M1_20Mar14CPVII9_FD_165058 | JGI IMG/M metagenome (GOLD analysis project Ga0214477, IMG submission 165058) | Marine eukaryotic communities from Monterey Bay, California, United States - M1_20Mar14CPVII9sort6BwellC16 | ecosystem: Environmental > Aquatic > Marine > Unclassified | place: USA...
GCTCTTTGAGGGGGATCAAATTACTCTACACCGAAGGCCACGCAACAAAAGATGATTACACAAAAGCTTTACAACATTATCAAGAGTATTTGAATGAGGTTAAGAGTGTTCAAAGAGATGAAGCTGCCGCGGCTGGTGATCAATACAAGTATTATTGATTAGAAGTATGCCATGCTTGTGAGAAGAAGTTATGCCATACTCGCATGAAGAAGGAAGTCATCTGCTGCTAAATAAGACGATTATAAGTACATTGAATAGAGGTAGAATACCACAAAGTTAAACTAGACCTCATTATCGTTTAAAAGTATAAAGAATTCAGATTCTTGAATATCCCTCAATGTAACAACTGCTCTTTGTACTGGTTCTTCTCCTTCCTTTGATACAATAACCAGTTTGCAATTAGCCTTGTCTATATCATTTGTACGCTGCATTGGCAATTCTTCCACGGAAGTTGTATCGGTCAATAGTTGCGTACCTTTGGGTATAAACCCTACCGCCCATGCTCCTTCTACATTACTCATAACTTCTTCTTCGGTACCTTCTACAGGTACTTTTCTACCGTCCAAGTATACATCTTGTGCATAACTAATACTGACATTGTCATCATCATCGTTATCTTTTGGTGGTAGTATTTCGGTCCGATGCCACCATAATCTAGTATTGATAACTATTCGATCACCTTCTGATAGTGTAACTCTGTATGACTCTTCCAACATTACATTCTTCATCTTACATTGATTTAGTAATTCTTGAGTAGGACGAATATACCAAGATTTAGTACCAGATACTTGATAATGTACTGTCCCATCATGTTGTATGTTATCTGTATGTTCTGATCTACCCTCTAATGCTAATGTCCTTGAACTATTACGACCGACAAATATCCATATTGGACGAGAGGTTTGTATAGAATTGGTATTAGAAGAAGCGGTATCATCATCTTGTTTTAATACTGGAAATATTGGTGTATTGATACAATTAAATGTCGATATGGCTTGATTAGTATCATCTTGTAATATGAAGGAACAATACCCATCAGCTTGATGTTCATTTGATGGAGATAGAAAGTCTATCGGCTTGATACAACTATTAGTTTCATTCTTTGCAGTTTCAACACACCACGATTCTTGATCTTTAGGAGACGCCGATTGAAATACTTTTAGTAGATATTCTAAATGTTGATTAGTGTTGACTTTTCTTTTGCGTTTCTTCTTTGTATGAGTAGTAACAGAAGCTCGAAACAAAACACAACTTGTAGAAGCATAGATATTGCAAAACTCCTTCAATGTTGTGCTACCGCAATCTAATGTAGGTATTTTTATTGATGCCGCCGCCATCATTAACAATATCTCTACTCACCATCCGACACTACCTGTTATTTGAACCACTATAATATAAGTATAATATACCAGCATTCAGTCTCTCCCTACCTACTGTCTCAAGTACATCTCAGTCTCGGATTTTTCGTATCCTACATGCAACTTTACACCTCTGCCGTCATCGGACGAAGACTAAGCTTCACGAAACTATCACCAATCGAATGAAAATTAAAAACTGATCTAACACTATGTTTTCAGAAGTTCTAGACAAGTATTGCAATACCAAAGTATGGAGTAAAAGAACAATTGTCGACATTTTATTACAGTTTTCGTTGTTTGTGAAAACTCCTTATTGTAGCCGACACGGGCCCACAAGCAAGTAAAAATGGCAGCAGATGAATCTCTACTGAACAAACAGCTATATCAAAGTATTATTAAATCTATAATGATGTCTAAGTGCATAAAGTTGGTGGATGAATGGCATATAATGGTCACCTATGAGTTTTAACATTTTTTGCATTTAACCGGCATTGAGCATTGCAATATATGATATCGAGATCAATAATCACTCTCGTATACCTCCAGCATAGCCAGGAGATTAGTTTTTAACGGTCTTTCGAATGGTAGTGCTTTCAGAATATTAACGGAGTAATGTGTGTGCACTTTTATAACACAAGGCCAAGATTTCATACACGCACCTATCTCTACGGTCGGCGTTAATACATAGTGGAGGTCTCGCTATTATTATTTGCCAAGCAATCGATCTATTGAAACGGTAGTATTATATTGATACAGTATGAGTACGTCTGATGATTGCAATGATAGTGCATCAAAATCAAATGATGGTATATGTGAGATAAATGATAAGTTACAGAATATGAAGACCGCTGATGAAGAAGATAAAGTTAGTACTAACACGTGCGCCAATTGTGGTAAAGAGGGTAGTGACGTTACAAATAAATGCAATAAATGTAAGATGGTTATGTATTGTAACGCAGCATGTAAAAAGAAACATCGACACAAACACAAGAAGGAGTGTGAAGAACATCTCAGACTTGCTTCTGAACGTGCAGCTGAATTGCATGATGAGGCCCTCTTTAAACAGCCACCATTAGAATATGAAGATTGTCCCATCTGCTTCCTACGAATGCCATATCTATGTACGGGAAAGAAATATCAGTCATGCTGTGGAAAAGTTATATGTAGCGGATGTTTCTATGCAAATGCAAACATAGATCTAAAGAAGCAATTGTGTGCCTTTTGCAGAACTAAAGCACCTCAATCCGACGAGGATGCAGTTGGAAGATTGAGTAAACGAGTGGAGGCCGGAGAAGCATTGGCAACCTATAATCTAGGATGTCACTATCGAAATGGAGAAATGGGTTTTCCACAAAACTATACCAAGGCATTAGAATTATTTCATAAGGCAGCAGAACTTGGATATCCCTCAGCATATTATAACGTGGGATATGCTTATAATCATGGTTATGGAGCAGAAGTGGATAAGAAGAAGTCGATACATTACTGGGAGCTAGCAGCTATGGGAGGGTGTGTAAATGCAAGGCACAATCTTGGATGTGAAGAGGGGCAGGCATTCAATTTTGATCGGGCATTAAGGCACTTTATGATTGCTGTGAGAGGTGGTAATCCCAAATCTTTAGAAAGCATTAAAAGAATGTACTCAAATGGACTTGCAACAAAAGACGATTACTCAAAGGCATTACAATCATATCAATCATATTTGGAAGAGATCAGGAGTGATCAGAGGGATAAGGCGGCTGCAGCCAGTGATCGATTCAAATATATCACGTGAGATTTCATACTAAAAAACACATCCAATAGTAGATACTCTAAGTTAGATAGCACCCGAAAAGATAGAAGGCTATCATATATCATCATGAGCCAAGTGTTGTATCAATACCAAAACTTTCAGCTACCTTTTCTATTTCAGCACATACTCGATTGGGGAAGTGATCCGTCCATAATGTAGGGCTAATCTCAATCTCATTAAAATCATCATTCTCCTTTTGTATTGGTGTGTATATCGATCCAGCATTTGATGCACCACATGTTATACAACCCACCACGCCATGTAGACATTGTTTGCTTTGTCCAGTCTTGACAAGATGAGTTATATTACCCGGTGGGTATAAATTGACAGACCGTATCATTCCTCTATTCGATCTTCGTTCTTGTTGCATTGACTCAAAGCGCCGTAATTGAGTGAGGAATTCTGAATTAGGCACGGCATCGGGTGCATACAACATGTCCTCATTCTGCTGTATCAAGTAGTCTAAATCACCAAGTGATTCTACTTCTCCACATGCTCCGTGCTTGAAGATTCGTTGAGCAATCTCATACTTAGACAATTTCACTCGAGCAATCAAATGAAGCACTTCATCTCTAAGACTGTGTAAAAGGAAGGTCATGTAAGCATACAATATGACATAAAGAATGAGCAATAACATACGATCATTCAAACTCTACTCACCACTCCATGTTATTGATTGAAAGACGAGGGACAATATCCGAATCCAAAACAAAGCTATTAACAAACTCGGAACACTCCTTGGCCAATTCCCAGGATAGTAAACCTCCCGGTGGACTGTAACAGATACATCTCAAGGTTGGGAAGGTGTTTCGAAGCATATACGATAAGATAACACCAATTCCGGCTCCTAGAGGGGAATCAGAAGTTATTTCCACACAATGGTTACAAGTATATCCAAGAAGAGAGGGAGGTGGGGGGATAGTTTTGTTAGTGGGAAGTGCAAAACCATATCATATGTCCAAATCAATGGGTGGTCTGTGACCATTGTGTATATTTAAGTTCTACTCACCTAATGAGTGACCAACTATGCGTAGTGTGTAGTCTGGGTACCTGGCATCATCTCCAAGAAGTAATGAATGGAGAACTCTATGCCTCAACAAGTCCTCGTGTAGCCAGTTGGTACATTCCAACACACCTCCATGACAATGTTGTCCCACTCCTGCAAAGCCATACTTCTCACCCAGTGCATCAAGAGGACATGGATCTAGTAATACATCTACTACACAGTCCTCAAGAGTCAGTGATCCTCGGATTGATAATACGATGGACTTCCACTTACGATCGATGATGATACAGTAAGGCGTTTCATAGAAACCAGCCTCAAAGTTGGCATAGGCAACATCTGCCTTTTCTAATCCGGCATGTGCCAACATCGTAGCCTCGTGTATATGAAGAAAGTTATCCCCGTTTATAATCTCTTGCTCTAATTCTAATCTTGCACTACCACTATTAGTAATGTTGTTACCATCTGACTCGATATCCAACGAACATGGTTCATAACTACTATTACTTCCTCGTCTACTACTCTCTTGAGTAGTAGTAGTAGAAGTACTACTGCTACACTTGATCCTTGCCTTAATTGAACGTCCAATAAGTCGGAACGTACCACTAACAGGATATTGATAATAATATAATATCCATGTATATATTGCCAATTGATGACGAGCAAATCGTGCACCTTCTTCTAAAAGAGAATAATCATCAGTGTTGTTGGATGGACATAGAACTTTTCTTGAGTAGGAACTGTATGCTTCCTCGTCTTCTTGTGCTTGATTTGGCTGAGTACTACTTCCTCCTTCGATAGCTTGCTGTGGTTGATGAGATTGTGTGCTCTTACGAAAGAGGAGTGTAGTTCTGTTTGGTGATAATGAAGATGGAAGCTGCGGTGCATTGGTATTGGTAGCATTCCTCAATCCATACAAATCAGAAGAACTGCTCGATCTAGATCCATATCCACCTCCATTACCATTATCAACTTGTTGTTGTTGCTGCTGCTGCTGTAATGCATCCCTCCTTGCCAACATCTTCCGTTGTGCCTGTATATGACGCAACAATACAAATCCAAGTCCAACATCACTAGGCACGACATCTAATCCTGTACTGCTACTACCTTCTCCTCCATCATTAAAATCGGCAAAGTAATCAGCTAACGCACGTGCTATATCTCCATAAAACTTGTCACCACCACCACCACCACCACTGCCCTCTCCTGTTGATGCTGTATTCGAATGTGATACAATACCTCTACCACCAAACATAAAACATGTCGATATAGCCAAGATTCGACAACATCCCTCACATCTATTCTGCCATAATTCCTCAGCAACATCTATATTATCATGTCTGTGATGATGTTGATCTAGATGTCGTTGATAAAAGTCTGTAGATTGATTTTGATCTAATGATGATGTACTTGGCTTAACTCTCCATAATAATGCAAATAATGTAGTATAATTCACAAAACATTGCCCAAATTGTATAATCAGTAATGTTAACCAAACAATCCACCAACTTGTTGGATAACATTTCATATATGAAGTATTATCACCAAGTAATGCAACACAACCAAGTATTAATCCATAGATCAACAATAGAGTATTATACCCATTTAACCAAGTTAACTTAAACTCAATCAATGATTTCAATTGCCCATTCCTAACTTCAATTTGTAATGTAGGTGTACCAATAGATGAAGTATGATATATACTTTGTTCATAATAGATTGATATTGATGTTTGTATTGATATACCAATTTGATATATTAGTAGTAATATTGGGAATGTGTAGTTTGTATAGGATGATGTTGCATTGGAACATGCGTTTGATTGCATATAGTTGTGAGGTTTGAGGAGTGTTTCAAAGTAATCATCTTCATAATTTAGATTATTGTTGTTAGTATTATTGTCTATATAAACATCATCATAATAATCATCTGACGATGATGGAGATGACGTAAGCAGAAGCTCAATATTATAATATAGTAAATAGGGTAGCAATATAAATAGCTGTACGATAAGTATGAGGTATAATATTATATGGGCAAAGAGACAGATAGAGATTATGAGAAATTATGGTGCACGAAAATGTTATTACAAAGAAAACTTGTATCCACAACATAATTAACGAACCTGGACAGCTGAAACGGAACCCCATGCTATTGACGGTAGTTGCAAGTCGTCACCTGCCAAGAGGATACGACGATTAAAGAGGTAGAGGGCGGGCTGTGTGTTGACAAGTAGTAAAGAGAGTAGAATGAGGATTAGATGGTAGATTTAATTGCAACACACGAGAGCGTAGTGAGACTTAATATAACATTCAATAGACTTACCATATTTCTGCCTTTTTACAGTTTAGACGTTACAAAGAGTACTCCCAGCCGCTCGTTTTATATAATCTCAAGTTTCTTGAGTTGGATAGATGTTGATGATAAGGAGATTATGATTTTGATATATAACTTTTTGTATATGTTGACTTTAAACCGATGCCGTCATCGGATAACGAAGAGTAAGCTTCACGAAACTATCACTATTCGAAAGAGCGTCAAAAACCGATCTTACCACTATATTTCCATAAGTTCTCTTACCAGTATTCAATATCAAATAGAACAACAACAAACAACGATAGTATTCAGTCTTAGGAATACTGAAAACTCTATTTTAGGGGTATCTTTGCGACACGGGCCCACCCACAAGTAAAAATATATTACAGACTGATATAAATGTCTCTGCTCATCTAAACAGCTGCATATAATAGCATCATTTGACTAGATGATGTCTCTGCATATAGTTATATATTTATACTTAGGAAGGGTCTGCTGTTGGTGTTCGGTTCGTTCGGCCTGTCCAAGATGACTTGGCCTGTCTGTCGAAATTTATCAAAATCTAGATATCAAAAATCAAACTCAAATGAGAGTTATCACTCATAACTCGTAGTACGAACAACAATAACTAAGTTGCATATAAGTATCATACATATCTCCGTCAATAATCACTCTCATACCTCCAGCACAGTCAGAAGATCAGGTTTTTCTCCCTACCCCCACTTTGTGCCCCTTATTGGATTGCTGATTGCTGTGCTTATTGTAAACATTTGCACATATTAATGGTTCGTAGATATCTCAATACATTGATTATTAGATTATCCTTTTGTGGCGGCGGCGGTACTTTATTAGATTGGAAGATATAGATAATACAAATTGAACATAAGATATGAGCAACACATCAACATCAGAAACTGCATTAGTATGTGCCAATTGTGGCAAGGAGGGTAGTGATGTTACAAATACATGTAACAAATGTAAATCGGTTATGTATTGCAATGCCGCTTGTAAGAAGAAACATAGGAAGAAGCATAAGAAAGATTGTGAGAGGCGAGTAGCGGAGTTACATGATGAACAATTATTCAAACAACCTCCGCCATTGGAAGATTGTCCGATATGCTTCTTAAGAATGCCATCTCTTGAATCGGGGCAAATATATATGGCATGCTGTGGTAAAGTTATTTGTAGCGGATGTATCCATGCTGTTCAATCGAGAGCTACTAAAAAAGAGCATAATATATGTCCATTTTGCAGAACTCCCAACCCTACAACAAATGAGGAGGTTATCAATCAATTTGAGAAACGTATAGAGCTGAATGATGCTACTGCAATATACTCTATGGGATGTTTCTATAGTACCGGAAGGTATGGGCTACCTCAAGACCGTGCAAAGGCAGTAGAACTTTGTCGTCGGGCAGGAGAACTTGGCAATGCCGAATCGTATCACAATCTGGGTATTGCTTATGATAATGGTAATGGAGTGGAAAGAGACGAGACGAAGGCTGCATATTATTATGAGTTAGCAGCCATAAGAGGAGATTCATATGCAAGAGCTAATTTAGGAGTAGAGTCGCTAGAAAAAGGCAATAAGGATAGGGCATTGAAGCACTGGATGATTGCAGTAAAGGATGGGGAATATAGATCTTTACAGAATATCAAAAGCACATATATGAGAGGACTTGCAACAAAAGATTATTACACAAAAGCTTTACAAAATTATCAAGAGTATTTGAATGAGGTTAAGAGTGTTCAAAGAGATGAAGCTGCTGCGGCTGGTGAACAGTATCGTTACTATTAGTCTGGGTTGTAGTAAATGTAGTTGCAACAACAGAGTTACACGAAGAAGCGTTATTTAAACAACCACTACCTAAAGAAGATTGACATACATAATCAGAACATAGAAGCAAGCTTGTGAAGCGTATACTTTTGCCAGTAGCATGTAACTTTGGTATGTTTGTACATTACTCTAAATCTAAACCTACTTTTATTTTACCTAAACCTAATACATCAATCAGAATCACAGTCATAGAAGATGTCATGATCATTTATGGCTTTGACAGTCAATACATTCTCTTCATACTCATCGCCATCCTTTTTGACAGGCAATTCGTTATTATCCTCACTACTAGATGCTCTTGTTGCCGTTGCAGACAATCCACCCAATGGAATACAATAGACAAATGGTCCAACAATAATCATCCATAGTTGTTCACGACCTGCCGTGAAGAGACTAAATGCTATTATATACCAAAGGAATGCCAATATCGGTCCCAGTTTATGCCAAAGTCTATACAAGGCATTTGTCCGTCCTCGTTCAATTTGTGTCAGGAAGGAGAATGGCACAGCGAAACCACATATAGACAGGTTGATAATGTAATATATCTCCACTGAGCCCTCTTCTATCCATGCCGTGACACAAAGAGGATCTGTTCAGAGACAAAGTAAGGTAGGTGAGATGTGTGCATATCATATGTACATTATATGCTCTGGCAACCCAGACTTACAGAATACCATGCCCAACCCGAAAAAGACCATACACCAAACTTGTAATATTGACATGTCAGGTGGAGAGAACTTTAGGTTGTGATGCAAATTGATCCAGTAGACCATGACGTGAAAAAAGCATAACAAGGCTGCCAGTAAGCCATCTGAGATACCCGTTAAGCTTGTTTCTTCTTCTATAAAGATGAAGACTGTTGCAAGCCCCACTACCGCATCACTAGAAGAATAGGAATGATGGTGAGTATAGGTCTTTTATAAAAGGGGATAAAGCAGCAAAGAAAGATCTCTTTTACTTACAAGTAATCTAACACGTTCGTCGCAGGATAAGGAGAGAGAAAGTTCCCCTTGTGTATATCATTTAATGCTCCGATGAAGATGTTTGGTTTATCATTTGTTTCCGTATCATCCTTCGATAGTGCTCCAAGTGGCTAAAGACATATCATATGCCAGTGTCAGTTGAGTGTACAATATATCCATATATTACACAACACGACAAAATACAAAGACAAACATATAACATACCATAACGAAACAAAACGGAGCAACATAAAGCATGTATTGACTACCCTCAACGCCTTGCCAATTCAAGATCGTGGCAACGCTATAAAATACGAATGCTATCGATGGAGCCGCTTTATGATATAGCTTGAATAAGTCATTGGCATTATCATCCACTGGAGTTACTATATTAAAGATCGTCATAATAAAACAACATCCTGTATTAATGTAATAGTAACTGTCGTTGTTTCCATTTTCAATCCACATAGCTAATGATAATGGATAGACTACCAACCCCAAACAGAATAGTGCCATGCACCAAACTTGTAGTATTCCCATTGTATCGGGGCTATACTTTAAAAAGTGATGTGTATTCAACCAATAAACCATTATGTGAAAGAAACATAACAGAGCTAACAATACTGGAGTTGGATTATCTCTAACAAGGAGAGCATTCTGCCATCCCAGCTCTTCATAAAGAAATACTGATACGAGACTGATTACCCCATCAAAGTAGTTCATAATACGATCAGCTGGATAATTAGAAAGTATTCTCCGTTCTTTAATATCATTCCATGCATCACTAAATAATAATTGTATTTGCTCACGAACAGTAACATCTTGACTACGTCGTCTAACATAGAATGATTGTCCTAAATTATCAAGTGATCGTATTGGCTTTGCATCCTCTTCGGTATGCAGACCTAGATGAACTTGATTCTTTGCAACTGATGCAATTGTTGATATGAATGATGATTTACGACTATGCTGCTTCTTATCGTTAGAGGGTTTCTCCTCCTTGATATCATCATCATCGTCTTCGATACTGTAGTTTCCAATAACATCAAATTGCAATGGAGTATCTCCGATGGACTCGGAGACTGCCATTATGATCTATATTTAATATTCTGTTTTTCTTGATATGTTTGGTTGTACCATAACCCTAGAGCCCAGCACCGCTGGCCTTGCCCAATATCACTGTACGCTGTGTAGAAGGGAGTAGGCCTAATTATAGAAAAGTGACACAAGATATGTGAACTTTTTTTATATAAAACCTATTCAATTCAGATTCTTGGACTTGGAAGTACTACCATTCAAAAGACCGTTAAAAACTGATATACTGACTATGCTGGAGGTATACGAGACTGATTATTGATCTCGATATCGTATTGCAATGCTCAATATGTCGAGTTTAGTTGCATTCATCAATTTTTTCTTTGGGAATTGGGAAAATGTTAAAAACTCATAGCTGACCATTATATGCCATTCATCAACTAACTTTATGTACTTAGACATCATCATAGATTAATAATACTTCGATATATAGCTGCTTATACCAGTTATGATATCCATCTTCTGCCATTTTTACTTGCTTGTGGGCCCGTGTCAGAGAGTGGTATTTTTTGCGAGAAAAGAGGAACTGCCGCCCAAGTCGCCGGGAAGTGTTGCAAATCGATTGCTCTCTCAATTATTGATTTAATATACTGATAATACAGCCAGTGCATCAATTTTCAATGCTCTTTCGAATAGTGGTATTTCTGTAGCGCTCGAGTTGATATTGATTGAGTATCAAGGAAAAGTTCACATCTTGTGTTGTTCAGGTGCACTTATCATAAGATCTACCCAGTTGATTGGCATTGCAATATCTAAATCATATACTAACAGCACAGTAGTATTGAATTTAGTAGTTTTTAATTGATAGCAGTAGAGCTCAGGATAATCTATCTATAAACTATTATGAGTACATGTCTCGAAGAAGGTGTAACACCATTATTGCAAGAAGTCTTCAATCAGAATCCAAATTTACCACCAGGTATAACTGTTGGTCGTTTAAATAATAGTGATATCTTTTGTTTAGATAATGAACATGAAAAATCAGGACAAGTTTGCTACAAGGATATACCAGGAGTTCATCGAGCCTTATCGGCCTTCAACTTGAATGATTATGAAAGTCCTAATACTAATAAAGATGAGAAGAAAGAGGAAATAGTACCTCTAACAGTTGAAGATATGAATAAATTAGTGCCCGGAATGTGGTTAAATGTTTGTACGATATCAACGACGCATCATACTACGAGGCGATGTTTCTAACATCTAATGCCGTTGATCAAATTAATCCTAATGTAGATGGTATTAGTATTATCGGTCACAATACTAATACTATTGGTATTGAATTTGATAGACACGAGTTAGATGAAGGTGAAGAAGCACAGAAGGTTGTGCCTATTTCTTGGTGTATGCCGAATGGATATGAGGTCTATGAAAGTGATAGTAATGTTGATTACATCGTCGAGGAAAATGTTGAGAAGCTCTTCCATCGTGCATTCAAGGAGTTATCAAACAATCAAAGTTTAAATCTCGATAAGAATGAGAAAGTACTCTTTTCGTACTCACAGCATGAAACTGTTGCAAAAGACAAGGATGGATACATTAAAAAATCAGGAAGGACAACACCTATACCAGTTGAAATGGATACGTCTCAATACAAAACAATATACTCTGCATTAACATTTTCCCATCCCGCAGTACAACAAATAGATAATAAGTTGAAACTATATCAACTATACAAGGACGATCCATTAGCATCAAATGTATTTCCCAAGAGCTATTCATCTTATGTGGATGCTCTTCTTGATGCGGACGAGACAGGAGAGGATATCTTCTACATCAAGACAGCCGGAGGAACTCGAGGTGAAGATATATACATTAAATCACGGGATGAATTAGCTAAGGATTATCAAGAGCGCAAGGAGGAAGGTGAATATGATCTTGTTAGTGGGGAAGGAGATACCATCGACGAAGGAGATGTAATTATCCAACGAGCTGTAACGGACTTGTACACAGTGGACGGAGATGGACCTATCTCAGGGCGTAGATTTGATATTCGATACTATTTGGTAATTACAGATGGGAAAGTCTATGTGCACTCCAACATGTTGTACAAATGGTCTCTTGGTCGTTATGATCCGACGAATACAAATGTTGATACTCAGGTTATCAATATTGGCACCTACTCTGGTCAGGATGTGCCCCGTTTATTCTTTGTTGAAACTCCAGTCAAGGATGAATATGGAAACAAGTGGAACAATAGTCAAAGGAAAAGAAGAAGAAGCTTTGATAAGACTGGTGACGATGACAGACAGAGTTCTACCAACAGACATGATTGGAGAGATGCAGTTGCTGATGCACTTGATGATGCATCTGGAGTGTTTGAGCATCTAAAGGAGATTTCAAGAGACGATCCAACAAAGTATGTATTGGCAGGAGGTGATGCAATAATCAAAGAAGATGGTTCGGCAATTATTATAGAGTTCAATGTATGGCTTGATTTTGCAGGCCCGTACAAGAGATTGACAAAATGCCTCAGCGGAGAGAAGTGTCATGGAATGTACCTACAGAATAGTGTAGATGAATACCTTGTGACCAAGCCTACGGCAGCAGCTGAAATCGTATCTTCTGAGGCAACTGCTGAAGTAATGAGAGATATGATTTCAATGGTAATGAAAGTGCAACCAGCTGATGAGATTGAAGGATTTAGAGAGGTTGTGGACAGGAACATGGGTTCATATTTTGACTTGATGAGTAACAGGCTGAGAGCATTACTTTCCTATTTACCTTTTTAAATTTAAGTGAATGACTACTTATCCATGATATTTGTATTTACTGACATATTATCACTATTATTATACTAGCCTATGCTACAGAAAATGCATGCACATTCCACAATCGTAGCTCATTGATATGTTTCGTGCCCAATGGGATTGTTCAATGGATACGACCGCAATGGCATCGGATACCACAATCTTGTCATTAAAGGGTATACCTCGTATAGAGCATCCGGCCATGTTGGAATGTTTGGGTGTAGATGCCGGAGAACTTGGGACACAGACAGGTTCGGCCATGACTGCTAATATCCAAGCGATGCAAGATCGCAGAGCAGATGTGGCCAGCAAAGGTTAATGCTGATCTTAATCAAATGCAGAAGGTTGACGACTTTAGAAAGGCATTTAGATAGATCTTAATCGTATCTAATGCATTAATTGTAACTTGCTAGGCATCCCATAGTATGGCGAGCCATTAGCTGCCGCCGCTTTGTCTCTCTGATCACTCTTAATCTCATCTAGATATGCTTGATATGTCTGCAGTGCTTTAGCATAATCATCTTTTGTTGTCTGTCGATTCTCGTACATTTCTTTGATGTTATCTAGAGAGCGTAGATTTCCACCCTTCACTGCAATCATAAAGTGCTTCAATGCCCTATCCATGTTGCCTGCTTGCCACTCCATATATCCTAGATTGTGCCTTGCTTCTACATCTCCTCCCATAGCTGCTAACTCAAAAGAATGTTTGGCCTTATTATGATCTACTTCCACACCTCTACCAGCCATATGAGCCACCCCGATATTGCAATAAGTTAACGCATGACCAAGTTCTGCTGCTCGATGCCAAAGCTGTAATGCTTTAGCCATATTTTGAGGCAATCCATATAGTCCATTAGAATAGTATACACCCATACTGTGGATTGCTCGAGCATCATTCATATCCACTCGTTTATTCGTCATTTCAATCCATTTCTCATCTGAACTACGATTTCGGATTCTGTTTATTCTGCGGGGGAACTTTGTCCTGCAAAATGGACAAGTTTTCTCTGGAATTACACTGCCCTCATGATCATAGACAGGTGCATAGACGCATCCACAGCATATCATTTTCCCACAACATGCCATATAAGTACTTCCTGACATTAATGAAGGTAACCGAAGGAAGCAGATTGGACAATCTTCCATAGGAGGTGGTTGTTTGAATAATTTCTCATCATGCAATTCAGCAACTCGTCTCTCACACTCTTTCTTATGCTTATGTCGGTGTCTTTTCTTACATGCCGCATTGCAATACATAACCATCTTACATTTGTTGCATGTATTCGTAACTTCACTGCCTTCCTTGCCACAATTGGCACATACTAACGTAGTTTCTGATGTTGATGTGTTGCTCATATCTTATGTTCAATTTTTTAAATCTTTGTCGTATATGTTCACCTTGACACTCTTATATTAAATACCAGTGCATAATACTAACTACTTCTACTACCGATACTAGGGTATAACACCAGAGGACGAATATAGATAATATCCAATGGAATCAGTACTTTTCCTTTGTTCTGTGAAAAAGAGCACAAGATGTATGTGTACTTTTTGTAAAATCCTTTATCAACTCCAGCGCTACAAGAGTACTACTATTCAAAATAATATCATTAAGCTGATAATGACTGAACTGTATATAAAGTTTTAGTTGCATCTGTGGTCGCGATGGCAGCAGACTGCAGGGAGAAGGGCCCTCGACTTTGGCGACTAACCTTCTCCCTACTGATTCCCATTAGGGCCGCTCTCAAATCACGGACAAAATAAATATTGTCTTGATGGTTCGATAATGCTACTGCTGCTACGGCGTGCCCACAAACGATTGCATATGAGTAGTCATTTACTTTTACAGACATTCATTTTGGTGTGGCCATATAATGCAGCCTAATTCACACACATAAAAATAGCTCAGCTTGTGCCTATCATTACAGCTATAATACAAAATCTTCCCTTGATATATCTCCCAATCGCATATACTATACTCTCTCGATATAACAGTACACCACTGCTGTTCATATAATAATGGCAATAATTAATCAAACAACAATAACTAAGTGGTTATTCCTAGCCACTGCAATTACAACGACTGCATCGTGGTCATGGGGTATTAATAATAATCTTGTCATATCTTCATCGTCGGAGCCTCCTTCGACTAAAGAGGAGCAGCAGCATGATAATAACAACATTGCAAACAACATCGACAACAATAACGACAAAATCAATAATGACAACAACAACAAAATCAACAACAACATCAATAACCATCATAGCAGCAGTATACTAAGACGGGCAGCAGCATGGTGGAAAACATCACAACCAACATTCAATCCAACTACACAAATAATAGTAGGCGATAGCACCAACAGCGACATAACTGATAATAATATAAACATTACCGGTCCACAATGGGAACCCGGCGGTCCATGTATGAATACAATCTTTCAAGCAAATGGTAATAATAATAATTTACAATGTACTGCTAAAGAAGTTGAATTAGAAGCAACGAAGGTAGAAGGACCAGATACATGTGAACAGGGTACAATAATCACCGTGAACATTAGTGCCAATGTTTATTTTCATGCTACACGGTATGATTTAGCATTCTATACATATACAGGTAATAATACATTAGATCCAATATTCGGCGAGAGTTGTGCAGTTGATATATTAGGTGAAGATGATCAAATTATTGGTTGGGAGGAAGGAAATGAAGAGAATGGTGTTTATGATATGGATGGTGATGTTTGTTATGATGTTGTTGGACAGAGTGGATGGACATTAAGGTTAGTTTTTATATTTAGTTTTTTTTGTGTTGGTTTGTTTTTTGATGTAATTGTAAGGTGTGTGTGCATATAAGATATTGTCTCCCCCTCCCTATATTGCTAAATCACATCTCTCATTGTTCCTTTTTGAAAAGTAACTTTACTTTTCAGGAAAATTTAACAGTACCGTGTGAATTTGGTGAAGATAGTAGTACACAGACTGTGTTTGTTCAGACTTGCTTTGCTTGGAAAACAGCTGGGTAAGTTTTCATAGTTTTGTGTTTGGGTTTAGTGGAAGTATAGGTTGGCGTCCACGTATATATCTCTAACTTTCATTCTTCCATGCCTATTATTTTCTTTCTATATAATTAAAGAAATAATAATGCTGGAGGTGGTGACAATGTACCATGTGATGGTGGTGCAGTCTATCCCGGGACACCATCAAAGTGTACATGTTCATTCTTTGATATATGGATACCAATCCGTGGTGATCCAAGTAGTTCACCTAGTGAATCACCTGCCCCGTCACAATCTCCAACGGCATTACCATCCAGTTCAAGTATACCCACACATGGTCCATCAGATACACCTTCATTATCGGTTAGACCGTCTACATTACCAACAGTTACACCCTCAGATAGTCCTACGGCAGTACCGTCAATGGAACCATCGTGTGTTAATCTTGACAACTACGATTGTACACCATTTGATATTGATACATTTGGCACAAGTGATTACTCCTTAATTTCGAAAGAAGATACAGTTAGTGCAGCCAAGAATGTATACAAGAAGATGTATGTTGGTGGTAACTTAAGTAATCCTTCTTCATCTTCAGTAACTGTTGGTGGACATGTCTACTATGGTAGTATTACAGAACCAATTAATACCAATTTCAATGGAGGGAAGACAAAGCTTAGTGATTTTCCCAATCCACCGATAGACTTTGAGTATTATGAATGGTTAGCCACACATATCAAGGCAGGATCATTTGATAATGGATATGAAGTTATAGTAGTTACACAACCTAAGGGATCATGTTATAACATGTATGACTTTCTAGGTACAGCGGCACAGGGGTCAAATAATGGCAAGACATTAATAGTATTTACATTTGACGATGATATTTGTTTAACCAAAACACCGGATGGACGACAATTCGGTCCGAGTGTTTTGGCACCCTTCTCCAAAGTTACGTTAACGAATGCTGGATATTTGGATGGGATTGTAATTGCCAAGAGTTTCACAACAGTGATGAATGGTAGTAATGGTAGTGAACAACAGCTGCATGGCACTGCATATGATGGGTAAGTCAGATTCATTCATTTGGTATGTGTTAATTTACCAGCATTAGTGACATGTCCATACACTAACCAATACACACCTCATCATTCTTTCATATATCATGAACAGAGCTATCTCATGTACGGCAGATGAGAGTCAACCATGCATGCCAAGCTCAATGCCGTCAGGAACAACCAAGCAACCATCAACAAGTCCTAGCACGAGTCCTTCTAGCTCAAATTCTCCAACACAGCATCCATCGGCAAGACCCTCTCTATCAAGTATGCCCTCACGAGGACCATCTTTCACACCTTCCTTGTCTGAAAGACCGTCTTCTCATCCATCATTCGGGCCAAGTTTGTCCGCGGAGCCATCTACTAAGCCGTCACAAGGCCCGTCAATGAGCAAGGCACCTTCAGTACAACCAAGTAGCGAACCGAGTCAAAGCAACATGCCTTCTGTGGAACCTTCAGTGCAACCAACGACGACTGCTGCACCTTCATCTATCCCCTCGAGCAATCCGACGAGTAGTGGTGTTCCCAGTTTGATGGTCAGTTGTTTGTTTCGATCATCAAAAAGTGCTCATATCATGTGTCATAATCTTTCAACTCATGTGCCGTGAGTCATCAAACAAAACTCTTTCTACCTCTTTCTATCTCTATAACAGCCATCGGAGACTCCATCGTTGAGTAGTCAGCCTTCATCACAACCGTCGAATGTCCCTTCTGCAAGTGCTGAGCCGTCATCTCAACCTTCCCAGACGCCGACCGATACGATGAGCCCAAGCTCCATGCCTTCTCAGTCGCCTTCTTTGTCAACTCAGCCCTCGTCTCAGCCATCTGCAGTACCCACCGATACGATGAGTCCATCATCACAACCCTCCGAGGCTCCGTCCTTAAGTGCTCAGCCTTCATCACAACCATCAGCTGTGCCCAGTTTAACAAGCGCTCCTTCGTCTATGCCTTCAAGTAATCCTACGAGCAGTGGGGTGCCAAGCCTCATGGTAAGTCGTCTCTCTTTTGATCATCAAAAAGTGCTCAATCATGTCTTTTCACTTCACGCCGTCATCTCAAAAACTCTTTCTATCTCTTTCTATCTCTATAACAGCCATCGGAGAGCCCGTCGTTGAGTAGTCAACCTTCGTCCCAACCGTCGAATGTCCCTTCTGCAAGTGCTGAGCCGTCATCTCAACCTTCCCAGACGCCGACCGATACGATGAGCCCAAGCTCCATGCCTTCTCAGTCGCCTTCTTTGTCAACTCAGCCCTCGTCTC
>Ga0214477_100868_pt1 | contig 18426 bp, 14 predicted proteins | sample M1_20Mar14CPVII9_FD_165058 | JGI IMG/M metagenome (GOLD analysis project Ga0214477, IMG submission 165058) | Marine eukaryotic communities from Monterey Bay, California, United States - M1_20Mar14CPVII9sort6BwellC16 | ecosystem: Environmental > Aquatic > Marine > Unclassified | place: USA...
TCAACACCATCACGAAAATTCTCTAAACAATGTTCTCGTATATCATCTGCATCACATCCATCCTCCTCTTCTTTCATCTCTTCTTCTCTTACCACCTCTCTTCAATCCTCCTATCAACTTCACATCCTCCCCAAACAAAAGTAGAAGGATACCGGAACCACCACCAATCAAATAATAGCATTGAAATGGATATAATCTATGCAAATCAATACGAAGCAAACTTAAGGATGACATACTGCATTGTCTCTCTTTGATTGTAGTGGCACATATGCGACTACACATGAGAGTTTTAGTCAACGTCTCCAAGTCAAAGCGGTATCCTGATTGTAATACTGGGGCTCAGTGGTTTTTATAAATAATGGAATAAGGAGATATTAGAGTAATTATCAGAGGAAGCTTGCAATGCCGTGTATCTAACAAATACAACTAGGCAGACAGCAGATAAGCTGACTAGTATTATTATTCAGATAGTGTTTGATTATCATTCGGTATTATACCTACTTACCATTGTGTGTATACGATTGATAGATAATGAATCAAAGCAGTGTATCCTCTACATCTACAAATTGGTCTTTCCGACCATCAGCACTCGCTTTGCAATCAACTGCTGACATATACACTATACCACCATTCCATTCACGACAACGATTAGAGGAATGTTACGAAGAGGATAATAGACGTGCTATTAATGAAGGTATTAAGATATTATCTCCACCAAATGGTGATAAATCTAACAACAGAATCAGAACATTGCAATGGAATATCAACTCTGGATACCACATAATGAATTCGGCCAAAAATGATGTTGATATACAAACGGGTATTGTCAATACAATCCGAGATACAAATGCAGATTTCATAGTACTGAACGAATATGTTGATGTGCTCGATGCTGACTTACATCGATTAGGATATCATAATATCACGATGGGTACTGTTGATTTTCCTACTGTCGTGGCTACTAGATTGCATATCATTCAGCAGAAGGAGATTATATTGAGTTATGATCGTAGTGCTATCCTCACTGAGGTACTTGTAGAAGAAGGCGGTGATAACGATAAAAGGAGAACAAATGAATCGGTATGGATAATCGGTACGCACATTAACTTTCAAAGCGGTAAACAGCGGAATATAGAAATGCAAATTCTAATGAAAGAGATTGATAAGATGAATATAATTAACGACGACAAACCATGCTGCTTACTAGGGGATTTGAATCAGCAACGCTCGAGGGATTATTCATCAGAGGAATGGGCACGTATTACAGGAGGTATGAAGTATAGGAATGCTACTGAAGATGATGGTGTTGCTAATATGCTTATGAGTAGAGGATTTGTATGCTGTTGGGATACAACACTGCCATCCGTAGAATGTGATATGGAAGACGAGGCAACGTCCAACGCTGCTGAAGAAAAGATGAGAAAGAAAGATAGTATTGTCAATGTCAATTGGGATACAGCATACGCACCAGCTACTCATTGGTCAGGTACAATTGTAGACTATTCCTACGGGCTCAATATATCACCATTATATGCCAGTATTGGTCCTGATAATTGGAGTGATCATCGTTTGACGGTGGTTGATTGGACGTGGTAGTGGTAAGATACGAGAAGTCGTACATAATAGCAGACTACTCTTACATAACATTTATTAGTAAGAACCTTTTATTCCTCTTTCCTTTATGACGCTATGACTCTTTTTTCTACACATGGTTACCATACACACTCTAGTTCCCTGATGATTCATTATTGTTCTTCTTTTTACACACATGGTCTCTAATGTGCTGCCGCTGCTGTTCTTGCATCACAGCGGGCATCATCTCTGTCCTTACTCTTCATTGCATTCTTTGAGTTCTGGAAGGCACGAAGAGTTTGTGTTAAACCTTCTTTTGATAGCAATTTGCCTTTGTAAAACCGCATCAAACGATCCATTTCCTCTTTGTCTCCTGCACTTGCAGCTACTTTCAAATGCTCAATACTTGTTTGAATGTCTCCATTTTTGCAAGATATTTATGTGCTCCTACGGACCCCTTTTTTGCAGATACTTCATAAAATGCTAACGCTTTTGAATCATCTTGTTCCACTAAAACGCCATTCATATAATAGTATCCAATCATTGAAAATCCCTCAGCATTACCAAGTTCAGCTGAACGAATATACATTTCTAGTGATTTTGTATAACTTTGAAACACTCCTTCCCCATCTTGATATCTTTGGGCCATAGCCAAAAAAGCATAAGGATTCTTCTTCTTCATTTGTTTTTTCAAAGGCTTGGTATAATTGTTATTACGCATCGATGGTAGCCGACAGAATGCACATTTCTGCTCAACCAATGCTTGTAGTTTTGGTGTACCATTTTTAATAATATCGTTTATACTTCTAAGGGTACACCCTGTGCATAGCCTCTTCCCACAACATGGGAAAAATACGTTCTCTTCTTCTTCAATTGGAAGAGGAATTAAACATATTGGACACTCTTCCCTTTCCGCGACATTGATGGGTGCAAAGAGATCAATATTTGCTGTCTCTTCTTGAGCAGTTGCAAGTAAATTGTCAAGCCGTGCCTCTAATTCTAATGTCGTCATATTTCGGTACTATATACTAATCGCTCCGCCGTTTAGTATAGTACAACTCCTTCTATATTTATATATAACTTTATACTTTTTTTATCTTTGTGATTGTTATCTCGGTGTTATGATATATTACAGCTTATACCAATAATACCACACTACAGATCGATTATATATATATTACTATTATTTTGAACTATTACTTTTGTGAGGAACCTAATATATGATAACGCTAGCATCATCCTCCTCTCTGATCATCTGCTTATATCGTATGCTATTATATTTTCAGAATTTTTCTTCATAAATGCGGTATCCTTTGAAAAATATCATCACACTTTTCTGCCGTCTGCCGGCAACATGATAGTAGGGAATCAATAGCGCCGTAAATATCGCAGCATTTACTATCATATCAACATGAAAATGTCAATAGTTAGTGCAGTAATCGCTGCCGCTAGTTCTACAATCACTCCGCTTGTATCGGCATCTTTAAGGATACCAACATCACAAACTTTGTCAGTGCATCACAAACGTATTGCAAACACTGCCAAAAGAAGACGACCTACAGCAACATTATACAATGGTATACATACAAATTGTAGAACTAATACCTCGAGAAGAAGACGAGCACTTTCGTCTGCACTGCAATCTCCTACACAACAACATACAGCATTCATATCACACTACCCAACAATAAGACATTTATCAAACTCAAATAACAATCATCCACCAGATGATGATATAAACTGGACACCAATATGTGAAAGATATTTAAATCAAGCATATAACCAAATATCAAGAAGATCATCTTATAGTAATAAAGTACTACAAATCTCACCACAAGGTACTGAAGGATTTCGTGATGCAACCCGTGGTGGACAGGGATATATCAAACCTCGTGGTGGTAGTAGAGTAGAATCAACACCACAGACACAGTATGAAAAGGAAATAGCAGCAAGTCCACAATATGTTAAAAAGATTGCATCCCAAAAGTCCCAGGGTAAGAGTATACAACAGTCTCAAAAAAAGGGTACACAAAAGGAATCAACATCATCAACTAACAACAAATCTAACAAGCAGCCTATAAAGAAGAAGAAACGAATACCATTCCCAAAGATGACTCCCGGACGACAACGTAACTATCGTCCACCACATGTTATATCAGCATTACAATCATCAGTATCATTTGGATCACATGAAAAGTATACTAGTGTGAATGATGCATATAATGATCGATTTAGTATTAATGATGATGATATCAATGGCGACAGTGGAATTGGGGTAGGAAGAGATAGAAGAGAGGTGGTAAGAGAAGAAGAGATGAAAGAAGAGGAGGATGGATGTGATGCAGATGATATACGAGAACATTGTTTAGAGAATTTTCGTGATGGTGTTGAAAGTGCACAATATCTAAGTGTCAAAGGTCCAATATCAGTCTCTCCTTCTTCTACTACCAAGAATGTTGACAACTTAGAGGAAGAGTCAAGTATTGAAAACTTTCGTGAATCAACATCATCAAAACGAAGTCCATCATATAAAGAGGTGGTTGATAAACTATCAACTATATCAAAGAATAATGAGATACCTTCAAGTAATAACTTTCGTGATAGTGCACATGAAAGGAAAATGAGTGTATATAAAGATTCAGCATTTAATGTCCCATTGAGTGAATATGTTGAAGAGCGGAAGAAGTTGGTTGAGGTGGAAGCTGAAGGTAAAACAAGCAGTAGCAGTAGTGATAGTGTTATTGATGAAGAATTGTTAGATGAGGATATAGTTGATGAAGAGAACTTATCATCGGATTCTACTATATCAGATACTAAAATTGATGAAGAGATTGATAAGATTATTCGACAACGGAAGAAGTTTGAACAGAGTATTAGGGATGAAGATGATGATATGGATTCTGAGGCGGTTAAGAAATCTGACACAAGAAAGAAAGAGTCAAAGGTATCAAAGCCATCATCTTTGCTATCCATTGATCCAAAGTCTATCAATATAATACCAGTAAAGAAAGGCAAGGCTGAAGAGGAGGGACTGTCAACTATCGATGATGCCGATAATGATGACAACATATTGAAAAGAAGCTCTGACTCCTTAAACGAGAGATCAAATAATACACCACTACCATCATCAGGATCATTATTCAGTAAATGGGAAGGAGCATCCTCCGGATCAAAATCATTCGTTAAAATGTTCCGTGGCTCGGCATCCTACATTGCCAATCATCGATCAACATTGGCAGTATATCATATCCCCGGAGAATTATTAGCCTGGGAGGGTTTCCCAGGATTAATGGATGATATTGCATTAACATGGTTACTTGGGATGAAAATTGTTTTGGTAGCAGGATGTAGACATCAGATTGATTTACGATTAGAAGAGGAGGATGACGAAGAAGATGAGTATGGTGGTAATGATAAGAACTTGGGTGGCCGGGTTATGATGTCAAGTATCCGGGTTACAGATGAGGATACACTACGTGTTGTGAAGGAGGAGGCTGGATTTGTGAGGTTTGAGATTGAAAGGAGATTGGCAAAGAGTTTACGATTGCATGGTGGTCTTGTGAAGGGATCGGAATCGTTAGTTGGTAATGTTGTTTCGGGTAACTTTTACTCGGCGCAGGTACGTCGTTTGTTTTGTTGTGTGTGTTATTCATGTCTATACTTCTGTTCTTACCCTTCCTCTTCCTCTTTTGATCTATAGCCATTTGGTGTTGTAGACGGTGTTGATTACTGCTGGACAGGGTTCCCTCGAAAGGTAGAAACCGAACGTATTCGACAAGTTCATGAAACACATGATATTGTACTCCTAACCTCGTTGGGCGTGAGTCCATCTGGAGAGATATTCAATGTAAACTCTGAGTTCCTAGCCGCCACCGTGGCTGGATCACTAAGTGCATCTAAGATCATTTACTTCAATGTACATGGCACCTCCTTCCAAAATAAGCTCACGGACAAGCCAGTACAGAACCTAAGGGTGAGTGATGCCAAGGATCTACTGGCTCATTACAAAATGAAGATACATCCAAAGGGATTTGCCCTTGTAGATTTAGACGGGGATTCTCCTCAACAGTCCGTACTACGAACTCCTGGGAGTATGGAAACATTAATTAAGGTTGGGTATTCAATGGTAGCATTAGAAAAGGGTGTGAAACGAGCACATATCCTAGCTCCCGAGAATGGTGCACTTGTACAAGAACTGTATACTCGTGATGGTTGTGGGACATTGATTTCTCGTGATATATATGATGGCATACGCCGTGCCGAAGTCAATGATGTTACAGGGATATATGACCTGATCGATCCATTGGTTAAAATGGGTACATTAGTTGAACGGCCAAAGAGTCAGCTAGAGAAGGAAGTATTGAGTTACTATGTCTACACGAGAGATGGACTAGTTGTAGCCACAGGCCAGTTGAAAAGATTCGAGGGTGGCTTTGCTGAAATAGGATGCTTGGTTGTTAGTAAAGATTATAGAAGAGGCGGAAGAGGTGACGCCATGTTGGGATATCTAGAGAGATTGGCTCTTCAATGCGGAGCTAAGAAGGTATTCGTCTTGAGTACTCAAACTATGGAATGGTTTGTTGAAAGAGGTTTCAAGGAAGTCCCTGTCGAGAGTCTACCACCAAGTAGACAAGCTGTATATAATCAAAAGAGAAAAAGTAAGATATATATGAAGGAAATCGATGGTGATAGAGATTTAGACGCTGCAGAGCTGTGGTGGTCAAGTAAGTAGGGATACTAACTTAAGTCTAATAACCATATCAGACAAACTATTCAACTTTTGATACTTAGCAAGTAAAGTCTCGCCTATACTTGAACTCGTCAAAGCCGGAGAAAATCTCGGGTCTGTCTTTATATGTTGGCTTGACTTGCTCTTCGTACACTGCTAGTAAATTCTTACGTCGGAAGAGGCCATCTACGTACACATGTGCAACCCTGCAGCCAAGTTTGACGGCCATATCTCCTCGAATTCCGCCCTTATAGTTTTTCCAGCCCGCTTTCTGCATTCTTTCCTTGTTTCCATTCAAGATGATGATGCGAGGAACTCCTGCTGCGTCCCATATAGCCTCTTCGAGTGATTTAGTATCAAAGTAGTGTCGACAAGCATCTTCCACAGTGATAAAACTATCTATATCACACCGCCGCCTCTTTGGATTTGAACTATCCTCAATGTTCAGAACTTTATCTGTACCTATCTCATACGAGCTGATCCATTCCATTAAGAACTGTTTAGTAGCTTTATCACCAAGACACTTCCATCCGAACTTAGACACGAATTGCTCAACAGATGGTACTACGGATCCAAGGATACTCCCGATGGGCACCAACCTTGTCAGTTCTTGCATCAATTCTACAAACTTTTGTGATCGATCCTGTCTATTCAAATACTTTATTTTGAGCCCCGATCTTCTGTCAATGTCAGTACATCCCTCCTTCCACAATCGGCTATTAGTGATGAAAGACCAAATACTTGGTTGTCTTCGCTCTTCTTTCTGTTTCTGTAACTTCCAGATTTGATATGATGCATATCCACTCCTGCCGAATAGTATCTCCAGATTTTCTTTTGTTGCCAAGTCTTGCTTGAAAAGAGTAACAACCAGTTCATTCATATCTGACAGTTCATTCATATCTGATGGCAATCTAGCGACTACATCGTTCCCATTCTCATATAAATATTTCCCAAAATCACAATTTAAATCTTCTTGTGACAAGTCTGATATATACTTATTTCTCCTACCCGGTAGCTGATCTAAAATGTCTATGATAGCATCTTGCTTCTTGTTCATGTGGAAATGGCACTGGGCAAGCTTCTGTTCAATTGCAATACATATATTCATTGTATGGTCAAGGTTTGTTGTATTAAACCTTTCAAATGACTCCTCAAAGTTATCGAACTCCTCTCCTTCTATGCCCTCCATAAAGCCATCATCCGAGGAGTCAAAATCAAAGATTTCATCAAAAGAGAAATGGAAGATGGCACTGAAAGAATGGCCATGACAAACTTTCATAGCCTCGGTGACAAACTCAGTAATACATAGATTTGGATTGGCATTTGTACCAATTGCATCCCAGCCAGCCAACAGATTGACTCTACCTACGGCATCTGGAAGGATGGGCTGTATCTCTGTCTTGTAAATGAGTTCATGATCCACTTCATAGCTTTTGATAACCTCTGCCCATCTTGTAGACGACATCTCTTTGTCTATCTTCCGCTTTACTTTGAGTTCTTGAATCCACTTCTTTCCCATTTCTACAGCAGTCTCAATAGCAGATGATCTGTCTGGAAAGTATTCTTGTGCTCTTTTAATGATCTCATCAAAACACCCTTCTACATCTGTATATTCATAGCAATCAAAACAGTGTAGTATACGAGCAACCTTATAAGCCTGATCCCTATACCAATTGTTATCAGTAATGATCCATTCCTTTTTCAGCCCCACATACTCTCCAATCAAATTAATACAGTCCTCATTATTCAAGAAGTTTGTATTGATTCGATGTAGATTCTCCATTGACATGTGAAGTATGTACTTCACTAGAAAGATGTGAACAACAGCAACTAGGTTGTTTTCGTTTCCAATAGCTGTACATAAACTAGTGGTGATATCATGATATCTAGTGATATTCTTGTGCTTCCATTTCTTCTGCCATATCACATTAGTTGCCTCAACACAATTAGAATCAACATCTCTTCTCAAACAATGGTGGCTGAGATTGTACACTTCTTCAAACTTTCCAATTAGTAAGTGAATATTCAAAACTAAGTTGACACTCTCCCCTTTTCGTAGAAGGAGAAGATCAAGAGAATGCTGTGCTGCAACTTGATAAGCAAACACATTTTGATTTATAATTTCTCCAGCATATCCTCCCTTCCTCCTTCCATCATGCAGTAACTCTGTTATTAACAACTGTCGTCTTTCTAGCAATCCATTAATCTCATCCCGATTGGGTTCGTAATCAACCAACGGTGGTTGTATGTAATATATTGCATTGTTTAGATGAATTTGATGTTCTCGTTGTAATGAACCAGTTGTCGAGTTTATTGACTCTCTTAATGCATGAATCCTTCTACATCTAAATTGCTGTTCTGATTTACTGTGATTATCTTTATCCTTGCATGATTGTGAACAATATATACATGCTTCACACTCGCAAAATGTCCAAGTCCAAGGTATGCCGCATATGTTACTTTTCTTACAGTGGGTACAAATAATAGTAGTACTTGTAAATAGTTCATTAAAGTTTAGACGCAGTTGCAGTGCCTTTTTGATACTATTTTGTCGAGATGTTATGTGATAATTTGGCATACTCTTTATCAGTGTGTATCTCTAAGTATCCCCATTATCAATGCATACACCGCCTAATCCAAAACAACTATACTACCACAACAGTAAAAGCTTAGTGCTTAGTGCTTAGATGCAGTCCTCGATCTTACTTTTAGCGTATTTTTCAGTGTATTTTTGCCCTGTATTTGGCGATAGGATACCTCTATCGCTAAATACACCGATCTAAAAACCAATCTAGTCTAGCTGGTTTGTGCTTTCTAAACTTAATCAACTTTAACCTCAGCAAGTGAAGTCTAGCCTAAACTGAAACTCGTCAAAGCCGGAGAAAACCTCAGGTCTGTCTTTATATACTGGCTTGACTTGTTCCTCGTACACTGCTAGTAAATTCTTACGTCGGAAGAGGCCATCTACGTACACATGTGCAACCCTGCAGCCAAGTTTGACGGCCATATCTCCTCGAATTCCGCCCTTATAGTTTTTCCAGCCCGCTTTCTGCATTCTTTCCTTGTTTCCATTCAAGATGATGATGCGAGGAACTCCTGCTGCGTCCCATATAGCCTCTTCGAGTGATTTAGTATCAAAGTAGTGTCGACAAGCATCTTCCACAGTGATAAAACTATCTATATCACACCGCCGCCTCTTTGGATTTGAACTATCCTCAATGTTCAGAACTTTATCTGTACCTATCTCATACGAGCTGATCCATTCCATTAAGAACTGTTTAGTAGCTTTATCACCAAGACACTTCCATCCGAACTTAGACACGAATTGCTCAACAGATGGTACTACGGATCCAAGGATACTCCCGATGGGCACCAACCTTGTCAGTTCTTGCATCAATTCTACAAACTTTTGTGATCGATCCTGTCTATTCAAATACTTTATTTTGAGCCCCGATCTTCTGTCAATGTCAGTACATCCCTCCTTCCACAATCGGCTATTAGTGATGAAAGACCAAATACTTGGTTGTCTTCGCTCTTCTTTCTGTTTCTGTAACTTCCAGATTTGATATGATGCATATCCACTCCTGCCGAATAGTATCTCCAGATTTTCTTTTGTTGCCAAGCCTTGTTTAAAGAGGGCAGTTACTAGCTTTTTATTGGCCATAGTAATACTTTCCATGTTAACACCGGAGTCGATTGATACACGAACTGCGAAATCTTCACTATCTGGTAGTGGTTCGGATGTGTACGGGTTGCTATCTTCTCGAAGTTGACTCAAAATGTTCGTAGCATCATCGTTATATTTGTTTTTCTGAAAGTTGCAATAGGCAAGCTTTTGTTCAAGTGAGATACATATAAGTAGTGCCTCATCAAGGAAGCTTACAGCATTCTCGTCGAACAGTTCTTCCATATCTTCAGTCATAGAGTCGTGCCTCGAGGTACCATATAATATATCACTTAGGTGAGGGCTATCAAATATATTATTGAAGGAGAATTCTGGACAAGCCTTCATTGCATCCGTGACGAACTCTGAAAGACATAGATGGGGGCGGCTACTATCAGGCGGTGGACGATAATTGCCGCTGCCAACTACATTCCAACCTGCCAGTATGTTTATTCTTCCAACTGCATCCATCAGTAGAGACCTAACCTCAAACTTGTAAATAATTGCAAGGTCTGCCTCGTATGATGCTTTTAGTTCCGAACAAAAAATATGTGGTGCATTCTGATCATGCGTCAGTTTGGTTCTCGTGCTTAATCCAAAGCTGTCAACTGTACTCATTCCGGAATGAATGACACGGTCAATAATAGAAGTTTTATCTGGCCAGTATTCAGAAGATTCACATGCAAAGTATTCTCTTGCTATCCCCTTGATCTTCATGAAGCACTCATTAACTTTACCTGCATATCCACCATACCCATACATGTTACAACAATGAATTATACGAGCAACTTCGTGTGCCTGATCCCGATACCAATTAATGTTATCAGTAATAATCCATTCCTTTTTCAACCCAACATACTCTCCAATTAAATTAATGCAGTCTTTATTATCCAAGAAGTTCGTATTGATATGATGTAGATTCTCCATTGTCCTTTGAAGCATGCACTTTAAAATAAAGATATGGATAAGTGAAACTAAATTGGTACCCTTATCGTCTCCGAATAAGGTACGGTCGTCCAGATATCCTGGCTCAGCAGCATACGATTCTTTGATATTCATGTTTCTAATTTGCTCATGTCCAATCATATCAAGCCCCTCACGAGAAGAAACATCAGTTCCTCTTCTCATATAATGACAGCATAGATTATAAAGTTCCTCGAACCTTCCAGTTAGCAAGTGTAATGTTAGGACTAATTCGGCATCGACACTTCCTTTTCGCAGGAGGAGAAGGTCAAGACTTTGCCGACATGCCAAATCATAGGCACGAACATTTCCAATTCCACTTGTATAATCTGCAGCATATTTTCCCTTTCGACTACCCTCACGCATTAACTCTTTTATCAATTCATTTCGTTTCTCCAATAACTCAGATCTTTCACCCTCAAAATGTGCTAGTATAACTTGATCCCTCTGATCCTCAGTTCCAAGATTCATGACGTCATGACCACCATCTGCATTGTCAAACAACTCAATAACATTATGAGTATTATACCTTCGGAGATCAGTTGTTCTTCTTTCTATATCTTCTGATAAAGCTTTAATTTTCATGCATGCAGGTTTATGACTGTCTTGGTCATCACGGTAGCATTTGTATGAGCAACAAACATTAGCCCCGCATCGACACTTATATCTAATTGTTGATGTAATATGTTCGTAGCAATGAGAGCAATAACATTTTGTTGTAATGCTGAAATCGAGACGCATAGCTCTCTCCACATACTCTTTTCTGCTATTTTCGTCTATGATTCTATTCGACATACTTATTATGCAATAAAATATTATACCTATATCCAGGGTTCCTATCTATTTCATGTTAAGCAAAAATAATTTGCAACTATCTCTGTGTACTTCAAAACTATAATATTAACCAATGCATACACCGCCTAAATGACTGAACTGCTGCTGCACTACTTAGGGCTAATGAGACTGATAGATACAGCAGTGTTTTAGGGCTCTAGACTTCTCCACTCTCCAACACCAAAGACAATTGGTTGTCTGTGTGTTTTCCTGGATTTAAAATCAGGTCTGCAACTTCTCTGTGTACAACTTTGCCGCAGCCACGGCTAGGTATATACAATAAATAATATACAGATAGGATGAATGGTAATAGAATAAGACCCAGTCGCCGTGATAGCGCCGGCGGTGGCGGTCAATCATCGTCGAGCAAGCGCCGTAGTAAAAAGTTGTTAACAAGTCGAAAGTCAAACGATCTTTTCGTAGGTGATGAGGATGAGGAACTGCCAACTAACAATAGACGAGGCTCTTCATTGCATATTGATACCAATACCCAATCTATACAACAGCAGTATAGCAATAGATCGTCAAGACGAAAACCAAAGCATGCATCATCAGCAATGAAGAATGTATTGCAATCTAAACTAAGCAAGTCAAAAAGTAGGCAAGGTGCACCATCTCATTATGCTCAAGAGAGAAAGAGCAATATGAATGAATCAATATCAACCAAATCTACATCACGGAATAGTCGTAATAGTCGAAATAAACAACGATCTACTACCACTAGTCGAGGAGGTAGTAGTACTAAACCTACAAGTAATCAGCAACACTCATCATCAACTGATGGTCGAATTGATATAATAATTGGTGGTCAAACTAATACATCTACCAAGATACAAAACACTCCAAAATCTACACCTCGTCAAATAAAACCATCGTATACCACTGCTACATCATCAAGTACCAATTCAAGTATACAACAACAAAGCACTTCAACTACACTCCCACCACGAGACAACTCCACTCGAACACAAACAGATTTACAAACTAGAAGACGTAATCCAATCCAAATTATACAAACTATAAACAGTGAAGACAATATTGAATGTGACATACCACATTTAGATTCGAATATTATTGATACATCGTTAGTCTATACGAATAAGTTTCGTGGTAGTATGAGTTTATTGGATATAGAAAAGTTAAACTTGAAAGAAGATGAGTTTATAGAGAATTTAGATACTAATAGTACTACGTCAACCAATGGTACCAATAGAGAGGATGAGGGTGGAAGTAGTAGTAAATTGGGTAACAATGGTTGGCATCGTGCAATAAACGTCATAACTACCTCATCAACAACTAATGACATTTCACCAAGAAGTAATGCTATAGAAATATCTTCACCCAACAATACCTCATCAACATTAGATCAACTAACAGTAACACACCTACTCCAAAACGTCCACCCACAAATTGATGAATATGATGCAATCTACGAGGAATACACATACCTCAAATGTGAAATTAAAGCATTAGAAAAAGATCGTATCGAATTGGAAAAACAATTTCATGAAGCTGGAAAGGTAGCATCACAGACAAAGATAGCCAGTGAAAGTAACAAGTTGAGTTATCAAACATTCCGGACAAATCTTCGATATATGAAGAGTGATGATATTAAGTCATTACCTGTGTTGTGGTTGGAGGATGTTCCATTGACATCTAATGATGTAGACTCAAATAGAAGATCCAACAACAAACAGTTACCATACTATACACAATTAGATACCAAATTTCAACAACAGATACGCAACTATCGAGGGACAAACTTAGCACTCTTAATTTCAGATAAGCAATGTAAAACATCCTTAATTGGACGTACCTGTTCATTAAGTAATATAAATACAGAATCATTAATAACAAGTAATAGTATGTTACAACGGGAGGGTAGTGCTACATTGATTGATGGTGGTGGTGAATTGTTGAATCATGTTGCTATTACCGGGTATGATGAAAAGAGTTCTAATACTGGTAAGAGTGCAAAGGACATCTTTAGCAAAGGCAAGAGCGAGTCAAGTGGTGGTACGACATATTTCCTCAAGTTTGATAATGGCAAGACACACCATCGAGGCAATCTACCATCCAACTTACTAGCACGATTATATCGTGAAAGGAAAGATTATACATCCATCAAATATCTATCTACGGGATGTACATACTCCATAGGGAATGGACATAGATGTTACTATTGTGAATTTGACACAGGTGAATGTTGGTGGGGTACGAATAAGGATGATATATTAGATGATTTGTTTATGAATGTTGATGTACATCGTGTTGCATTTGGTAGTAGTAGTAGTAGTAGTAGTAGTAATATGGAAGAAAGTTCAAGTTGGATTGTTATTGGTAAGGATGGTAGTGTCAAGTGGAAGAATGTACCACAAGGTTTGCATGATTTACTAATGAAACATTCGGAGACTTCTTCGAATTCGAAAGAGGGTTTGTTGAGTCCAAGCTTTTCATCTGTTGATCATCATCCTGCTACTCCAAAAAGTACGGCAGTGTGTCCTTGTGAAGTATCATTAGGTATTGGTGGGACATACTTCATTCGCTTCATAGATGGAAGCTTTGATTATTCATTACCAAACTTTGTGGCTGATGTGGTAGACAAGTTTGAAAGTGATGGTAGACTGATACGAAATGTCAGTCTTCATATGGAAACTCATGATTGTTTGATTCGATATTCGGATACTGAAATGCTAGAGTATTAGTCCATGGATGATTTGAGTGGCGTAAAGTAGGGCTAGGTTACAATCGTCATCTATAGTAACCGCATCTTAGTTGCCACACCAGTCAAATGAGGAGATAACAAAAAGTGTGGAGGGAGGATATCATCACTTGACAAGACAAAGCGTTCCGAATTGACATTGTCTTGACCAAATGTTTGTACTATATCATGCTCTGGATCTCTTCTCAAATGGCATCCTTCTGCAAGAGCTTGTTGCAATGGGTCTGCGAGATGTTGGGCAAATGATAAAGCCTTGGCAGATTTGGGTGCTGCTATATGCTCTGTATATCCGGCCGGCACTCTACAGACCGAGCTCGACTTACTTACCTTGGGTCTACTTACCCTACTTCCCTTGGTAGAGTCTAGAGTTAAGCACAAAGTATTTTAGTGAAACTTTACCCGTTAACTGCCCACTATGGGTTCAAAGATACCCTACTTATGCAGGCCGGGGCGCGCGCCGCACAGCCCCGAGTCTCTTTATTTAGTACAAGAGATTATGCACAGTATGAATTCATCCAGAAATGATTCAATGCTCAAAAGCCGGCCGAGCTGCTGCGTATGAATATGTATCTACCTCCTGGTTTGAGGATACGATATACCTCGGCAAGAGATTGTTTGACTGATGATACGGAGCACATTACCATTGTTCCCACAACAACATCGACACTATTATCTGCCTTTGGTATACTCTCAGCCACCCCAGGAACTATATCAACCTTTGTTTGAAGATTTGACTTGGCTACATTTTGAATGATATATTCATCAAACTCTCGATTTGGTTCTAATGCCATTAACTTTCCAATGGACTTATCAGCATAGTATTTGAGATTTGGCCCTGACCCTATTCCAATCTCCATGATATCATCGCCTACTGATATGTGATCAAACAATCGAGACTTGAACTGCTGTACTTGTGGTAATGCCTCATAGTCGGACATACCTTTATTCATCATGTTTTAGCAAAGAACTTCTGCCGGCCTTGGCATCCACAAGCACACATCGCAACAGTACCAAGCGTAGCAGTGCCAGCAACGCCACCAATGAAGGCTCGTCGGCTTTGAATAAGATACTGTTCATCACTCATCACATCATCAAGTAAAGTTGCTTCTACAGCAACTAAATCTTGCTGTAATACATCATCTAAATCTTCTTTAAAAGGACTAGTAGGAAGTGAAGAAACATCAGTCACAGCCACCACCAAAGAGCTCGATCTGGAAGCATCGAGACGTTGGTATTGAGTATCAGCAACGAATGCAATTACACAGGTGAAAGTACATGCTACTAAAGAGATCAATATATAGAGACATTTCATCATACAAATACAAGAACTGTTGCTGAGAGTTGGTCCAGCACACCTTATTGCAAATAACAACATGCTAATGCTAGGCAGGATCTTACTTCAACATCTCTCATTGCTTTCATGATGATGTTGAGACACACCGTTGGTGATTCTATCTCAAACCGCCGTTGTAGAAAAGGAAACGAATTGAAGGTGAGAGGTTTTGATTGTTGGTGTGTGATAGTACTGTTTCTAAATTGTGATTATGTGAGGGTAAAGTCCATATTCTTGTCACTTAAGACTTCACTATGTCTTGTGTCCTCACATTTCCACAAAGTAGGTAGGCAAAAGACCAAACAGCTCAGCAACAACTTCAACTACTATGGCTCTCCTTCGATCGAATAATGCAACAACACCAACCACCACCTCCTTACCAAACACCATGGCGTCCATAGTAACAGTATCGGATAATGAATCGAGTGAAGAGGGTAGAGAGCTGGCGTGCCGCTCATCCAATGGTATGAATAACAATCAACACCAAGATACCGCGGCGGCCATGAATTCTAATAGCTCTCAACATCAACCCTCATCGTCATCATCATCATTAGCAGATGGAAAACTGCCAGCACAGGACAGAGAACTCAAACCTTTCCCCTTCTTCTATTATCGTAACTATTCCCAAGAGATAGATGAGAATCCTCACTTCCCATTAGTGCCGTTGATGTCTGTTCCCAACTTTGTAATGAAGCTACATGCCATGCTCAGCTGTGATAGTTTGAGTAATGTTATCGCATGGATGCCTCATGGAAGGAGTTGGAAGATATTGGATCAGGTGAGTATATGTCTAATGGAATATCTCTTTCATTGGTTGCATAGTATCTTGTCATATGTATCTTATGCATATATTGTGCACATCTTATGATTATGCCCATCGTAGTCTGAGTTTGAAAAGAGAGTACTTCCGAGATACTACACAACACAAAGTATTGCCTCTTTCTATCGACAAGCGAATGGTTGGGGTTTCCGACGTGAGTATTGTTTGATGATAAGTGTGTCTAAGTGTTGACTCTAATTCCATCTCATCTCTTCATCTTCTCCTCCCCTCTCCACAAGGTATGCACAAGGGAACTGATAAAGGATCATTCTACAATGAACAATTCCTCCGCGGGATGCCATTCCTGAGCAAGAAGTTGAAGAGGGTTGGGGGAGCCAAGGTAGAAGTTGATGCTACAATCAATAACGAGCCAGACTTACTCACGATAAGTGATATGTATCCTCCACCTCTTGAAGTACCAAAGGATACATCAGACTACATAGTCTTGAGTATTATCAATCGTTCTATTCAAGAGCATGGGCCTAAAGCCAAGATGCCATTCATTAAACTACCCGCATCCTATGACTCGCAACTACAGTCAAGCAAGACCTCCTCTGAGGCCAATGAAGATGATCGTAAAGTTGCGGTAGAAGCAGCAGCAGTACTTCCACCACCACCAAGACCCCTGTCAAGTACTATTGATACCGTTTCAAGCTCGTTAAGTTCAAGGAATGACCCATTGATTGGTCTCAGGCAACAATTGGAGATAAACCAATGCCATATTGAGAATTTGTTACGGCAAAACCAACAGTTGGCTATTCAACTGCAGTATCAAGTACTGCAGATTGCAAATACTACCCAGTCTATTCAGCAGAATCAAAACTACCCAATACAAGCTAATAATATGCCAAATATGCCAGTGGTAATGTTTCCAGATTTGCCTCCTATTCCCGATGCTAATACATCTCAAGAAGATCAAGAACTAGTAGCTTCTAAACAAGGGCCCCATGGACCTAGTGGAGGAAGTTGAATTGTTGATATTGATATTGATAGTTACCCATCAAGTCCAAGTGTAATTTGTAATATAATTGTATATTTATGTTTGTTGATTAGATATTGTGATCAGTTTGTCATCCCATCTCTCTAGCTAGTTCTTTCCCAAGTACGTGGAATTGTCATTAAACCATCATCCCTTGCAGTACGAGCATCATCTCTATCTTTACTTTTCATTGCATTCTTTGATGTCTGAAATGCACGGAGAGTTTCAGCCAGTTCTGCTTTTGTTAGTAGCTCATTATTTTTGTAATAATCCATCAAGGAATCCATTGCCTCTTTATATCCTGCACTAGCAACTATTTTCAAATGTTTGATCATAAGTTGTGCATTCCTATTTCTGCTATGAGTTACGGCAAGGTCGTTGTGAGCACCAATCGAACCTTTCTTTGCGGCTACTTCTTGATATTCTAATACCTTGGACTCATTTTGTTCCACTACTGTGCCTTCTTGATAATGAATTGCAATAATTGCAAATGCGTTAGCATCACCAAGTTCAGCTGCACGGATAATCATTTCAAGTGCCCTTGTATAACTTTGTAATACACCATCACCTGATTTATATCTTTCAGCCATTTGTACGAATGCATAGGGTTTATTCTTCTTCATCAACTTCTTCAGTGGTTTGATAGAATCCCATTTTGCTCGCGACTGACAACAAAAGGCACATTTCCGCGCTTCAAGAGGAGCACCCTGCGTCGCTTGCGTCGTCATCTTTTTTATGTGATTCACCGCATGTTTGTAGTTGCACCCATCACATATCTTCTTTCCACAGCATGTCATAAATCTAATTTCT
>Ga0214477_100870_pt1 | contig 18414 bp, 19 predicted proteins | sample M1_20Mar14CPVII9_FD_165058 | JGI IMG/M metagenome (GOLD analysis project Ga0214477, IMG submission 165058) | Marine eukaryotic communities from Monterey Bay, California, United States - M1_20Mar14CPVII9sort6BwellC16 | ecosystem: Environmental > Aquatic > Marine > Unclassified | place: USA...
TGTCCTCCTAGCTAGCTTAAGGCTCCCAAGTATCTTTATCTCTCCACGATGTACCATCGACGTCATCTTTTGAATGCTTTCTCGTTGCTGCATTATAGAATGATTCCAAGCGCTCTTGAAACTGCTCGTCGTGCTCACGTCCAAGCTCTTTTGCCTTGTCTTTAAGAATTGTCGCCGTCTCACCTCCTCCCCAATGCATGATATCAGAGTGAGTCTAAAAGAAGGAAGATTTAGTGTGAGTCGGTAAATATCTTAAGTTGGTAGTATGATCATACATCCTATGTCAAACAAGATACTTACAATTTTCCCCTGACATTCTAACTTCTGATCAATAAACTCTTTATCAAGTACCTCTGCGGCCTCTATTAGTGTGGATAAACATCCCTGAAGCCTACTCAACTCTGCCTCATTTGTTTGTGCCACGCGCTTGAATGAGAGTTGATCATTCTCCATTGTAGGTTCTACATGCTCTAGTCTATCATAATCATAAGGAGAAATAGGAGACAAGAACATTAGTCATATGTTTGCACATATCACATGATTAACATATTACATAATGTACATAGTATACATACACTAATATAAACAACACTCACCCTTTTGCAGAAATTTCTCGCTCATGCAATCTCTCAACTATTCGTACGAGCATATCAGATGCAAGGCGCTTCTCGTGCAAACGATGCACTACATCATCTACATCGCCAGGAAAGAGTTCATCGATAATGGAGTCTGTAGCGGAATCTTGTGCATATTTCTTTGTTAGTAATGTAGTGTGTAGTAATTCATCTTCACGACTTGCTTCTTCTCGTAGTGCTCTCGCCTTTGCAAGTAATCGTTCTGCTTCTGATTGAGCTGTTGCATATAGCTGAGTAGTATCACGCTGAACATGATGTACTTTACTTAACGGCGATTGCGATATGAATGCATTAGTGATGACATTGAGGTTTTTAGTAGCAAGTAGGATAAGGATAAGTAATAGGAGTTGCATCATAATAATTTAGTTGTGATGATGGGATATCTTTTGTATCTTTCTTCAGCAGATTTCTAAGCAAAGCAAGAATCAGCGAGTATGCCTAATATTGATTGTTGACTTGATACTAATCTCTTCTTGACTATTGCAAATAAATATGAGCTATTAGATGTGATATGAAAGGAAGTTCACCGCCATGATTCGGGTGTCAACATCTCAAAATTTGATGAAATCTTTTTACAAAAGATTTGCGGTATCCTGGGACCTCAGTATGACTCACCTCGAAAGTATCATACTGGATCCTATCCACCGCTATCTGTTTACACTTCTTCCTCAACATCAATACTACACTATATAACAAGAGTAATCTAACAACTCACTACTATGTCATATATCTATACCAATATCTTACTAGTGAGTATGTCAATAAGTGAGTTGTTGCCTCACTCCTCTGTTTCGTCAACAAATCCCTTCAGTCTCACTTTATCCAAACTCCGAATATATGTAGCAAGCTTGTGATGAGACCATAAACTTTTTGAAAGTAACACATCATTTAGTTGCCACAAGACATTTGCCCTAAGAGACTCCTTGCCATTGCCACCAACTTCATGGATACTACTTGATCCGCCTCCTATTCTTCGAGGTCGAACAAGATATACATTTCCAGGTACTGCCAGCTTCTCTTCCTTGTGTTTATCAGTCTTTAACCCTGAAACTGTTAGCGAAACTGCCTCTGACATCCAACCTACGCTTTTACCGAGAACACCTCCTTTGATATTTTTATGTAAACGATTGCACAAGTGATTGATACTTTTATGTGTTGTTCTGCATACAATATCATCTCCAGTAATGACGCTTGTAATAAAGGCATTTTCAACATTTGATGAAATACACGGCGGGGCACCAAGGCAGATAGCAGAGGTTCTCCCTCGTCCATATCCACACAATGAGTCATATTTGGATTGCTGTTTCTTGCTACTTCTTTTCTGTTGTAATGGCAAGGCACCTTCTAGTATGTTTGCAGAGATAGCCGCAACGCCTCCAGCCAATGAGTAGCCAACGAAATGAATGGCTTCGTCATTTTCTTGTGGTTCTTCTATATCTTGATCACTTTCCTCATCATCATCGCTATCTCCTTTCTCTTGTAATTTCTCACTTATTGTGATGATTGGCCGTAGAGTCTTGAGCAACTTTGTGGCCATGTTATATAATGGTTCACAAACACTTGCACTATTGTTTTCCCTTATTCTTGAATTCAACCTCAATTGCATTGGAGGTGTATCTAGAATTGATATGATAGATGGCAAATCACAGCTACTGGTAGTACCAGATGATTTGTCATGGTCAGATAGAATAACTAGATATCTCCCTCTTTCTTTTTTGGTATCTGTTGAAGTGTCGTCATCTTCTTCTTCCTCTTCAATTTCTTCTTTTGCATAGGATAGTAAGTCGTCCACGCCACCGTGTCTTATTCCTGCTCCTCCATTATAATCAGATTCGTATATAACTAATACAGATATTGATAGATCATCGGAATGTATTGTTGTATTCAGTACTACCTTTCTCCCCGTCCATTCTGCTAGTGTACTGTCTTCACTGTATAGAATGTCATCTTTGTTGTCTGTATCATCATCATTTGCTTCATCACTGGCAGGAGGTGCCATGTTTATCAGTTCACATAATTCTGCAGCGAACAAAGCATCAGCCAGACAACCAACTCTAGCCGCATTACGACTCATTCGTCCTTTAACTTTTAAACCACCAACCTTTCCATCCCCTTCTCCTTCTTCGTCATCGTCGTCATCACCATCATCTAATGTTGTTGATGATTTATGTGTCCTTTGATACATTTCATGAGCTGGAAGATGCGCGTTATCATAGTTTATGAAGACGAAGAGCGATGATAGTAACTTCTGTTAGTACATGCTGGTTTGTATAAGCAATCAAATATTGGCAAAGTAAGTTCATATGAAGCACTCAGATCCCAAATACTTAATACTGAACACATTATGAGTTCAAAAGATAAAACAAGTACAAACGCGGACTTTCCTGTACCGTCAATCTTTTTCAAAGCTGATTGTGTTGTTGATAAAGATCGTAGTGCTGATGATATAGTATTGACATCATATTTTGTTGGTTTACTTTCAGAGTTGATAGGTTTATTCAATCTTTTTTGAATGGATTGAGCTAATAATTGATATGCATCATCAGTAGATTTTCTAGATGATTTTGATTTAGGTTTCAATGATACCTTGGCGGTAACATCAGATGTTATCGACAAGAGAATGCATATCAATCTAATCATATTGAAAATGATAAGACAAATCATATCACTACTACTAAGCTTGATACAATAAGTGCGGAGGCGTGAAGAAGTACCTATTTATGTCAGGAAAACAGTGCTCTCAATCGACCACTTATCCAATCCACATACGTAATGAGATACGTCGGTATCATCACTAACTTTAGTATGAGATAAGAGATACGATATCTTACTACAACTTCCTTCATAATAGGATACCGCGTTTGCAATCGATTGCAATCACTGACCATGCCATATATGAAGTAAATAATAGCATTATCATCAAAAGGAATAGTTGGATCATATTGCAATCAACTCATATACTGTCGACACGGTTTAGTCTTTACGCAGTTATCAACTTTCTTCTATACATTGGTGGTGCTCCGGTGACTAGCTCTTTTGTTGGTGCTGATGCTGACTTCCTAGTTCGTGTGGTAATATCAATCAGCGGTTATATATTGCCAGATATAGAGTCTTTCATCGTTTTTAATGGATGCATTAGCAAATTATGGATCTGATGACTCTAACTCGTCGGCAGATGATACCGGTAAAGGTATTTCAGGTCTCCTAGGTCATTATTCTGATAGTGATAATGATGAAGCAGCAACCACATCTAGCAATATTGAAAAAGCTAATGATATAGTAGAAGTAAATAAAGAAGGTAATGATAATAATACTACCAACTCGATGGATGATGGACAACCTAACAAGAAGAAGCGTCGACGTTGGGATAATCCAAAGGATGACGATGAAACTGCCGATATTAATAGTGTGCTACCAACTCCTAAATTATCATCAACAGATACGTACCAATCTTTAACAACATTCAATAAAGATTATACAACTAACCTGCGTCGGAAATTAGCACAACAATTACAAACACAGATACGTGAAAGAAGAGACACTGCAGTATCTGCAGAGAAACAACAATTGAATAACAAGTTAGAGCAGTTATATGAAAAGTTTCAGCAAAGTGAATCATCATCTTCTACCTCTTCATTTTTTGCAAAACATATCATTAGTAATAATGATTTTGGTAATCCACACCTTTTAAAATCTGTGATTGATCATTATGAATTGAAAGGTTTAGGGTCTAACATTGGGAATAGCTTCAAGCCGTTTGAACAGATTGATAGGTTGGTGGTAGCCGAGGAAAAAGCTCGAATTGCACAGGCTAACAATTTATGATGCACAGAGATAGACAGCTATAGGGATACGACTACTAATTAGTACTGTTTAAAATATTTCAAGAAGAACTTTGAATGAATCTTCTTCCTATTTTATAGATGTACACTTGTAGAGGCGAGGTGTCTGTGTCACCTTCTGCTTCCACATGCACATGAATAAAACAAAGGTATGTGCTTTCAACAACTTCTTTTCAGCAGGAAATGGCAATCAAGTCTAAGCTCGAGTCTCAGCTCTCAAAGAGTGAGGAAGCTTCGAGTGGATACACGGAAAGCAGTAAGCTTTTGTGTAAACCTGTCACGGTTGGCACTTTCCAAACTCCTACTAACATCGGCTAACAACTTATTGAATGCTTCATTCAACTTTGCCTGATTGTTTGCATCCTGTGTGCTCATCAAGTGATCTTTGTAAGCAGTAAAACTAGACTCACTCGAGAGCATGAGACTTAACATTGGTCGCATAACAGCCCAATGGTTCTGTGGTGCTCCGAATAGAAGCAAATTGAAAAGAGTAGCAGTCAAGCTTGAAAATAGATTAGGCTGTGCTGCCAAATGCTGCAGTAAGAGAGAATATTTATGTGATTGTGTGGGTGTAAGAATGTTAGAAGACGATACATTCACTCTAGACTCAAACAGAATACAAATTAACAAAAATAGAAACTCACCTTGTTGAGATTGTGTACCTCGGGTTTGTCCTTCCCAGAGTTCTCATAGTAAAAGGTAGCAAGATGATCAATACTGTTTGCACACATGGAGCTAATCTGAGCGTCACTAGATTGAAGACCCTCATGTACGGCATTCATCAATTGCATGAATACACTAGTGTCCAATGCCATTGCTGTTTTGATATGGCTTCGGAAGAATATTTCAATGAAGCCAAACACAGATTTTGCCAACTTGGGATATGCAATAACATCTTCCAGGGGAATGCTGAGTGCCATTTTCAATGAAATATCCAAGGCATTATCCAAAGCTGGATCGTTGTATAATGCAAATACGCCAAAGCAAACATAGTTTCCACCCAAGGCAGAGTTTAGAACACTAAGTGCAAGTGACATACCCTTGTACTTCAACTTGTAAATGTCGCCACTAGCAGGGGCTGATATGGTTGACAGAGATCTCCTCCCAAATGCACACACTACATCGCTCGTTGACCGGAAGAGGAGAATGCCATTTGGACTGCTCTGGTCAAAGTTGACACGATTTGCCTTGTTGTGGCAAAATTCATGCATGAAGCGTAGCAGACTAATCATGACATCGGGTTGATCGTACCATGAATCGGCCACCTTTGATAAGAGTGGTAAATGTCGTGGTTGAAGGATATCAAATAACATACCAAATGTCCGTCGGTTGAGTAGACTCATGGTAACGCCTCTCAAATCTCGAAATACCCCAATCAATGGCATCCGAGCGGCCTCGCTCCTCAACTGAGACGCGTCAAGCGCTCCCAATTGTGTCATAGTTTCGAGAATGGGTTCCATGAATTTGTCAAATGTCAAACCAAGCTTTTCTTCTCCGCCAGGAGACAAGAGTAGCCTAACAAGAATGGCATGGAATGTTGTTCGATGTCTCGCATTGGAAGGGACATTGAGGAATGGAAACTCCTCATGTGTGTGATGGCTAGCAAGATATTTGACCGTATCCAACGTCAAGAGGAGCTTTGAACTACTATATCCACCAGCCATATCCGTGAGAAGGCTAAGTGTCTTCGCAACAATATCATGATCGTCCGGCCAGAATTTGAGATTCTTTCCAATCTTGGTCACAATTAGATTGGCAACAACCGTATGATCTCCCAAGCCCATATTCTCAAACATGTTTTGGTATACCTTTTGCTTTGTGGAGGGTATCGACTCGAGTTTCATAGTGCCCATAGTAGTGGTACTAGAGCCAGAAGTCTGTGATGGAGATGGATATCAGGTAGATATTAGTGCTGACAGAGGTAAAAGTTTATCAAGTATACATATATGCCACACACATACACTTACCTGCTCCCACATGAACATGTAAACACGTCGGAAATTCTGAAAGTAATACAACATGGCAACCTCCAACTTCGAGTCGGCCTTACCAACTCCATTGGAGCTTGTTAATCGATAATCCATCCCCTGAGCGAGTTGCATCACACGCTTACTAAGACTTGCATCCAATGTTTCCTCACCATTCCCAATCCGAGATGATGACCAACTATGCCCTCCAACAATCGATCCACAGATGTAAGTCAACCACGTCATTTGACCTTCCAGTATTGCCACCTGTTGTGCTACATTCGGCGGTGCACTGTCGGTACTTGATGACATGAGATGACCTATGAGTTCACGGTACTTCTCCAACAACGGATCAAACTTTCCTACAATGAGGGATGCGACGGAAGTATATTGGAATCTACATATAGTAGGTAATCGATCCATCTGTTCCATGAGTGAACCGTCATCTTCCAATGGATCTTCCAATGAACCCTCACTCCGTAAGACAGTCTCAACTGACCCGAGCATACTCTCAATATAACATTCAACTACATTCAATACGTGATTTTCCAATGCCTGAACATGTCCCTTCGCCCCCGTCTCTGGGCGGACATATGGTACAGCAGCAACCAGTCGTCCCCACAATGCCAATAGGTAATGAATAGAGTTGGTACTATACTGCCAATTGCGGATAGATTGTGTCGTAAAGTTAGCAGCCAGTTCCAACCATTCTAAATATCCCTCAGTCTTGACTAATTCACTCAATTGATAATTAGCCTTCAATCTTCCCAATAAACGACAGAATTGATGATAATTATCTTGATGTTGTAATCCTGTTTGATTTTTGAGTAGTTCACGAATCCCCGTCATGACCCTACCCAGGAATGCCTCACGTTCCTTATCCGAGGGGAAGAGTGACCGTCGTACGGAACATATTAGTATAACAGCCTCCATTGCCTTGTTACTACGGGGTGGGTCCGTATTGGCATAGAAATGTAATAATAATGTTATCGTGCCCCCATCTTGTAATACTGGTCGCCAATTGGTTGGTGCTTGTATCGTTCCCACATCCTCGGAACTTTCATCGGGATTGGTACCAATAAAATCAAAGTTTAAACACCGCACTGCCAAACTTAATGCCTGCTCACCTAATATTACCTCCTGCCTAACATCTGCTGTACTAATTGCACGTGTCTGTAATTGTTTCAATGTAGTTAATCCCAATTGGAATACCTTGAATAAACATAAATCACGAAAACTAACAGATGTTTTACGATGTTGTGTCAATGTCCTACCCGACGTTGGTATATTCAATTCATCAACTAACTGATTCAATATCTTCAAACCAAGTATACAATGATCAACAGTCGCTTGTAAAAACTTGGTAACATCCTCAGTTAATTCCCGATGTGTCGGATCATCGAACCAACCCAACTTGGTTATACGACAAACCAACTTGATTAAACTTTTAGTCACAAAGTCTTGTAATGTTGGACCATTGTTGGCTAAATATCCCAATACATAATTACGTATATCAATACGTTGTGCAATGGTAAAATTATTCCAATGTTTGGTAATTAGTTCTGTTAGACTGTTGGATGCGACGAGGAGTGCATATTGTGATTTCGACCGGTCGAGTATGTATTGACATTGTGGGATAAAGGATGCATTGGATTGTAAACTTAGTAATCTAGATTGTGCCTCCTCACGTGTTATTTTATCACCATTGGATGATGGTTGGCCTGTGTAGAGTGTTTCACATAGGGATTCGACCTGTGCTAATTGTGCTTCGTCCATGATTTGTTATTATTTATTTAGTAGATATAATTTGATGCAGATATAGGTTGTATTTGATACTGCAGTTGTGCGTTGTATATAGAAATCTGTAGTATATGTGATGTGTATTGGCAATGACGACAAAAGTTGTATCTTGTGCGCACTTGTGTATCTTTGGTATTAGAAAACGTTAAAGCATGAAAATAATAAAGATAAACGTTGTCAATATAGAGACCCTATATCTATATCTATATTTGATATGAATCTACCCAAGTACGATACCTGCAATAGGAAGATGAAGAAGACAATCGATTTTGAGTTGGAGTTGGAGTTAAGGATACCGCCAAGGTTTTTATGAGAGTTGATACGAGTTTGGAAATTGGACTGACCAATCTAGTACAGCTATCATCTATTATCAGTAGGATAGTAGAATGCAGTACTACACCCAATATATACAATTATCAGTGTTTGTTGACGATCTTTCGAGTTTACTCCGGCGGCGATATCGTATCACTCATTGAAATTTTTCAGCAAAAACATCACACAATACAAATTAGATATTATTAGTTCATCATCGCTGCAACTCGGTGCATTAGCGTCTATCTAGAAGTTACCGAATAGTAGATATCCTAGTTTGAATAGATATTATTATCCTTACAATGAGCAGTGAACTTCGAGGTATATTTGGTGAGAAAGGAGACTCACGAAATTGGTTAGATGCAACATCTAAATTTCCAAACCAGGTACCTCGATTTCAATCCAAGGCGGAATGTATTCAGTTCATGGAAGAGTACAATACACATCATGGTGGATCAAATCCTGAACAGCCACACTTGATGCATATCTTTACAATGCTGACAAGTTGGGAACGTGAGTTTTGTCATATATTTGTGCTTATGATATATGCATATGTTATTGTAGCCCTTTCCTGCCAACCAATATCATATCATATCATATACAGAGATTGAACGCATACTAATTCCAGGTATTAGCAAAGCAAGGTCAGAGCCATCATTTGCAAAGCAAGTATCGAGAGATTACTTAGTGGAAGAGCCAAAAGATAATAACGCAAATAATGTATACGAAACGAAAGATTCGTGGAATGCCATTGATGATGTCAACTACCGTCTAAACCTACCTATACATCGCTGCACGACTCCAACATCAACATATAATACATTGAAGTATCTATTCTATCATATGAAATGTGGTATATATGTAATGATACGTGATGGCAAGTTACGAATCTTTAGTCCATTCGTAAATTCAAACTATCGCAACACATGGGGAGACAAACTAACACTTGAAGGAGATGGCTCACTCAATACATATTACTCACTTAAAGATGGTTTATATCGAGATGAGGAAATTGAGCCAGAGAAATCAAAATGGTGGGCAAATGGTAATATCATATGTAACGAATTGAGCAAACCAGAGGATAGAGATACCATGCAATTCTGGGGTGATCAATTCCTAGCAGCACTACGAGATATGATAGGAGAAGCATGTCGAGAGCGGACAATGCCAGATTGTGAATTCTTCTTGAACAAACGCGACTATCCACAACTTAAAGTGAATATACCAAGGGGTGGTGTACCAGTCGAGCCCTACGGGTTTATATTTGATAAGGATGATAGAGATCCTGAACAGGATGTGGATCTATTCGATGAGCATAAGTTTGAAAGCTATGCCCCAATTGTATCCTTCTATGCAGCTAGTCCACAACGTTTTTCAGGTAAGTTATTCCTTGTATACTTTTACTTGTATGCTGTTTTGTTCTAACTTATATCTTGTTTTTATACATTAGATATTCCATGGCCTTCATCTGAGGATTGGGAGGCTGCATGTGAGTACTGCTTCTTAGATGAGATTTTGAAATGTATGCATATGTGAATATACACTCTTCTTGCTAACCTCAATTCAAAACCACTCGTAGGTGGTCTAGTCTTTCCTGGATCTTTCATTCATACTAAAGACAGTGATGGGCGTGCGGTGTTTAGCCAAACACCTCGTGATTTGTTTACTGAAGCTAATTTCCGAAAGTTTGAACGTTCATGGGATGATGATCGTGTTGCAACGGCATTCTTTAGAGGTACAGCAACAGGCGGAGGCACCAATATAGATACAAATCAACGGCTCATGGTAGCACATCTTTCTCATAAATGGAAGGATGATCCCGAGAAGGGAGGAGAGGAACCATTCGTCGATGCAGCGATTACTGGATGGAATATGAGGGATAAGAAGACTGCAGATGGCCCTATGACATTCCTAAGGAAGACCAACTTTGACTTTGATGCTGGAAAGCAGCACTTCACTCCAATTTATCAACAAAGCAAGTACAAATACTTGATATATGTTGATGGACATTGTGCAGCTTGTCGTTACGGCTTCATGATGCGACTTGGTTCTGTGATTTTGAAAGTAAGCCCTCGACAGGTTGCAGATACAATGTGGTACTTCCCACTACTTCAGCCATATGTTGACCATGTTCCAGTGAAAGCAGATTTATCAGACTTGGAAGAGAAAATACGATGGTGTAGGGAGAATGATGATAAGTGTAAGCAGATTGGAGAGAATGCAAAGATCTTTTATGAAAAGTATGTGTCGAGGAATGCATTGCTAGACTATGTTGAAATGGTATGCAAGCAAATTAGTAAACGATTTGTGAAGCCACCAGACTGGTGGACTCCGCCTACAGTAGAAGCGCCTACTCCATCATTACGAAAGCCGGACTTGAAATGCTTTGAGGATAACAAAACAGGCAATAGTAGATATTGCAATCGTTGTCAAGAAGAGGTTGATGAAGAGGAAAGACTAAGAGAGGAGGAGCGAGAGAAAGAACAGTCAATGAAGAAGGATAAGGTTGGTACTAAGAAGAGCTATCGAGAACGAATGAAAAGGAAGATGGCAGAAGATAAACAAAAGAAGGAGGAGGCAGCTGCAGCTAAAAAGCAAAAGACTTCTTCTTCTTAACATGCTTGATATAATAAATCAACAATAAAGAGTGCGTATACTGAAACAGAATTACACATATATTATGCCACTCATTTTGTTAGATGTCTATGACATCTATCTGTTATTCTATTAGTCCAATCAAACCGATTGCAAATCTTCAAATGGTAGGATGCTGTGACCAAGGGAATAAACAGCAACGTTTTTCCTCTTTTTAGCCAGCGCAGTACATAGTAGCCAGAGCCGATGTGTATCGATTGAGTTAGGTATATACTGAGTAGTGATAGTAAGTATACTTGATATATCCAAATAGTTGTTATTCATATTCCAATATGATGAATATGTACGTTTGGTGGTCGGTTGCGCTTTTGCTCATCGATATCAAGTCGACTTTTGGCTTTGTGCAACCAACTTCTTTTATCATCAACAACTCTTATCAGAAAGAACGAACTACTACTCTATCATCCTTGAATAATGATGATGAGTATTCAAATATAGATTTTAGTACATTAGAGTATAATAATGCAGATAGTATCACTCGTCGGCGGCTCATGCTATCTCTGCTATCTTCTGCGACCTTTTCTCCATTGGCTGCAAATGCCATTACAAATACCAACCCAACACAATCATCAAGTACACTTGTTACTGCAGATACATCTAATAAACTAGTTACTATCATCAAGCCACCATTAGATAAAAGATCATACAGTACATATACGTTACCCAATGGATTGAAAGTGTTGCTATGTTCAGACCCTGCATCTGTACAATCAGCTGTTGCTATGAATGTGCATGTTGGTGCATGTTCGGATCCTGATGAGATTCCCGGATTAGCTCACTTTTGTGAACACATGTTATTCTTGGGAACAAAGTTATACCCGGAAGAAGGTGACTTCTCTAAATTTCTAAGTTCAAATGGTAAGATTGGCTTTTAGATGTAGATGATTTGTATGCACATAACCATGACTCATATATACTTACTCAATTCAACATATATGAATACAGGAGGAACTAATAATGCATATACAGATTCCGAGAAGACTGTATACTACTTTGATGTGGATGGCAGTATAGATAGTCGGTTTGGTGAAGCACTTCTGCGCTTTGGATCATTCTTCAGTGGACCTCTCTTCACAGAAAGTGCCACTGGAAGAGAGCTGAATGCAATTGACTCTGAGAATTCAAAGAATCTTCAAAATGATATCTTTAGATTGTACGAGTTGGAGAAGGATCGTGTGAATAGTGACCATCCCTTTTCCAAATTCTTCACTGGCAATAAGAGTACACTATTGGAAGGTACTAAGCGACAGGGAATCAACCTTCGTGAGCAATTAGTAAAGTTCTATGAATCGTATTACTCGGCCAATCAAATGTCACTCGTTATTGTTGCACCACAAAGTATACCACAACTTACAAAGTTTGTATCAGAGGCATTTAGTACCATTCCTAACCGCAATGTGAATCCTCCTGAAGAGAAATGGGCTTTTAGTATACCGCCCTACGGTAAGACAGGATTAGTACCTGCTGAAAAGAGTATAGTTGAGATTGTACCGATTCAAGACCTTCGACAAGTAACAATCACATGGCCAATAATGTTTTCATCAAAGGAAGAAAGACAAGCATTTAGATTCGATAAGGTATGTTCTTCTTCTACTTTTCATTCCTGGCATGTTATATTCTCATGTTTCGGTTCTCTAATGTTGTCACTGCTGCTCTCTCCTCTCTCTCTAGCCTGACTACTTTGTTGCATGGCTTCTCGGTCATGAGGGTACTGGTTCGTTATTATCTTTTCTCAAAGGAAAAGGCTGGGTAAATGCTCTTGGTGCATCTGATAATGCCAATCTGTCGGATTTTATAACCTTTGAGGTAACTGTAGAGTTGACAAGCAAAGGGCTGGCTGCAATAGATGATGTCTGTGAGGCAATCTTCTCATACATTCGTATGCTGCAAGAGACTTCCATCCCAGACTACATCTTTGATGAAAACTTACAATTAGATGAACTTGAATGGAGATACACAACAAAAGGTAATCCTGGAAGCTACGCTCAATCTTTAGTAACTGCAATGGATCAATATCCCCCATCACTGTATATTGCAGGACCTAGGAGATTGGCACTAAAGGAGTCTGAATCTACATTTATATCAAGTGACAAGCCTCGTATGTCATTTAAAACAAATGAGCAACGTAATATCATCAAGAAAGCTTGCACAGGCCTTATTAATAAACTGACGGTTGATAACTCCTTCCTAACTGTCTTCAGTAAAACCTTTGATGGGAAGACGAATAAAGTTGAAAAGTGGTATGGTACACAAGTAAGTGATTGTTTGATATTGTCTCGGTATGCTGTAAATAATCATATCTCATGCTATTTCTTTTTCGATCATACAATAGTACAATGTTCGATCAATTCCTGTGTCTACCTTGATGCGATGGAAGAATAGTTCATCACCTACAAGCTTAGGTTTAGCTTACCCCAGGAGAAATGTATTTATACCATCAGAATCAGGTCTACGGGTAAAGCAAAAGCCAAAGCAAAGCGATGGAGTAGTGAAATCATTTGAAGAAAAAATGAAGCCGATTGCACCGCCTACAGTTATTCGAGATGATGGCGAAGAAGGTAGATGGACAGTATACTTCAAGCCAGATGATCGGTTTGGCAAGCCAAAGGCCTACATGATATTTCAGCTATTAACTTCTGAGTTATATTCATCTCCAACAAAGGCGGCTATGGCATCTCTATATCAACAGTGTGCTGCTGATAAGTTGAACGAGTACACATATGATGCTTCTCTTGCTGGGTTAACATATGACTTCCAAGTCCTGCCGCGAGGAGTACGTCTTACCTTCGGTGGTTATAATGACAAGCTCAAGAGTTATGCATCATATGTATCATCTAAACTGGCAAGAGATCTGGATGACGTACTGCCGAGCAATGAAGAAGAATTTGGACGGTACAAAGACAATCTAATGAGAGCTCTTTCGGCATTCAATGTGAAAGAACCGTACGCCCATGCCATATATTATTCATCTCTAACTCAACAACCACACTACTTCAAGTACACAAACGATGAATTGGTGTCTGCACTAAAGGAAACAACACTAGATCAGCTACAAGAATATGTCAAGACGATATGGGCAAGAGGAAAGGGTGAAGCTCTTATTCAAGGAAATTATGACAAGAAAGAAGCTCTTGATATCGTCAGTACACTTGATAAGACATTATCTTTTGAAACAATCAAATCAGATCAATACCCTGCCAGACTTAAACCATTACCACTGCCAGTGACCAAGCCTGGTAAACAACAACCTACCCGATTAACAATATCAGAGCCAAACCCATCTAACGAAAACGCTGCATCTCAAATAACATTACAATGTCTTGGAAAAAGTGAAAAGGATCATGTCCTGATTGAAATCTTAAGTGCTATAATTGAAGAGCCATTTTACGATAATCTAAGAACAAAACAGCAATTGGGTTACATTGTGAGCTCGGGAGTGAAAGCTGTTGATCAAAGTCGGACATTATCAGTCATAGTACAATCAAATGTAGTGACTGCAGACAAGATTACTCAGGCAATGGTAGATTTTCTAGATGGCGTGACAGACAGGCTGACTCCACTAACGTCTATTGATATTGAATTATTTGTCAAGGGCCTTGTTGACCGGAGGGTAGAACCAGACAAACAACTAGCTGTGGAGGTTACTCGCAATTGGTCTGAGATATCAAATGGACGCTTCCAATACGATCGGCTTCAAGCAGAGGTGGCGGCTTTGTTAAGCATTACAAAACAGGACATAATTGACTACTGGAATCGGTTATACATAACAGAACGCAGAATGTTGATCAGTGAGATTGTTCCAAAGACAGGACAGTCATCTTCGAAGGCGCCAGCTCTAAGCAAGGGTTATTCAGGTGGTGTGCCTACAACTGAGCTGGGAATTAATGATATTGAGAGGCTTAGAGCTTTAGGAGAAGAGAATATAGTCGAGTAGTTCAGTGTGATAACAATCAAAGTCAAGCGCTTTACATTGCTAATATCTGTTGTGTGTTATACCAATCATGATTATTCAGCTAGGAAGTGCTTGTATTCCCGCTGTGTATTCTGAAATGTTGAATATCTCATGGTACCATTCGGTTGGTACAAATAGAATCTCACCAGATCTTTGTATGCACTTGTGAGTTGACTTCTCTCGGTAAAAGCCAGGGTGTGTTGCAGTATCGGCTTCTAAATCATCGCTGGCTGCCATATACCACTTCTTAACACCTTCTATAAGCATGAACAGAGCACATTTGTGCTTATGCATCCCTATTCCAAAACCCTCCGATGCAAGTGTTAGAGTAAACTTGTCCATTGATTCTGAAAAATTGTCACACTTTGGGAAGTGATCAGTAAATACTCTCAACTCGTGTGCTAACTCATCCGGTAGCTCTTTGATAGGGCTAAATACGATAGTACCGCATTCCGCATTAGATTTAGTCCATGTAGATTGTAATGCATCTGACAATATCATGGGCTTGGAATTTGTAATGCCATTCATTATAAGTGTTTCTCTGTTGCCAGTTCTTACTTCAACATCTCCAAAAGTCGTTAATAGCTCTTGTTTACTAAGTATGCTTGAAATCTCGTTTGGTATTGCATTCGTTATGATCACTGGCTCTTGCCAAGATATTGTGTGTATTTGTGATATATCAAACCTCTCTACATTATCCTCCTCGAGTAATGTTGGATCTCTTTTTCGGTGAGAATCTGAAGGAGATACATTTGTATCTATTGTACTGCACAGGTTGTTTGAAGGTTGAATCAATTTACCGTCAGGATTTGGAACTTTATCGAGATGACTTGTTCTTTCAAACTCTGACATATCTTGCCATATTTGAAGAGCATCTTCTTCTGGAAGATGCGCGTTCCACAGTTTATGGCAACGAAAGTAAGTGAGTAGCTATCACAGACATTTCATATTGAACACACGAAATCATATGAAAATAATACAAACGCGAACTTTCCAGCTACTGATAAACTCTCCTCATCATCAGCAACCTCACATATAGAATCTCTTGATAGCCATTCTAGTGTATCACCCTGTTGTAACATGTAATTTAACTTTGTAGCAATATCATCTGCATCTAATGGGATATCATCCTCTTCTGGATAGATGATAAGAGTGACACCATCTGATGATTCATCATCAATTACCAAGCTCACTCTTGATGATGGTATTTGTAAAACCTTAGCGATATGCTTCTCAAGTGCCAATGAACCCAGCTCTGTACGAGCTTTTGTTAATATTAGAACAGCTGCCATCAGTTTGAAGACTCCCTATCACAGGCAATATGATTGTCAATAAGCACTATGCTGATCAATGACTCATCACCTGCGCTGCCTCAGAAATCTTACCATATTAATTCGGTTAGAAGTCTATCAGTATTGATCGTCTCAACAAGCTATCTCCGCCACTTACTAATGCAAATCTATCCAATACACTCTCATAAAGGATACCACAAATAAAAATGAGCTGGATAGATAATACAGCCAGCGCATCTTGGTGGTTTCTGAAGTGTTAGATTCAGTTTGAGCATATATTATATACTCTATCTCATAATTATTCTTCTTCTACTTTACTTTCTGTTACAATATCTACTCTACCTTTGTTCCCCTAACCACCCAAACATCTTTTAATACTATTGTCCATCCTATGCTAGATCAGTTTTAACAATATCTACTACTTCCTTTCTTGATGTGTTTCCTTGCTGATGACGTTTCCAAGCATACATTCCCAACACTGCAGCAAGAATAGCGCATACACAAACAATACCAATAATTGTAATAATCTTGCCCCTGTTTGTATAATTTCCACTAAACTCTTCAGCAGATGATTCGTATGCAGCAACGGTAGTTGTGTTGAGCTCAGCATTATCAAGTACCGACTCATCTAATAGTTCTAATATCTTGTACCGTTCGTCTGTTACAACAAGGGGTTCGCCTGCCATGCATACTAAATCAATACAGTAACGATCTACACCTCCTTGTGGTAAGTTATGTCCTAAATGTGTTAGACAACGTGACTCCCTGTGTGTGAAGTGAACAGATCAGATATATAAAGGTTAGATACTGAACACAAGAAGATATATCTCAACCATTTCAATGGATGATATAAATTCAATGCAAACTGCAATGCACATCTACTTACATTCTTCCATCAGGGTGTATGATAACATTCTCACTAACCAATTCTTCAGGCCTGAACGATGGCCAACCATGCTTCAGACTTTCTTCTTTAAACTCTTCAAATGTACGTCCTCGCGGTGCAATAAACAATGGCAAGCCGCATACGCTATCATAAAATATAGTTTCTGAGTTAGGATCCAATTTACCAAAGAAATCAACCTCTGGTGCGGCAAGATATCCTTTATATTCCGCCCACTTATGATTGTTGCAACAGATACGTTCGGCGGTGGAGTAATCGAGAGTTGATCCTAGATAATTGGTAAGGGATGGTTGGGGTGTATATCCGTAGCACTGGTCTTCTGATGAGGCTGCTGAAGACGATAATACCATTGATAATAACAATAAAACTCTCATTTTGTTTTGGTATAATGGTATTATTCCCTATGAGCTGAAACTATTCGAGATAAATAAATCGGTAAACAATTAACATTGATGCCCGAGCATAATACCTGCGATACATTATGTATATCCTATGCCGCCACCTCACTATCCTACCAACTCTAGAGAGGATATTGTAACTGTTGCTCGCTCGCTGCTCGTCAAATTGCGCTTTCTTCATTCTCAATCTAAAGAAAACTTTCTTCCAACCACTAAACTTCACACCCTAAGCTTTTTTTACTAACAAAATGTAACTCCCTCAATATGAGGTATTTTTCTGTCAGTGAACCCTCTATTGTGGTCTACTAGATGTCGACAATCCATTTCTAATCAGAAACTTAATTTTTGGTTGTCTCAGATGGGTCAAAATTTTATTCTCTCTCAGCCACCTACTTGATCGGAAAAAGCCAGGTCATCAAGCGGTGGTATACCATCATGTAGGTGCTACAATAGTGGTTGCAATAGTGGTTGTTTGGTATTGTATATGTGTAAAACAAGTCCGTAAACACTCCCAGAATGATTCTACCCTAGGCGTTTTTCTTCCCTCAGTGGGTCGAGATTTCGTTTTCCCATAGACTTTCGGAGAACGCCGGGAGAGCAAGTGGTGGTATGCCATCATGTAGGTGCTACAATAGTGGTTGTTTGGCATTGGTTAGG
>Ga0214477_100871_pt1 | contig 18400 bp, 11 predicted proteins | sample M1_20Mar14CPVII9_FD_165058 | JGI IMG/M metagenome (GOLD analysis project Ga0214477, IMG submission 165058) | Marine eukaryotic communities from Monterey Bay, California, United States - M1_20Mar14CPVII9sort6BwellC16 | ecosystem: Environmental > Aquatic > Marine > Unclassified | place: USA...
AAGTACTACCAAGAGTATTGGTAGTCTCATTAATATCAAATTGTTCAATGCTATCAACCACTCCAAACAAAGCTTTGGTAGTCTTTTCACTAAAGAAGCTCTTTAGAAATGAATTATTGTGCCGTAGTCCTTCATCTATTGCCTGTATTGATTGTGCATTTAAGTTACAGCCCTGCACATTCAATCGTTGAATCGAATTGTTGAACTTGAGTAGGTCTTTAAAGTAGACCACTCCCTTATCTGTCATTTGTTTATTGTGAGAAATGTTCAGATCTGTTATAGTACTATACTTTCTCAATCCATTTGCCAGTTCCTTCATACACCCATAATCTAAGCCACAATCCGACAAAGTCAACTTGGATATACGCTTCTGTGCTTTTAAACATTTTGTAAGCAAATTAGTCTGCTTTGCATCAATTTCATTATTAGATAAATCCAACATTATCATATCCTTCGACCGTTCGATACTTTGTAGTAGATACGACCATGATCCCTCAGCAATATTTATTCCAATTAGAGATAATGAATGTAGTGTTAGAAATGGCAGCGAGGCTGCAATTGTATCTGTATTATGCTCATCCCAATCACATGTATTAAAGCTTAAATGTCGAATGTATTTATTGTGTTGTAGAGCTACACATAGTATTGATACTCCGGCACCAATAAAGGTACAATTTACCAAACTAATATGCTGTATTGTTTTGTTATGTGCAAATGAAGGTACCAGCCAACTTGCTATTTCATGATCGATAGTAGCATTGTGTATTTCTAAATGTTTGATATACTTATTCTCTTTCAAGCCCATTACAACTTTATGGAATATTTGACGATGACTTGATCTATTGCTTTTAATACACTTGAATATAATCTTTTTAACTCCAGTATTTTCTTTTAGCACCTTACCAATATAGGTAGCATCTTCTTTATTTATTGATTTGCAATTGATTATAAGTTGTGTAAGAGTGTCGTCATCATATTCTAGTTGGGTAAGTAGCTGGTTGATACTTTCAACACTCCCTTGAGATGAAACTGCAGAGTCTACAGCAGAGTCTTGGTAGGAAGATTCATCATCATCGTACTGACTATCTGTTTCATCATACTCTGATTCGCCAGAGTACTCAGAATAGTAAGATCTTGGTCATTCTCTTCTTCCTTAACCGGAGGCGGAGAGTACCTCGGTTTGTTTGTGTTGAACAATGGTGCTACCGACGAGCCTCCTCTGCGTGTTTTAAGCGGTGGAATAGGTGCCATTATACTTTTTCTATATAGAGAAGGAGGCCAGTTGTTATGGTACTATCGTATGCAATATGCACCACCTTTGTTGATTGTTGAGTTGAGTTTGAGTTTGCATTGATTGAGTGATGAGTGAGAATTTTCTTCTCCGTGAGGGGTATCTTTCGGCTGGTAGTGGCCCTTTTTCACTAATGACTACCGAAGAGTGTGGAATTGCCGCCCACAGGAGAGAGATCAGTGAAAGAAAGCATTAGTACAAGTGGATAGTCCATGTTATACTGGTTACTATTCTATTATATCTTCGTACTATCATCTGGATCGAGAAAAGTTTTACCTCCTTAAAACTGACCACGGTATGTATGAACTCCCATCCAACCTCGACCTTCCTCTTTGTTTATCCTGCATTGGTACTGACAAAGAGAGTGAATAAAAAGATATGTAAGTGGCGATAATTGCTAATTTGGCAATCTTTCAAAAGTCAGCGTTAGTTGCCACTTCACAAACATGCAAAGGAGCAGTTTGAATAATGTGACAAGCAGTCAAGCGATACAAGATTCCATGAAATGGATTCACTTGGCAATAAAATCTTCTTTGTAAAATATCACGAATGATATATAGGGCTTTGACCACGTCTTCCAATAAGACAGTCCCAAATAAATGGGGCTAGTACTTGTGTTCAGTGTGTTTGCCTAGTGAATCTAATCACTTCATCTCATATCAACTTGTCACAAATTCAAACCGCATTGTCATAGTCTGTCTCACTATCGCACAACAGTATCAATTCCTCGGACTTTAATCTATAGTCGGGAACATTCGTAACCATGCTTTCTTACACATAATAAAGTTAAGTATATTTTTGACACTTACCTCCTTGTTTAACTGCAACCTTGCAATTTCTTTTCAGATGTGTAACATGTAAAGTTTCAAAGATAATCTGTTACTTTGAACTATATCTCATGAACTTTTATCCAAGTATGCAAACTTTCTTTTCCTACCCCCAATGATACACGGCTGGGAAGAAAGACAACATTGCAATGCCTCTGATTCAATTACATTGCCCCGTAGTTTATCCTCTAATTTAGTTGCAGTTGTACGTAATGTTTGTCGTAATTTGAGTATAGTTTCTACTGATGATTGCAATGGATCTTTCTCTTCTACTTTTGGTTTGTCCGATGATTTATTATCATCCTTACTTGATGGTTTAGAGTCGTCATTATTATTAGCATCAACCTTCTTCTCGGCTTGACGCGCCGCAACGATTAATGCCGATGCAAATGATCTGAATGCTCTTCGTAAGTTTCTTGACGGAGCATCGGCAGCATTAACGCTTGTATTGGATTTTGATTTCTTATCAATACTGGTACTAGGTTTGGATGATACTGCAGACATGCTACGATATCTCTATCTATCAGTAACCAATAAAAAAAAGATATGTATGCAACTCGTGTGGTATCAAAGTTCTCCACAACTAAGTATATATCGAACCGCCGCCAACCCACTGCCACTAGCAATCAAACAAGCGTTATAAACTGATCTATATACTATTACTATCCTATCAATATTAGAATAACTCTTCCTCCTTCCATCGATGAGCTCCACCGGGTATAAAAAAGCCGGTGAAATCCAAAATTTGAATTGGCTTTATGTTCACATGCCAAGCTGCCCCTATATCTATACATCTATACAACATAACGCCGCAGCTAACAAGCTTCTTATGTTGCTACATGTGTAGCAGTAACTCCTTGACTTTAGTATAGATCGGTTCTAATATTTATTGAATCAAATTATCAATTAGTGCTGGTCAAGCGACGCCATGAAATTCCGCCGCGCTCTCATTCAGCATCCCTCTGGCCTGCGGCCAGGGATGCTGAATGGTTCGCGCTAATCTCCAGAATAGTAAGAACCTGCGATGCAGCGCTAATCTCCAGAATAGTAAGAACCTGCGATGCAGCGCTAATCTCCAGAATAGTAAGAACCTGCGATGCATACGTTAGCCAAGTAATAAAGTAGCTAGGATACCAGCCGTTTCGTCGCCGACTGAATCAAAAATGCACTCTTTTTTCAGATTTTTCCCCCTACAGCTCTAGCTTCTAGAAGCTTGTATATCTCTACTCGCTCCAATAATACCTATATTTGCAAGTCTATAATGTCTGGTGTAAACTCAGTCCGTATCCTAAAGGAAGATTTATTGAAAGAAGTATCAAGACCGAGTGGTGATGGGAGAACTGAAAAAATCCTTGATATCCTCAAGTCTCTTGATAAAGTTGATATGAACCTTGCAATTCTAACTGAGGTAAGTGTATATTGTTGGTATATGTTATGATGCTGCATTGTATTAGTATACATACTGTTTTAATTTAGTGAAAGATATGTTTATTTAAAAATGACATATCATATGCACACTTTTTTCAAGTACTCACTCTATCTATACAAACAACTAAAACATCCGCAGACACTTATTGGGGCAAGTGTATCAAAGTTAAAATCATATGATAATAGTGAGGTAGCAAGCACGGCAAAAACATTGATAAAAAAGTGGAAGAATATTGCCAAACAAGCACAGAATACAACAACCGTGAAGTCTACATCAACTAACGACAATAGCGCTGGTAAAAAGGCTGGTCAACTCAAACGAATGGCAAGTGCTGGTTCGTCTGAGTTAGACATTGAAGCAGAATGGAAAGGATTACCACAACTTCGTATCAATATATGTAAGAAGTTACATAGTATATTCTTAATGTCAAAGGATGATTTATCCAAAGAACTAAATGAATCGGCAGTGAAGCAATTATGTTTAGCTCGTGCGGGAGAATTGGAGGGCGCAATTGACACATGGAGTAAAGGCGTGAAACAGGTATATACTGAAAAAGTACGCAGTTTGGTGTTCAATTTGAAGAAGAATGGTCAAATACGTGACCAAATCATCTTTGGACAAGTATCTCCCAATCAATTAATCAAAATGTCAGCTGAAGAATTGCAAACTGAAGAAAAGAAGAAGGAATGTGACGCGACTGTGAAAAAGTTACAAGATTCACGACGATTAGATTGGGAAAGGGCAAATGAGAAGAAGATTAATGATATGTGCGGTATTAAAGGAGATTTGTTAAAAGCATCTCTATTTACGTGTGGAAGATGCAAGAGCACAAAGACTACGAGTACACAAAAACAGACACGAAGTGCTGATGAGCCCATGACTGTATTTGTTCTTTGTATGAACTGTGGTAATAGATGGAAATGTTAAGTTCACAAATATCTATTACATATACAATATGAGTTATGAACACATGAGTGTAAGAAGTTGGTTGTTAAGTATAATCGTTAAGAATGGATGCGACTGAGATTAAGCTAAAGCATCATCGTCTTTTACCTAGCATTTCATTAGCTTTCAAAACTCGACGATAATGGCTTAATGTCTCATCAAACCATTTGCCCAGCAATGCCTTCTGCTCGTCTTTACCTCCAGCTGCACTTAGTTCCTCTATCCTTAGTTGCTTCAGTGATTTCTTGACCATTAATCTGTACTTAGTCTCCACCTCATTGACATGTTTAGCTTTTTTCGAACCATCGATATCATCCGCAAGTGAGATATTATTCCACTTTTCGATCTCTGATAGTTTGTGAATATCGTGTATTTTCTGACACTGCCGCTTTGTTATTTTCAGATATTCTGCAACCGGTAGCAAATGTTCGTCCGATACTGGATCAAAATAACACTCGTCAGTTACATCACTGTTCAAATAAGAATAATCTGGCATTTCAACGCCTTTGGCTATAAGTGATACAAACCGCTGATAGTCTACGCAATCACGAAGACGTACAAATGCAGGCGCTGGGTCCTCAACATTAATCTCACATATGTTATCACTTGAAGATTCCTTGTTGTGGTTTCTAGCAGCATAATCGTATACACTGTTTAACAATTGAGTTCCATGTCCAGCTTTGTGATAGGGTGGCAGTATCAATGCTTGACATACACGGACAATTATACCCGGATTGGGCTTTCGAAATGGAGAACTAACATGAAGTAACGTCATATAGCCAGCTAGAGACAGTTTGTCTTCTTTGTGTTGTTCAAAGAGATATATTACTTTCCATGAACCGTTTGTTTTATCAGATAAATCTACATCATCACCGGCCTCGATGAACCACTTAGCAAGTGATTGGACTTTGTTGTGATAACTTGCCACAGAAGGATCAGATCCATCGGCCATTGTAAGGATAAACTTTTGATACTTTGCTTCGTCATTAACACCATGACTGCCTTTTCTTTTTTGAGAATAATTGAGAAGAACTTTACCCATTGGATCTTTAAGGTAGACTCCATTGTTTTCGTTTATTGTATCTGATTCGCCTTCAACAGCAGCTGCAGGTATCAAGTCCTCACGAGATATGTCATTCACCACCACAGATTGAATTGGAGGCACTGCAGATGATATCTTCTGTACAATATCTTTGATATCCATTTGTTGTGGTTGTAATTTGTCATCTTCCTCAGGTACTCCAGCAAATGATACATGCTTCTTCTGTTTCTTGGTAGCAGGCTCGCTATCACCTTCATCTTTTCTTGACAATGGTTCATTAGACACTGTTTGAATCTTAACTTGGCACGTTTTTTCACATGATGGTGATAGGCTTATATGTACACTAAGTCTAGTATCATCTCCTTTATTAACATCTTGGCTATCGCATTGCAATTTCGTATATGATGTGTGCAGCTTATCATTACTATCTGAATTCCATGATTTATATATTTGCATTGAATTCTCTTCAGCAGATACGAGAGGACGCCATCCAGGTATAAACTCATTATCAAAACACTGGAAGATGCGCGTTAGCACAAGTGATGATGACGAAAGAGAGAGGATTGTAACTTCTGTTAGTACATCTGGTTAAAAGCAATCAAAGTTCGAATGGAGCACTCAAATCACCAACAGTTTATATTGAACACATGAATTCATAATATAAAACAATACAAACGACTTTCCTGATGTGTAAACACTGGACGAAAAGATGGTGGTGCACCATCGATGTTCAGAGATATGCACGAAGATGCCGCCGAGAGACCAGCCACGGGTTCTTTGTCGATAGTGCTATCTGTCATCATTATTACCAGCTAATACACTATGTTATCCTTTGAGTTAGTACCAATTCCTAAATTATATTACATAGCGCTGCACCAAATTCATAATCTCAAACACCAACTTTTTTAAATTTTATGAGAGTTGAGAGGATACCAAAGATACCTGAGACGCCATCCGGGCGGCATGCGTGCCCAGTGAAGAAGAACTATGTTAGTAGAGATGAGAAAGAAGAAGTAAACAAGTTAGTACAAGAATTTGGAGTGGTGTGTTGTCGTTTGGAACGTTACACAGATTGAGATAGCAGCTAGTTAGGGTCTTAGGTATATTGATATTGACATTATACTTGACTATATTGTACTACTCCACTATCATCCCAAGAGGTCTGAGATGTCTTCATTTTCGAAGTCGAACATATCATCGCCACCAACACCAAATAGAAAATCCTCATCTCCCTCAAGTCCTTCATTAATAGTCATAGCAGCTGCAGTAACGTCATCCATCTCCTTCAGGGGAACCGTAACAGCCTGTTGTGCTGCTGCTACTTTAGCAGCCTCCGCCTTGGCTTTCTTCTTGTCTTTCTTTTTCTTCTTCTTTTCAGCCTTCTTACGCTCTTCTTCTTCCTTAGCACGTGCAGCCTCTATTGCCTCTTGTTCTAACCGTATTCTTTCTTCCTCTACTGAACGCTTTGCGGACTCGATTTCTTTAATCTCGGCAGAAGTTAAAAACCATTCAGGATGCATTTTAGCATCATCGATCGTAAATACTCCACCCTCACCCATCCAGGGTTCGTAGTCTACAATTTCTTCTTCTATTTCTTCAATTACCTTATCTTTGGTTGTGGTTGTTGTTGATGATGATACTGTTGGTTTGGCTTTTGACTTTGAAGATCCCTTCTTCCCACCTTTACTCTTGACTGCTAATTTTGATATTAAACTTTGTAAATCTTTCTCAACTTCCGATACTTGTGACTTAGGTGGTGGTATTGGCTTTGTATCACGTTCCTCAAACCGTGATAAGTATCGTCGTTCTACAACACGTTTCATTGGTGGTGTTATTCCAGAATGATAGTACGATGGGAAACCTTCATTTGTATAATTCTTTTCATTCTCAGCCTCTTCCATTGCGCGTTCATCTTCATATACTATTAACATTTGTCCTATATCAGCTGCCTTATGATAATTTGCATGATCATGTGTTTTGTGTACTTCTATTGGACTAAATTGAGTGTGTGTTAGAGTGAGGTTGATGGATGTGTGAGATCTATGACTTGTTGCAATACGACAGATTATAACAATCAGTAACAAAGAAAACACTTACCATGGTAAATTTACAAGTCTTGCTGGATATGTAGCGCCATCACATCTGTCAGTAAAGTGGAACACGCAGAACAAGTTAGTATATATTGCAATACATTTTAAGCACATCATGTGAGCATTAGTTCTGTAACAATAGCTAAACACACTAACCTAAAATTCCATAAAGTCGACCCACTCTTTGACGGTAGGCAAGAAACACCATCTAAATTAAATATCTGATCAGCACTCAATGGATTATTTGAAGTAGTAGTAGAACCAGGTCTATTGGGCTGCACTAACGCAGATGCTGCAGATGATAATATGTTGGATTGTGCATTATTATTGTTGTTATTATCTCCATCATCAGAACCATTTTTGGCATTAATTTTATCATTAAGTGAAGTATGCAATCCTGGCACTAATACTCGTAGTATGAGTGTACGATCACGTACTATATTCTTATTACTATTGTCCATTATAATAGCTCTTGTGTATAATATTAAGAATTTTTATGAGAGTTTGCTTTTGTGTATTACTTGCTCTTGAAAGTATCAATTATCGCTGCCGCCGTAAATCCACATACACAAGCCGACCTAAACAATAGTATCAATGTGATGACTGCTCTGTATTAAGTACTAAACAGATTATACTATTAGTTGCAATTATCGTAATTCATCATAATTTGCAATCATATTTTTTATTATTATTCCGCGTGTAAGCAAAGATCGATGATCCAACAATAGGGCTGTGTCAGCTGGCCACTTTAAAAACCCCATTGGCCAGTACACTGGCCACTTCAGTACAAAAGTACGCAATACGGATGCTTATCGGATACAAATATGGATATTTTACCCATATATATGTCATTTGTATCCAAATTGGCTGGCCACTTTGGCCAGGAATCTGGCCTCATTGGCCAATGGCCAGCTGACACAGTCCTATCCAACAATCTTGTGTTGTATTGTTCAACAAATCCTGTGCATTCATATATCGCCATCATTAACCGGTGTTATATCCATATATTCATAGTCTATATATCTCATTTGTGCAGTGGCAGTATTAGGCGCCGCCTCTCTATATATCCAAAGATACCCCACAAATAAACAAGAATCTTTTGTCTCCAATAAACAACACATCACTTATTGTAGAAGTACCATGCTCTTGATATCAATATTATCAGCATGCAGTATAATAGTAACATCAAGTAAACAGTATAATAATCATCAACCGACACGTCAGCGATTTATACCATCAAAATTGGCATTTATAAAACACAGACATCAAAATAATAGAGTATCTTTTACATCACCTAAATCTCACGTTAGTATAGACAAGAGCAGTATATCATGTAAAGATGTATTATTTGGTTTAAGATGTGGTGCTTCTACTTCTGAGGATGGCGTAGATGAGGAGGAGATACCGATTGATAATGATGACGAGAAGAGTGAACAGATTGCAGTGGATATAAGCGTTGAAACTACCGCAACAGATTCTGAACAGATTGATAATGAGATTGAATCTCTCCTTGCTGATGAGAGTGTTAATGAAGAAGAGGATTGTAGTGATTCAGAGGTTACAAATAACTCAGATGTAGATGAAACAGCGGTAGAAGATGATACTGAATCTTCCTCACCTGATGAAACCGACAACAGCGAAGCAGCCCCAATAACAACAAATGAGAATGACGGAGAAGATCTTATTGCAATGGCATCCAACAAACGTCAACATGCCAAGACATTACATGATTCAGGATCATTACATGATGCCGCAATAGAATTTCATAATGCCGCATCATTATTAGATGATGCACTTTCAGTATCCTCTTCTTCTTCCAATACTGAGAATGATAATATTGATGTTGATTCAATAGTAGTTGAAAGAGCAACATGTAAGTTACATGAAGCATTATGTCTATTTAAGGATGGTCGACCTGGAGAATGTATTGATGCTTGTACTGATGTGCTAGGGGATGGCGTGACAGTTGTTCAAGAAGAGAATGTAGTAGAAGAAGAGGAGGTTGATGTAGAAGAAGGGGAAGGAGAAGAAGGAGAAGACAATGTTTCTCAACCAAAAACAACATCAGCGGTAGTCAAGGTTATTCCAGTTGATAGCTCTGTCGCATCTACAACAACTAACAATATAATACCATCATTAATTCGTGCCCGAGCGCATCATCGTCGTGCCAAGGCTCGATTGGCATTGAATGATTTAGACGGCGCGTTAGATGATGCCCGGAGTGCTGCATTCATGGGTGATCGTAATGCTGTACAATTTTATGGAAGATTAATGAGGGAGGGGAGTGGTGCTGTTGATGGTTCTACTGGGGGACTGGGAGGTAGTGGTATGTCTTCACAATTTGGAAGTGGCGATGGAAGCAGTGGGGAATCATCAAATCAATTCCTGGAGGGTATGTTGCAAAGTATGGGCGGTACTAACAATAATCAACATCCATTAATGCCATCAGGTGCCGGATCAAGTGATTTCCAATCATCATTACTAAGTTCACTCTTGACGGATAACAATTCTCCGGGTAGTGGAAGTGGCGGTGATCCATTTGGACTAATGAGTAGTCTACTCGGTTCACCATCGTCATCTGATGGCAATAATAGTGCAGGAAAACGAGGCCGAAGAGGTAAAAGTAGAAAGGGCAAATCAAACAACCTTGCCAAATCTGTAATGTCAAATCTATTAAAACGTGTCGAAGATGAGAATACACAAGAAACAATATGCACCTACCTCCAATCAACAAATACACAACAAATTATGACATTCGCATCAATGGCTGGAGTGCCAATGAAGGAAGATAATGCACGTCGATTAGCATCACTTGCCAACGGTGTCACAGTCAAGGGGATACGCAAGAGTATTACCAATATTAAGCGTTTCATATCGATAACAAAAACATGTCGTAAGATATTAAAGGTTATTGATAAGTACAAGGCTGTGATTGTGTTAGGTATGTTATTTTACTGGGCTCGAAGTGCGGTGAATAGACCGATTGCGATAACTTCCAAGAAGGCAAAGAAGGAACTTCAACAAGCAGCTGCTTTTCTGATTGCTCCAAGTATGGGTAGTAGACGGCAGCTATCACTGGAAAATAGTTTATGCAATGGCGTGCAAGCACTTAGTAGACTGTGCATGAGTGGTGGTAACGAAGACGACGATACATCGTCAAAAACAGGAATCGAAGAGGAACTAGAAAGACTACAAAACCAACTCTCACTGATAGAAGCAATAGAAGAAAGAAACAGAGCACAATTAGAATCTTTTGTAGACGAAAAAGATCAATGGGAATCTCTCGAAGAAGATGAGAGAGTATTATTAAGCAGCAAAGATGAAATACTGAAGAAGATGGAAGTATTGAGTGAAGAGATAGTAATGCTATTTATTGGGCAGAAAGTAAAAAACGGATAACTCTTAACTTAAAACTGTTAGATATGATCTAAGTATCCCTTGGCGATGTAGAAGCCAATAGTATCAAACGGATCTGAATCAGATTGTTCTAAATCTCTCCAAAAGTCTTCTTTCATTGCGTCTGTAACTTTCTTCTCATTGGATAGACCTGCTTTCTTTCCCTCTTCCAGTTGAAGGAGGTTATAATACATTGAATTAATGTCGTCAATATTAGGCAAAGTATCCCCTTTCTTTTTCTTCTTCCCAAGTAGGGAATTGATTTCATCTTCCATATCATTACACAATCGGTTATACTCTTCGACATTATTCATCAGTCGATTTATCTTTTGACTTGACTCATCCATGATTGTACCAACATAGTCTATTGCCGCCGATAATGGCACACTAGACTTGGCGTTGGAGGTGTTATCACAACGGAACATACCATTCTTTTCACCACCTAGGATTCGCAGTATTCTCACGGGAAGCAGCTCTCCATGGTCTCTAGCCATGACCAAGGCTTCATGGATATCATACAGCAGACCTCCAATTTCAGACTCTGAATCAATAGTGGCATCATCATTAAGCTTGCCGTTTAATCTATCACCTGCCATCTTCACAAAGTGTGAGAGAACATCTGCTAATACCTCTGGATCCGTCTCACCCATCGCCAACATTTGGCGTCGTGAACGATCTGTACCACTCTTGGCATACTCTTCCATTAACGTGTCCACCATATTGAGGCGTTCGTATAATATGATTTTACCTTCAGTAAAGCCTGCCTCTTGAACAATCACAAGAGCCTCATAGTCACCCATGTCATCAACATGGCTGTTTTCAGATAGCAATGTGATTGCCTCGTCACGCCTTAACTTTTGAGCTCGCATATCTCCAGTCCGTTTAGCCGTGCCCCATTCATCCAACGTTAATTCAAGCAAGGTTCGACGTAACATTGGTGTCAACACACAGTCGTTCCTTCGACAGTGTGATAGAATCAATCTAAACAGTTTAGGATTCTCCATGAAGGCATTTTGAAATAGACTGATTGGATACTTGTCGCACTTTGTTTCATTGCCGTCACGTCCAGCGGCGGCATCGGCCATGTCTGTCGGACTGTAAGATCCATCACACAAAGCAATCACGACGCCAGCAGTCTCACGAGGCAAAGATCGAGCAATAAAGACACCATGTGCCACCAAAGCCTTCACTGCCTCTTCTGCACTGAGAGAACAGATGGCAGCAAGCATTTCTGATGGATTGTCAGACGATGCTAACAAGTTGCGTGAGATGGGCACCGTAGGTACCTCTAAACCATCAGGACTAAGGACTGCTGATGCATCATCTCTCGAGGAGAGGATAATTTTGGACGCCGCATCGACATCACCAAGCTTGAAATAACATGTTCGTAATAACTCATCGTGTACACTTGATGCCAACCCCGCAGCTCGTAATGCTATCAAGTATTTGACTGCCAAATGTATCTTGGGTGCATCCAAGAACCTAAAGATGACGTGAGAGCTTTCCAAGCTACCAATAGTTAGTATATACTGATCCATTGCCGCACTAAAATCACCCTTCCTATACAAGTGTTCTGCATGACGTCTGTACAACGCCACAATATCTTCAGGACAGTAGAATTGTGGATCCGAAAATGCCAATGAGATAGCAGCACCATACAAATTCTTTTGTGTGAGAAGCTCAACCTTGTCGGGCGTTACCTTTTCTGTCAAAGTGACTATACTTCCTCCACTAGTAAGAATAACGGCACTTGATCGTCCTCCTCGGATTAATGATCGGTGTCCAACTGTTGGTGAGGAGAAGATTCCCACAGTTCGTAAGGCACGATGGCCTGGGGATAGCAAGACATGATATCCGACCAATTTATTTGACGTATCGTATATATCAACAACATCCCTGTTTGACTTAGAGTCTGTGGTAGCAACGAGAGCATAAGAAGCACCGACACCATTAACAGAATCATCCGAGTTACTTTGTTCTGCAGCAGTACCCTCGGGGTTTGATGCGCCTTGTCGCCGGACAGGCCTACGAAGATACACCACTGGTGGCGGAGGAAGAGAACAAATGGCCAACTTACTACCGTCAATTGGAGTTACACCCACCTTCTCCTCGGGAGAGTAGAGATGCAACCCATCTGAACGAGCCACCACATATCGTGGTAGCATCTTTTCCATTTCACCACTGCCATTTGAAGTCGATTCTTCTGGGTCATTATTGGAGGATGATTGGAAGCTAGGAGGCCTTGGAGGTAAACTCACACCATCACATAGACAGCTTGTACCGACATCCCGTCCATCCATATCATATCGTGCTGATACTACGGGTGCATTAGTAGACATGCCCGTATTAGATGATGGGATAGGTCGACCTGGAATGCGCAATCCACCTAGATCATAGCAACATACTCCACCTGATGGGCCCGACGTTGACGAAGGATTAGTGTTATTGCCACTACTTGGCTTTGCAGGAGATGTATCCTTGGTTGTTCCAACTCGTCGACGGTATGAAACAAAGAGACGATGAATGTTACTTTCACTTCCATTGCTACTGCTGCTATTTGTCTCATTTGACGTCGTAGGTCCGATAAGCTCAACACTGCTAACCGAATACATCTTCTTTCCTTCACCATCTCCATCACTACTATTGCTACTTCGTGGAGCAGGAATTTCAGCAACCAATGATAATTTACCACCACTATTATCAATAGTATTGCATTTAAACACATATATCAATACCACACCACTATCCGTGCCAATACATACAACGCCAGGCAATATCGTTACACATCGTGGTTTACCATGTGCTGTTAAGTTAAACGCTCCGAGTGACGATGGTTTATAAAATGATGAATATGGTGTCTTTGTATTGCCATCTCCCTCAACTGTTGAAGACGATGATGATGAAGGAGGACGGAATGATAACATCAAGTGTGGATTGGCATGTACAACTACTCCAATAGTATTGGGAGTATCCGTAATTGCCGCCACAAACAAGATTGAAGAAGAAGACTTATTGGATGATTGACTTGTTTTGGTAGTAGTAGATAAAGAACAGGTGGCCAATCCAACAATGCGTGCCTTTTGAGTAGACGACATAGATTGTTGATTAGACTGCTGCTGTGATCCATCCACTGGATAAGGGTTAGCAAATGGCGATGAACTAAATAATGACCCTCCAGTATTTTCAATGGTAGTATCCCCAGAAGTATGTTCATCTAATATACGTTGTTCAGCTGAACTCTTCCTTTTACTATTCCCCACAGAAGCTGCACTGCTTGATGATTTACTGGGTGATTTGGGTGACATACCACTAACTGTACTACTTCCTAATAAGTTAACATCCTTTGTTTTAGTAGTAATGAACCCATTACATGATGTGAATGGATTATAATGACCTCTCCATCCATCAAGATCTTCTACATCTACATTTGTATCGGTAGTATTGTTTCTTTTAGGAGAGTTGGTAGTAGTAGAGGAAGATGCAAATGCATTATTATTACTTGATATTCCCTCATTCTGCATAATCTGATTTGCTGCATCACTGGTATCCTGTTGCTGTTGTGACGATGCTACCATTAAATGTGGATTACTAGGTGTACACCGTAATGTAATATCAATACAATGAACTAATGATGTATTCCTTGATGATGCAAAGAGTAATAATAACTCTCCATCTCCTTCACTGTTACTATTGTTGTTTGCAGTGTTTGTATGTTTGATTGTCATTACATTATTTGAAGTTGAGGTATTACCACCCCGTGATGACATACGATCTGTTGAAGTATTCTGCTGCTGTTGACGTAAAGCAATAAGACTAGTATTCATAGCAGCTGCACCATCTCCACCCACACCTCGTTTCGTTGCAACACCCATAGTTTGCAGTTGAGATGATGCACTGTCTTCTGACGTATCATTAGTACCCTCACCACCTGAAGACAGGGATACAGGTAAAGAAACATTATTGGCAGCGACTAAACTAAAATATTCACCCGATCCAATCTTGATAACATCTTCTAAACTCTCTCCTTCATTATTATTAGTAGTACTAAGCTCATAATTTTGATATAGAAATTTTTGATCAAGATTGTCTGATGTTGTACTACCGCGATTGCCACTCGATTTCGAAGGGATGATATCTTTCACTACCACTGGTGGTAATGATAGATTTTTACGATCAAAGAAGGCAAATCGTTTCCATCTTGAGCTTGCCATGGTGATAGGATAAAACACAGTATCAAATACAGATCAAATGGCGAGAGAGTGGCACCAGGAAAATCAAGGACCGCGCCGGTATCTTCAAGTAATCGTCTCACAGGCTACCACTAATTGAAATTGGTTTCATAATATTTTGTCTGTCGCTCAGGCCCACTTGAGAGGTGTTGCTTGTCTTTCCGGCCTTTGGCTGCGTCGAACATAGCAAGGAAACAAATACTGTCTTGGAATGTTATATTATTGTAATTATCTGCGAGCAAAAGTTTAGCACCGAGATCCCTTCATACTACCATATATGTATGTTCTCCTCATAACAGTCTGGATATTGTCGATACCCTTTAGCTTATTGCACTATTAACCTCCTCTCAAGAGAAAGTGCGGTTCACCGCCGCTACCTCTAGCAATGGCAAACTGTTCATCGAGGTATGAGAATTCCAAATATCGACTCTTCTTCCAAGCATCTGGATATGGTAATCGGAATCCATTGACTTCTATCCCTTCAAACTTTTCCCGAAACATGTTGTATGGTTGAGCAGCAGTCAAGCTTGTAAGTAAGATCACTGTAATATCCTTTTCGAATACTTTCACCGATACAACAAGTTGTATTGTAGATTGTTCATTTCCAATCTCCATGTGAACTCCTTCAAAATTGAGTATCTTCTTCGCCCAATCTGGTCCGTCTCCTTCGAATATCTCTTTGATGAACCCAGTACCAACATCAGGCTCAACGTCGAAGCAAAAGTCCCATCGTCCATCTAGTAGTGAGTCCTCAGTTGGACGGATAGATGTTGGTTTAAGTTGCTCCAATTCTTCAAGCATTGCAAAGTTTTGTTCATTAGTATATTCACTAGCTTTTGTTGATAGTATTGTCTTGAGCTCATCCCTTCGTGCATCCATTTCTTGTGTTGATAACTTACTGACACTTGAAGATATGGATGGACGCTTTGAAGCAGCCATTATGATATCTTCTCTAGTATCAAGAACCTGATTATCGCATAGTCCTATCGCTTCATTCACAACAGCACCAGCCACTGCTTGTACATTGACCGGTGCTTCTAATACCACGCCAGGTATATCTGGTAACACTTCAGCGACCCATTGTATCGGATATAAACCTAGCACAGCTTCTACAACCTCACCAAGGAAAGAAGGTATTCTTGGTGGATTGAAACCAAACTTAGTCCCTCCATAAATAAATGTTGGCTTTATAATACATACACTTTGACCGAAAGTTTGATGTAGCAATAGCTCTGATTCTTCTTTACCCCGAGCATACTCATTTAAAGATTGCACTATATTGCATACATTTCGTACTCTTGGTGAGTTGCCTATAAATATATACTTTGGTTTTGAAGAAACATCTTTGAAAGCATCAATAGCAGTCTGACCGGATGCTGCATTAACTATGTAATCATCACTGTCAGTAAAAATACATCCAATTGTAGAGACTATAGTTCCAATATCATTTGTTTGGTTTATATCCAATAGATGTTTAGATGCATTGTCGTCTGTTATAGTGAAGGCAATTGTATCATCCCTTCCATTAGTTGAAGTGGCAATATATGGTATATCTTTTTGCTTGAGTATATCAATGACATGTTTACCAACAAAGCCAGTTCCCCCAAGAACTAGAACTTTCTTCTTCCCTTGTGTATCTCTATTTGACGATGTAGCTTGTTGTTGAGTGATGAGTCTATTGGATCTAGATTTGTGAAGGCGATGTACTTTTGATGATTGCAAATGAAGAAATGCATTTGCTTTTTCTATGGATGAAAGCACAATGATAATGACAACAGCATAACAATAGAGCACCGCCATTCTTCTTATAGTATTTACATGCATCATCTTAAATATACAGCTCGCCGTCTTTATCCTTCTACTATCTATTCATCAACAACAAAGTAAAAGATTTCAGTGGTATCTTTGGATCTTTTTTTTGACACAACCAAGCTACTTGCTACTCTCGCCTCTTCTTGTCCTCTTATTACAATGAAGGCGATCCTCGTATACGTTTTGGCCGCCTTCTTACCGGCGTGCTTTGCATTCACATCAATATCTCCCTCTGTAACTCGATATGATACTTCATCGGCACTTCACCTACAAAACAACAAAAACAACAATGACATGCCATCAACTCATCTCAGTGATATGAGTAGACGTTCTGCGATCTCCACCTTTACTTCTATGCTACCTTTGAGTATATTTGTATCGTCTGTCAAGTCTCTTCCAGCAAATGCCGGCAAGGGGAAAGTAGTTGTATTTGGAGGCTTCTAAACAAGCAAGGATATGATGTTGTATCAATCAGTAGATCAACAGATGATGTACAAATTGCTCGAACCAAATCAATATTGGGCAGTGCATTATCAGGAGTTCAGTATCTTAATCTTGATGCGGCTACTGCCAGTAGTAATGACTTGTCTGCGGCGGCAATGAAGGATTCTCTTGCTGTAATTAGCTGTGTTGGTATCGCTCCAGGCGGTAAGAAAGTAAAGGAAGGCAATAGTATTCCAAACTCGAATATTGCAAAAGCTGCCAAACTGGCAGGTGTACCAAAGGTTGTATACATCGGTGTTGCAAGTGAGTTTATGTGAAGATATTATGTAGCGCATTGGTGTTTGCATATGATGTGTATATTTATGTGTGCATATGTTACATTAGGCCCGCTCTGGCGGGTGGAGTTTACCCTGACTGTTTAGGTATTGGACCAAATTATAGCTATAAAATTTATGCTGCACTACACTTATTGTACACATTATATGTAACTTCTCCAACCTCTATTACCGCGTTTTAATAGACCAATCGACCTACCACTCCACCAAGATACGCATATATCGCATAACTCTTGGATAGACGACTGGCTCTGAGAAATACACTCATCATTACAATTACAATTTTAACATCACACACATCACATCATCAATTTCCACACGACATGCCTTTGCTACACTTGCAATCACATACAAACAACCCACAGTGATACGCCAGCCTTATTGTACATAAGCTATATGAATATTATCTCTATTCTTATGTGGTATTTGAGACGATTGGCGTATCCACCACGAGTAACGAATCATATGATCAGCCACATAACTATACATGATAACTAAACAATCAACATTTTCGAATCAGTGCCACCACATTAGTACAAAAGGATTAGACATACTATGTA
>Ga0214477_100872_pt1 | contig 18340 bp, 13 predicted proteins | sample M1_20Mar14CPVII9_FD_165058 | JGI IMG/M metagenome (GOLD analysis project Ga0214477, IMG submission 165058) | Marine eukaryotic communities from Monterey Bay, California, United States - M1_20Mar14CPVII9sort6BwellC16 | ecosystem: Environmental > Aquatic > Marine > Unclassified | place: USA...
TATCGAGTAGAGTTATATCGAGTGGAGTAGACTGTATCTACTCATATTATGTTACTTGTTAATAATTTGATGTATTAACATTCGGCAACCTAGGGCGATGATATGGGCTATTAATGGAGTACGTGTATCGAGATTAGATGAGATACAAGCATAACACTACCCGATATAGAAGATATAAGAAACGAGAAGGAGGTGTGGTGGTGGACTCTCTGTTGGATGAAAGAATGGTTTAGATTTAGATGCGGTGTATTTGGTAGATGAAGTAATCCGTTGGCGCTGCGGAGGATATGTGGGTGAGTGATAGATAGAGATGAATGTATTGAAGGCTGCATTTGTATGGGGCGGAGGCAATGGATGTGATATAGAACTATATAGTATAATAAGAATTAGTAATTCAATATAAAAACGAACCAACGATATTTGCAATAGAATATAGGATACTAATATACTCTGGTTGTAGCCTGGCTATAGGATTTCTGGATGGAGATGATGAATGGTTATAGGTTGGCCATGCAATGATGGCCATAGAATGGTCGCGCATTTCACTGGCCATAGAGTGGCCCTACGGCTCACTGAGATATCATAGGTTGGCCATACGTTTCATGGATACTCATATTGACCATGGCCATGAGTTGGTCATAGAGAGGATACCACAAATCTTTGGCCATCCTACGGCCAGTTCTTAGGTGGCCATAGGATGGTCGCCGGTCGTACGGCCACCCGTATGACCAGATTTCTTTTTGCGGTGAGACTCTACAATACAATACCTTTCTATGTTACTATGTAGTATGAAGTGTATGATAGCAATACATATCTTACCATACTTAATACAGCGAGCTATATTCTAAGCCGTTAGCAAGCATTACCTCGGAGTGAATTGTTACTCCTAGCAATTGATTATTATTCCATTGTTAAATTACAAATTGCAACGAAACTATGTATGAGTACCAAACATTAGTAGAAGATCCTGTAGTCGATATCATATTATCCATCATCTTTTTGATCTTAATAGTTGTTTCTATATGCAGATGTTTTGGTTGTTGTAGAAGGAAACAAACTAAACATATAGAGCACAATACTTTATCATCCGCCAACAACTATATATTATCACCAGAACAACCAAATACTGACATTGAGCAACAACAATCGACACGAAAAGGAATAGATCATCAAAGTCAAAGTAGTAGAGAGGTACAACAACTATACAATGATAAAGGTCTTATCAAAGTGATAGTACCACCAGGGAAAAGCAAGGGAGACAAATTCCGTGTTAGAATCTTTGATGGTAGGACTATAGATGCAGTTGTACCAGAAGATGGTATATCAGAGTTCTATATGAAAGTTCCAAAGAAGAAACAAAATTGGCATAATAATCCCTTGGCTACATTGCCAATGGCAATCGGTCCATTATTCTGAGTCTATACATACACAACATTACACAATAGTGATTTGAGATACAAGAACACAATATACTATTAAAAGTAGAAATATATATAACCTAAATAGTGATAAGTTGCAAGTGGCAAACAGAAGATAGGAGGAGATATGTTGATATGGTATTTACTTATTTTATTGTTGACTACTCCACTCAGAGCTATTCTCGCCATAGTTTTGTTGTTGATCGTAGTGAGTAGACGGAGGAGCATCACCCTGTCTATAGTATTCGCCACTCTGTGTTGATTCTGTAGGCGGTGTCCATGAGTTCGATTGACCATCGTAATAGTTTGCCAAATCAGGTGTATAATCATCATAGTAACTCTCAGTTGCATATCCCCCTTCACCCATTGTACTCTTGGTTATTTCATCCCATGACAATTTGGTATACAACTGTGCTTGCATGAGGAAGAAAAAGTTTGATATAGTCCTACCAATATATACCTCTCTCATGACATATTGGGATGGCCATATTGCCAATCGAATGACATTGTAAAACATCATAACTAATTCAACACCCTTGTGTAAGTTTAATATCCCCTTCAGACGCTTCTTTGTTGTATGACTTGCATTACTTCCACCACCTGTTACACCTAGTATTGCACCCATCATCTCACCCAGAAATAATACAACTAATGGAGTAACTATTACAATTCGTAATAATGATGCACGTAATCCAGTATTAGTGTGTTTCCGACTAGCAAATGTAGCATCGGCTAATTCATAATGATGCACGGTCCGCCACATTAGTATGAAGAAGAATAAACTGACAGAGACACGTGATACTGTAGTGAATAATCGGAAGCGTCCTTGATCATCGACTACTGATGCTGCTTCTGCTGCTGATTGTGTCTGTTGCATGTTCTAATGGAATTGATTGATTGCATGGTGTATATGATATGAACAAATATTATAGATTTTGCAATGTTTTATTTGTCGATTCGTTTTTGAGCATATGATGTGAACAAAAAAGTGCAGCATTTACCACACTGTAGGCACTCGCTTAAAAGGCTTTTCGACGATGAAGTGATTATGTTGCCTCATAATAGTACACCACAACTTCTCCATCTTAAAATGGTGTACTATCATAAGCGAGTGCCTACAATGTGGCATTTACAACTGAACAAAAACACATATATCTTACCAATTGCTGTTTCCTCCAAGCATCAATTCTATCTTCAACTGTTTCTCTATATTCATACATTGGATCATTAGTTGTTGTACTAGGAGGTTGTTGAAAGTTTGGATTGGCCATCTGTTGTTGATTTTGAGCTGCGTATTGATTGTATGTTGTCTCAGGCGGTGACTCCTCACCCTCGCCACCACGAATTCTAGTAATTTGAGATAATATTGATGCATGTATATTACTATGAGGATACGAATGTTGTGGTGCCAATGATGCAGAGACTTGATTTGCAACAGATGCCAACAACATCAAATTGCAATGACGTTTTATCCTCATTTTTATTATATATATTGTTTATATAAGGAGCTAGTACATCCAAGCTGTTTAGAGAGAGAGTCTAGATATATTAATTGGTGATATTGCGGAGGGCGGAAAGATAGAATTATGGCGTAGTATCAAATCTATGTAACAGTCAGCCTGCCTTGTGTTAAAATAAATAAATTACTATGAGAGTCGTATCGTATCGTACTTAATAAGTATATAGTAGCTTGCTTAGCATTTCTTCTCACCATGTGATATATAGATAACCTACATACCAGGCCTCTAGTGCGATGCCAATGACAGGAGAGAGATATGATAGTAGCTGTTCTTATATTATCGTACCATTTGTAATAAAATCTTATCCATATGAATATCTTTTTCTATTTGTGAAGTCCAGTGACCGCACATGAAAATGACCAAACCAGCGCATAAAGTTGCCGCTTTGTTCTTCTCTATTGTTTGCAGCCATATCCCGTTATCGTATCGCTTGGTTGTATTAATCGGTCGTTAAGTTTTCTGTGTTGTTCTCTGGTTGCAATTCCTCCTTAGTATCGAACAGCTGCAAATAAAAAAAGTACACATCTTGTGCACACACAAAAATAGTGCAATAGTATTGCTTAATAAAACCCCCCTATTAATTGCAAACCATATCCAATACACAATAAGAATGGCTTATATTATGAGAGTAGTATTACTTCTTCTATCAATATTATCTTCGGTATATACTTTTTCACATTACACTACTCCTCATACTTCAAGAATACGACAATCACAATTGATACCACTCTCAGCAGTTAATGACAATAATAATGATGAAGCACAAAGATATCAAGAGAAAGCAAATCAATTACGAAATCAAATACGTTCCATGGAGTCAAAGATAAGTGATAAACGTTCAAACAATAATGCATTATATATAAAAGAGAAGGAACCTACAATAATTGAAGATGATACTGAAGGTAAATCATTAAAGAATAAACGAGTATTGGTAATAGGTGCCAATGGTCGATTAGGATCAATGGTAACAAGACATTTATTAAGAACACATGGTGAAGAGTTGAAAGAAGTTGTGGCTGCTGTACATTACGTTGGACAGGCTACATCTCGTGGATGGGGACGATTATCATACGAAGTTGGTGCCGAAGATGGTGTAGGTACAATTGGAGCAGCGTGGTCACAAGAAGATGAGCGTAACGCATCATTCGAGTTTGATCCAGAGGTTATGGCTGGATATTATTTAAATAAGTTACGATTAGTGGAAGTTGAATTATTAGATCCAGTGCAGGTTCGAACAATAACAGAAGATGTTGATGCAATCATTTACTGTGCTACTGACTTTGAAGGGAATAGACCTCGAGCAGTGGCATCATTGAATGCAGCGTTCTTGTTTAGAGCAGTGGCCTCTCCGACTAAAGGTCGTGTCGAAATCGAGGGGCTACAAAACTGTCTCGAGGGTCTAGTCGGTAATATACAAGAACAAAAATGGAAGAACAGATTAGAACCTGGTGCTGACATCGAGTCAACGAGAAAGAACTCTGATCCTACACAGTTAGTATTAGTATCATCAACTCCCGATGCTTTGGGTAAATTTGAAACACCATTTGGAGAATTCAGGAAAGTCCGCTCAGTATTGTTTTATCTTGTGAATACGTAAGACAGGCACAAAAGAAATCTGCACCTATTATTTCCATTGCGCAGGTCTTACTTGTTCAATATGAAGTTTGAGATCTAAGTGCTTTATTTGGCCTTTATGTGTCTTCATTTGATTGTCTTAGCAAATAATCACATGAACTAACTGAAGTTACTATCATCTCTCTTTCATCTCTTATACTATGAAACGCGCATCTTCCAGTGCATTGAAACGTCAAGGTGAATATATGGTTATGAATGACTTCCCATCAATATCCTATTCTATACTGCAAATGGGCAAGTATGATGATAATTTTGTTGAAGAGGGTCAAGAGTTGCAATATGCCGAGGCTGAGGATGATACAGAAGTTGTAGATGGAGTTATTAGTGTGAAAGAAGAAAGTAGTAGTAAGAATGGTATTCAAAAGAGAATAAACAGAAGAGATGCTGCAAGAGCGGCTGTCGAGGCATTGACTAATGAGGAGATTGATGGGAAGAAAGTACAGGTGTATACTGCTGAAAAGAAGTCTGATATATGGTAGCTAAAACTTACTTAGTTTCCTTATTTAAAGATAGAAGTAGAAGCAAACGTTATCGTGTTATGAAATATGTCTAATTAGTTTATCCTCAACTAACATCTAAAACAGCTCCATAGTAAAATCTCCTTTCATACTTTGTTTTAATGTTGAACGCCTTTGTGATGATGCCTTTGATGATTCATCAGCATTAACCGACTTGTCACTGATTGCACTCACATTTAGTGACCTGAGATTGCCCAGGCTTGAGGTAGATTCATTGAACGAGTTCTTCTTTTGGCTCACTCTCTTGATGTAATCACTTTCCAATGTAGATATGAGTGACTGTAGCTCAAGTACTATCAACCCATCTTCATCCACTGGGGCGTTTTCATCATGTGCCGTATCCATGTAAAGTAGTAGCATCTTGATTGCTTCCTCCTCTGCATCGGGGAAGATGTATTCATCTTCTATGAGCATTCTAATTGCTACTCGGGCAGCGTTGATATCATCACTTTTTGCTAAATGGAAGTACCGTATTAGCTCGACATCTAACTTCTGCATCCTTCCAGCCACACTAACGTCCTTGAATAAGGGATTAGTTGATCGAGTTTTCAGTGCAGTCTTGAGATCATCATATACCGATGTAATCTGATCATCAAGAAAGAGTTCATCCGAGCTGTATCCAAGCTCTACTAAACCAAGTAGTCCTCGACATCGGCTCAGCATCAATTCGTATCTTTCAACTCTGTTGATTCGGAATCCACTTTCCAAGCACTGGTTTACAATCTCACAGTCCATGTCACCAGTTATTTGCAAATCCCTGAATCCTAATGATTCAGCCTCCTTTCTATTTTCGTGATCTTTACTTGTAGTCAGGAAGAAGATGGCCCTGTTAAAGTACCGATTGGCTAAGAACTGCATAAAGACTAAGCACTCCTCACTCCATCCCTGCTTATTATAGAATTCATCATATAAAGATTCACCTAACTTGATGGATTGCGAGAAGAAAGCCGTTCCTTTTTCTATGACTTGTTGCTTGGACATACCACACATCTTTTCTTCCTCGCTGTCTGTCATGGTACGATACATTGTAAGCATCGTATTACCAAGATTATTACTCGCAACAGCTATTGCCTTGCTATTGTCAAGTCTTGTGAATAACCTGAGGGCATCTCGAAGGACTTTATATGCAAGTTCCAAATCTCCGCTGAAGAATGCAATATTTGCAAACTGCACCACCTTATACAACATTTCAGTTGTCTTGTAGACGGTATCAATCTCTTTACATGAGCCACTATACTCACTTAGCTTGCTAAGAGTATCATCGCTGTCCAATCTGGAATCCATACTGAGATGATAGGAGAGACGTTAGGTATACATTCATGACAAACAGGAGAATTTAAACAATGCAACTGCTCACCTGTTAATGCTCTTCATTACACCCAAAAGCTGAAGAATAGGCTTTGTCATCGATGATGTTACCCTAAATGCAATCCATACAATCAATACTGTTGATATAATTATGATTGCACTTAACACACCAATACAAATATCGACTGTCCTGCTTGAGAATGCATCGATATTGTTAAATGATGATATTAAACCGTCCGCTGTTTCAGCGAGAGCCAATGAGTAGACTAATATTTCCTCACTCTGGACACCACGAGTAATATCAGAACCGTCCACTGGGTAGTAGTTTTTGACATACACTGGGGCAAATGATAGAAACACTTCGTCCTCCTGACCGTTGGATCTAGTAAATTTGCCCTTTCCTCGTTGGCCATCCTTCATTTGCTTCAGAATGGTATCAAAAGAGTCATCTGCTTGGAGTACATCTTGAATAGCTTCTCCTTCTCCACTTAAAGAGAAACCAGGCCCGTACACAGTATCATGTCCTTTACTGTCAGTCTGAGGTGTAACCACAATGGCAAAAGACCCGTCTGAAAGTTTAATGTTGTCTCGATTTAGTGATGTAAAGATTGAATTTGGTAAGAAGTCAACGAGAGTTTGACCAACATGTCTCTGAGTCTGAGGGTCGATCAAAGGTGAAGTGACAGATTGACCGATAAGCTTGCCAGTTGCAAATACATATGGAGATGTTATGTGGAGGTGAATTGTTTCATTTGTATCAGCCATTGCCTTTTCTTTCCCCTGTTGGTACCATCCTCGACATCGAGAATCATATCCATACTTTCCAAGAGGACATAAATCAGGTTGGAGCTCTGCTGCTCCATTTTCTTTAGTAGATTGCCAATCTAGATGTTTAAGGTTAGCGAGGGTAAAGAAGAAGAAGAGATATAGAGACAATCTTTATGTGCACATTTGAACACATTGATATGGACAAATTACTCACGCGGATAACCGGCAAAGTTACTGGAACAGCCAGTGTACCCAGAGAGCGAACCATCATTATCAAAACCGACATACATTGCAATCGGCTTATCATTTGATTTGTCATAGTTGTATAGCGGTATGAAGACGGTGGATAATGCAGAGACAACACGGACACGTTCATATGTTGTGTCGTATCCAGTCGTATTCATCTCTCTTTCTTCCCTTCCAGGTAGGACAGTGACATTATCCCACCAAGCAGTAGTATTTGGATAAAGGGCCACATTTGGAAAGTTGGTAGAGTTTCGATTGCCATAGATATCAGTTGAAGTGCTTTGGCTTTCAAAGAATAATGTTTGTGTTCGTCGGGCTTCACTAGGTGAAAGGGTTGAACATGCACCTTCCAAACCTCTGACTGTAAAATCATTCCAAGAACAATCGCAATGTCGTTTCCCCTTTGTTACCCAATCACATTCTTCCTCTGATGGAGCAAATTTACAATCCTCGGCACCCTCGAGCATTGTCACACTACCAAAGGAGGGTACAAGTGATATCCCACCGAATAATACCCAGGATGTTAGTCTCGTCAAGAGATGAGTATCCCTCACCGCTTTTGATGTTATCTCAGACGCTTGAAATGCTAACATTGCAGCAGCAGAACTTCGATATGATTCCGTTATATCAAAGTATCTCTCCTCGACGGGTGAGATCAGGTCTGGCAGTTGATTAGCTATTCGACTTAGGACAACAGCTGATATGACAATGGTCACAATAAGTACTGGTGTAATTATCAATCCTGCCATCCAATAGAAGAATGGGCTTTTGTAAACTTTCCCATCATACTGATCAGGCAGCGTTTGTTGATTTAAATTGCATGTTTTATCCGGTGTGACTTTCGATTTTGGCTTGGGATCTTGTGCCGGACTATCTGAGGGGTAGTCGAAGGCAAATAAGCTATCGTTCCGACTCTGATAAAGTTTAGCAAACTCATCACCGAAATCGAATACATTAATCTTTTCAACATCGTTCATCTTGACTCGTTTTGCCGTACCTTCACCAGAGAAACGTTGTATCATCTGACTAAATTCAGTCTCAAGAGCTGTTAGCTCGGTATTTGGAGAGCATCCAAGTCGTTCTCTCTTATATACAATACCAGATTCGTCTTCCTGTCCAAACTTTCCAACAACCTGATCGCCTACACTACTCATCCATTTTAGTGGCTTGGTGAACCAAGAGGCAACTGTAAGGATTAGTACCAAGACAATAGCAATTCCCACTATGCCGATGATAAGAGTGAATATCACAATACTGTTAACAGTCCCATCAACCTCATCATTAACCCCATTAAGGAGAGGCTTCAGTCCTTTTGCTCTGGGTAGAGTGAAGACTGCATACATCTCTGGCTGATATGATGGATCATATGTTTTCGGCACTGGAGGAATAGGGTAGCCTGCGATTATCACTTCCTCATTATCGATAATAGCCATATTGAACGACTCAGCAACCTCTTCTGGGTACCAAGACTGCGACCAATCAACTCTATCTTGAAATGTATTGAACATATCTTGATCAACGCCAGTCTCGAGCAGTGGATCATCAACCGTTGTCGTACTCTCTGCTGCCTCGAAGTCAAAGTTTGGAGACCATATAACTGTCCCTACATCATCATTACGAACAAGTGTTAATGTACCAAGTTCATCGATCTTCACTTCATTCAGAGCAGAGTTTATATTGTCTATCGTGAAGTCAACTGCAATACAACTGATAAAAGCTCCTGTTTCAACATCATAAACAGCGCTACCGGCGGTCATTAACCATATCCTCTCTTTACTCCACGCATCCACATAGGGCCCGATATTGTGCATTCTATTCGGAGAGAGTACTTGATCACGACACCAGCCTCTTTCCAGAGGGTTGTATGCTCTCGTTGGTACAGTTTCACCCTCTGGATGACATCGAGCTATCTCCTCCTCTGATGCTATAGAACCAAGCTCTGGATTGATTGGATTCGGAGCCCTCATCCAATCACAGCCAATGGAAACATACTCGGAAGTACCATCCAAGGAATAATGTGGAAGCATCATACTACCGCCGGCCCCACTATTACTAAAGTAGTACCCGAGTTGTTTAATATATTGATGGTACTCATACAGAGCCTTTAGGAACGGACTTAAGTCAGCAGCCTTCTGATAGATGAGTTCATTTGTTGGATTCGGTGCTAATACACCCCCTGTAAGGATATTATTATTTGCATCTGTGCAATTGGGATAATACTCGATTGAAGAAGAGTTTGTAACTTCCGGATCACAAGTTCCTTGCATATGGTAAAAGGTCCGTTCAGTTGATAATCTTGGATTAGCAGAATACCATGACCAACGATCCTGTACATGCTCAGCATAATTGGTGTCGTTGACATTCCCTTCCCCATTTGGCGTGTGACTGAAATCCCAATCAAATGGAAGTGGTGTGTTTTGTAATGGATAAATGCTAATCTTGTTTTCATCGTCAAAGAAGGGACTATCTCCTTCCTTTGGATACCCCATAAAACGATCTTGAGCTACCTCAACCATAAGATCAACTAAATCAACTGGCATGATCAGAGGTGACACGGCCTCGGCAACAAGTCGAGAAGTGGTAATTGTAAAACTGTCTACCCACTCTTCGACACTAACATTTGCTTCTTCCTTTATATCATTACCAGTATACACAGCAGCAATAATAGACACAATCATAACAAGTAGGATACTCAAAGATGATACGGTACCAAATGTTGAAAGCATTTGTCGTCGAAGAGACCATCTTGGATTTAAGAAGAATCTGTGTATCACATCATCATTGAGTTTGTTAAATGTACTTTGTCTTTTGGTAAGTGACTTTCGTCCACCACCACCATTCATATCATCAATAATTGCACTACTATCAGTTAACAACAAACTGTTGGGTATGCTCTTTCGTAAATCTAAGCTAGATCCTCGTGAACTCTTCCTTCTATCCATCATTTGTTCTCTAGTTTCAGAACTCATACTTGATGGTGCTCTTCCATATTCGACAATTCCTTTAACTGATTGCTTTTCAGATGATGTGGCGGAGAAGCTCATTCTTTCACCTTGTACATCTTGTGGTGGTGCAAATCTGACACTGCTATGTACACTGTCATCAGTTGTCGGAGCTTGTACCTGTTGTTCTTCATCTATCATTTGAGCTTGTACTTGTTGTTCTTCATCTATCATACTAAGATCTGTTGCATTTGTTGCTCCATTAGGTTTTAATACACCATCATCGTTATTACTATCCACCATACTTAAATTGTATATTATAATGATATACTATATCTATTCGATACTAAATGACACTTTGAAGGAGGTAACATTCATTTGCTGCAAATTGTTGCATTCGCCTGCCAGCTGCAAAGGTATCGGAAATATGAGGTATAGAGATGAACATATATGAGAGGTGGTCAAATCAGCAAGATTATATCATGAATATCAGAATCTATAAAACCAAGGTCTCAGAAATACAAACACTACCTACTCCCACGACACAAAGACATCATCAATTTTTTAATCAATAATTGAGCACTTAATATTAACCGCTTATCTCTTATATATCGCAAACATGCCACACATCATGGTCATTCCGAGCACATTACACACCTTTATGTAGTCCGTCTACAATGCAATCGTATCAATAAGCATCATCCTGCTTGGGGCTTGTTTTGCACGCACTCTCATAGACTAAGATGGGCTAAGAGGGAGAAAAAGATACCGATTTTAAAGAAAGCATTGAAAATTTACATGTTCATTGACTTGTTCTTGTTTATTGAGGGTAGTTGAGGTTGAGGTGCCTACTATTGCAATTCATTAGAGGAACAGTAGGGAAGATTAATAGTTATCACAAGCAGTATTATTATTCTTTTTGTTTAGGTAATCGATATCGGCGCCCAATAAAGAGGATACCCTCACACTATCACACACCCAACAAAACACAACACAAAAACAAAATTAGAAGTACACCTACAACACAACAGAGATAAATCAATATGTCAACACAAGCCCGAGGATTAAATAACTTCATATCCGACCTTCGTAATGCCAAGAGTAAGGAAGAGGAAAGTAATCGTGTCGAATTAGAACTAGCCAAGATACGAAAGAAGTTCAACCCCGGAGATACGAAACTAGCCCCCGATGGCAGTAATCCTTCATTATCATCCTATCAGCGGAAAAAGTATGTCTGGAAATTAGTATATATACATGTATTGGGATATGAGGTAGACTTTGGACATTCGGAAGTATTGGCATTAGTCCGGTCAAAGAAATATTCTGAAAAGACAGTGGGATATGTCGCATTAAGTTTATTACTACGGGGTAGTGATCCTGTCATGGGAACGATTGTTGATACCATGAAACGAGATTTAACAACCGCTCCAAATACTGCTACAAAGAAGTTAAAAAAGGGTGGTGTGAAGAATGATGCCATACAGTGTTTGGCATTATGTTCATTGGCGAATATATCAGGGTTGGAATTAATACAAGCCATGCATGTGGAAGTTCAACATGTATTGGTATCGAAAACATCTACGGAGCATGTGAAGAAGAAGTCAGCATTGTGTTTATTACGATTAACACGGACAAGTCCGAACTTGATATCAGGACGAGAATTTGCACCACATGTTGGTAATTTGTTACAGGATAAACATTTGGGTGTACTAACAAGTGTTATGAACTTGTTAAATGGATTAGCATCTCAACATTCGGCAGATTATGAAAGTTTAATCCCCAATGTAGTGCATGTATTGAGTTTATTGGTAATGAAGAAACAATGTGAGAGGGAGTACTTGTATTATCGTACTCCAAGTCCGTGGTTGCAAATCAAGCTGTTGAAATTCTTACAATTATATCCAAATGCCGTGGAGGGTCATGATATTGGAGGGATGGGTGGTAATGAACATGTTGGTCAACTAATTAATGTGGTTGGAAGGATTGTCTTCGAAACTGAAGTGTCGGACTCAATTAATAAATCAAATGCCGATCATGCTATATTATTTGAGGCTGTGAATTTGATTGTAGCTTGGGGAACAACTTGTCCTTCGGAAATGCTAGAGGGTGCCATGCGCATCCTTGGCAAGTTCATATCAGTCCGTGAGCCTAATATCCGCTACTTGGGGTTAATGACAATGGCAAAGCTTGCCCAGATTGAGGGAAGTGTCGAGGGGGCGAAGAAACATCAGGCAACTGTGTTGGTATCACTCAAGGATGCTGATATTAGTGTCAGACGACGGGCATTGGACTTGTTGTTTGTTATTTGTGATACAGATAATGCCGAACAGATTGTAGATGAACTCGTGGCACACTTGGTGGTAGCCGATGCGACTATTCGGGAGGAAATGGTGCTCAAGATTGCCATCCTTGCTGAGAAGTATGCCACTGACTTGCGTTGGTATGTTGACACGATACTCAAGCTGATATCTATCGCTGGTGATTATGTTAGTGATTCAATTTGGCATCGAGTGGTTCAGATTGTGACGAATCATCCTCAAGGAGATTTGCAGGGCTATGCCGCTGCAACTCTGTTTGTGGCCGTGACTCCCCATCGTTGTCATGAAACTACTGTTTGTGTAGCAGCCTATGTGCTGGGTGAGTTTGGCTTCTTAATTGCCGAACGAGCAGGCATGAGTGGAGAGGAACAATTCCAAGTCTTACATCAACATTGGTTTAATGTGGACACAAAGACACGGGCAATACTTATCAGTACATATGCCAAATTGGCCAACTTGTATGAAGAGTGTCGTCCTCTTGTGGCGCCAGTCTTTGCCAGAAGTAAAAACAGCATTGATGTGGAAGTGCAGCAACGATGTGCCGAGTATGCATCCATGAGAGAGGCATTCAGTCCTGAGGCGGTGGAGGATTTGTTGCGTGAAATGCCACCATTTGAGGATAAACGACGAAGTGCTCTTGAGATGAGACTACTCGAGAAGGAGGGCGAGGATAGTGCAGCAGTAACAAAGGCATCTACGCCGAGTGAAGTTGAGCAGCAACGAATGCTACAGAGTGCTCAAATGTTGAGTAATCCTCCAATAGAAGAAGAGTTGGAACCTTTTGATGAACAAGCGGATGAAGATGCAGCAGCTGATATGGAGAACGAAGAAGAAGCTCAAGAGCAGGCTCCAATATCACCATCACCTGAAGAGAATGGCGTCGCGCAGAACGGCTCATCTACTGCACAAGTCCAAGGCATACCAAAGGAACTCATCCCGGCCATGCGCAAGGCATTTTCCAATCTCTGCACATCCCCATCTGGTGTGCTGTTTGAGAACTCGAAGCTCCAAGTTGGCGTGAAGCATGAATATGTTGGTGCACAAGGGCGTATATCAGTCTTCTTTGGCAATCTACATTCCTCTCCTCTTCACAACTTCAAGGTCAAGGTTGATCGACCAGATCATCTTCGAATGCAAATGCAAGGGACACAAGACTTGTTAGACGATGACGAGTCTGACTCGACTGGATGTACAGTGGCAACAAAGACACAAGCCAAGTTATTAGTGCTCGTTGAAGTCACGGCACCCTTTGATGATGCTCCATCTCTTAGAATATCATTCGAGACGGAAGAAGGAGAAATGCACGAGTATCCACTGCGTCTTCCACTAGTTGCAACATGTTTCATGGAGCCAGTCAATCTTGATCCAGGTGCCTTTATGCAAAGATGGAAGAGTCTTGAGGGTCCAGATCGTGAATGTCAAGAGGTTATGAAACTACCACCGACATCATCTGGAATAACTGAGGAGTATATGGGACGAGTATCGAGTTTGATTGTAGATGGATTAAAGTTTGGTAGATGTGAAGGCGTAGACCCAACGCCGTGGACTGTCTCGGGTGCGGCAACATTCCGCACCGGTGCAAAGGATGCGAATGGGAATAATATTAATGTTGGATGTTTAGTAAGGGTAGAAGCCAATCCAAAGGCGAATGCATTCAGGGTGACGACACGAACATTACACCCACTATGCTCCAAGGCAATTAAGAATGTGGCATTAGTGAGTATCAAGTTGGTTGCTTAATAGATGTAAATGGTGTTTTATATGTCCTCGAATCGTATTAAAAACTGAAGACAATGAGCTTAAGAGTTGTTTTCTAGTTAACCCTTCATATGTAACCCTATAGATGTTTGTCGGTAAAATCACGATAATCTAATACTGTGTTAAAATCTACTCTCTGCCACTCATAATATTGTGTGAGTGTAAATAGCATTGAGCAGTTGAGTTTGAGCAAGCCACCAAAGTTTCTACTATCTGGGCCAACCAGACAGGCAAACAGAAGCAACTTATACTGCATACACAGTGCCCATTTTTCCTTCGTCTTCAACTAATAAGATTCTACCATCACCATCTAGTTGTTGGAGGAATGGCTTAATCTCGAGGAGGGTAAACGGCTTGGACGATGTCTGCTGCTCGTTCATCCTTTCAATCATTGTTTCTACATCCATCGTATCCAATCGTTGCTTGAACATGATCTCTGATAGAATAGAGTTGAAGAGTTTAACCCGTCTGGAATAGTTGAGTTGAAAAAGAAGAAGAGAGGGTGGTTAGTAATACAGAAGAACTTCGTAAACACTTTAAACAAAGATAAGTACTACTTACCCTTGATCCAACTTTAATTCCAATTCACTATCATCCTTACTACCAGCCTCAGATGCGTCATCATCCTTCTTCTCGCCCTTCATGTAATCTACGAACTCCTCTGCCTTGTCACATTCCTTCTTATACAAGGTCTTCATCACGGTCTCCTCGTCCTTCTTGTCAACCTTGCGGGATTTGGCATAGATAGATGAACTCTGTGACTGAGATACGGCACTCGAGACTGCATTGAGCTGAATGGGATATCCCTTGGGCTGCGGTGATGGAGGGCTAATAAGGGTAACGTCTCCACTAATGAGTGACATTTGTGCGGGTGCTTTACGCTTCCTGTTCTGCTCTAGTTTTTTGGAAAGTTTCTTTCCATCCTTCTTATCAGGAGAGAGAGTGCCTGGGGGTAACGTCTCACAGTACCCAATGCTCACAGTGGAAAATGACGGAGTGGGCTGAGTAGGACTCTTACTCTTTGTGTGGACAGCCTTGACGGCTAGTATAGCATTGGGTGAGTACCTCACGAGGCCATTCTTGGATACAACCAGTTTGGTAGCAGATGCCACGTTAGTCTCAGTAGTTGATGATGACTTAGAAGCAGCCTTGGCAGCAGCAGATGATGATGTTTTCGCCTTGGCAGTAGTGGATGAGGATGTCGACTTCGAAGCGGCCTTGGAAGTGTGCATCTTAGAAGAGACTTCCTTAATCTTGGATTGCAGTTTGGTGCCAAATGATAGAGTAGACTGTTTCATTTGCTTACCACCTTTAGAGGGTTTAGCAGCTTTGACGGCAGCAGGCTTTTTCTTGACAGCCTTCACCTTCTTATCTTTATCTCCTGGCTTCTTAGATACAGTTGGTTTAATCTTCTTGTCGGCCTTCTTCTCCCCCAACTTGATGGTGGTAGTAGTGGAAGACTTCTTCACGGCTGCCTTCTTCTTGGGTTCACCTAAAGCGGCAGGTTTTTTATTAGAATTGAACACCTTCCAACGTTTCTCTAGTGGATGGAAATTAAGTGTGTGCACATCCGTATTATCAAAATTAATCTTGATAGTCCATCGGATGGTAGAGGCAGTTGTTACCTTGGTTAATGCCTTGGAGATAACACCTGGCAGCCATCCATCTTCTTCACTCCACCAATATGAAACTCTTTGTCCTTTTCGGAGTGTATCAACGTATTCTGTTATTCTTCCACCCTATAGATAATTAAAAGTATTAACATATGATTATTGTGAGTGTGTTTATACAATAACAAGTAACTAATTGCAATAATGTCGTACATGGTGCACCTAAAAAATACAGCACAAAAAAGACCACATCACATGCACCTACCTCAATTAATTTCCAAACTCCATCTCCTTTATCACCGCCATCAACCACAGTATCAGTAGATGGTTTAATAACCTCCTTCTCCACCTTGGATACCTTCTTAACCTTTTTGTTATCATCTGATGCACCAACCTTACGTTTTTTACTGTTACTATTATTCTCTTTATTTTTTGCAATAGCAACCTTCTTCTTCTTACCCTCCTTCTTGGGTATACCACCCAACGTATCAACATTCATTACACTTTCAGTTTTACGTGATCGACTCCTACGTGCTAATTCGATATGTTTCTTAACATATGTTAATTCAACATCCTTTTCAGTACCACCTAACACATATTTCACATCAACCATGTTGGGTACTGTACCGGACTCGTCATAATGTATTTTTGTTATTTTAGCATGTCCGCCTGGTTTGTTTATGCCTGCCCATGTTCGTGATTCAATATGTACCTGTTGGTTTAGGGTAATATCAGCTGGGTCAACTGATGGTGTTGGTGCATTTGAGGTGGTGCATGCTGTTGTTTCCATCATAATTTTATGGTGCACCAACTTTGTCTAGGGATGGAAATCTGAGGCGGCCTGTTATATTTTATTAAAAAGGAATAGATGTATAAACAACTGCAATGATTGTATGATAGACAATACTTATTGTTTATGCTAGCTTTGTATTTATTACTCGGTGCACCTCAATGTTGTTGCAACAACAAATTTATGAGCACACAGCAAATTTATTTGGTATCGTATCGTACTAATGAGCCAAAAAAGGGGGAAATTATACAATACTACCGTACTGCGCGCCAAATTTTTAAGTGCCAGCAAGATAAGACATGCAACCTAAAATGTCAAGCAGATGAATACTACAACTCATTGCAATAGTCAGAGATGATGACAACTCCCAGCATGATTGTAAGTCCCTCCACCATACTTTTACAGCCACATGTAGGCAGGTTTCAAGACTCAGATCAGGCAAAAATCCTGATTTTCTGCTGACTATCAGGCAATGTTTGGCCATCAAGTGGGGGTATGGCATCATGTAGGTGCTGCAATAGTGGTTGTTTGGCATTGTATGGATGTATAACAAGTTGATGAACACTCCCAGCATGATTGTAAGTCCCTCCACCATACTTTTACAGCCACATGTAGGCAGGTTTCATGCCTCAGATTGGGCAAAAATCCTGATTTTCTGCTGACTATCAGGCAATGTTTGGCCATCAAGTGGGGGTATGGCATCATGTAGGTGCTGCAATAGTGGTTGTTTGGCATTGCATAGGTGTATAACAAGTTGATGAACACTCCCAGCATGATTGTAAGTCCCTCCACCATACTTTTACAGCCACATGTAGGCAGGTTTCATGCCTCTGATTGGGCAAAAATCCTGATTTTCTGCCGACTGTCAGGCAATGTTTGGCCAACAAGTGGGGGTATGGCATCATGTAGGTGCTGCAATAGTGGTTGTTTGGCATTGCATAGGTGTATAACAAGTTGATGAACACTCCCAGCATGATTGTAAGTCTCTCCACCATACTTTTACAGCCCCATGTAGGCAGGTTTCATGCCTCAGATCAGGAAAAATCTTGATTTTCTGCCGACTGTCAGGCAATGTTTGGCCAACAAGTGGGGGTATGGCATCATGTAGGTGCTGCAATAGTGGTTGTTTGGCATTGCATGGATGTATAACAAGTTGATGAACACTCCCAGCATGATTGTAAGTCTCTCCACCATACTTTTACAGCCCCATGTAGGCAGGTTTCATGGCGCCTACTCAGATCTCGATTTTCTGCCGACTGTCAGGCAATGTTTGGCCAACAAGTGGGGGTATGGCATCATGTAGGTGCTGCAATAGTGGTTGTTTGGCATTGCATAGGTGTATAACAAGTTTATGAACACTCCCAGCATGATTGTAAGTCTCTCCACCATACTTTTACAGCCACATGTAGGCAGGTTTCATGCCTCAGATCTCGATTTTCTGCCGACTGTCAGGCAATGTTTGGCCAACAAGTGGGGGTATGGCATCATGTAGGTGCTGCAATAGTGGTT
>Ga0214477_100874_pt1 | contig 18323 bp, 14 predicted proteins | sample M1_20Mar14CPVII9_FD_165058 | JGI IMG/M metagenome (GOLD analysis project Ga0214477, IMG submission 165058) | Marine eukaryotic communities from Monterey Bay, California, United States - M1_20Mar14CPVII9sort6BwellC16 | ecosystem: Environmental > Aquatic > Marine > Unclassified | place: USA...
AAGAAGGTTTTATTTCATACTGATGGTAAGTTTTGATATTACTTATTGTTCTTATTGTTTTTGTTTGACGAGGCAAATCACGGCTGTGTTTATATCAATCTAATTAATACTTACTTTATACATCTACGATTGCAAATCGCAGCTGCACAAATGCTTGGTAAACTCCCAATTGATGTTAATGAAATGAAGATTGATTTAATGTCACTCTCATCACATAAAATCTACGGACCAAAGGGTGTTGGTGCACTATATGTACGACGTCGTCCCCGTGTCCGTCTTGAACCACTCTTTAGTGGTGGTGGGCAAGAACGTGGATTGCGATCAGGCACACTTGCTCATACATTATGCGCTGGCTTTGGTGCCGCGTGTGAATTGGCAGAGAAGGAAATGGAAGTTGATGATGCTTGGGTTCGTTATTTGAGTGACAAATTGTGTAAGGGGTTAGAGGAACGTATACCAATGATTACACGGAATGGACATGCAGATTTACGATACCCGGGGTGTGTAAACTACTCATTTGCTTATGTCGAGGGTGAATCTTTATTGATGGCCTTGAAAAATGTGGCCGTATCTTCTGGCAGTGCTTGTACTTCAGCATCATTAGAACCAAGTTATGTCTTGCGAGCATTGGGAGTCGACGATGAATTAGCACACGGTAGTTTGAGATTTGGTATTGGTAGGTTTACATCGGAAGCGGAGGTTGATTTTCTCCTTGATCTATTGGAGGAACATGTTGGTAGGTTGAGAGAGATGAGTCCATTGTGGGAAATGGTGCAGGAGGGAATCGATCTCAAAACTATCCAATGGAGTCAAGACGCTCATCATTAACGAAATACAGAGTAGGTATATTATCTAGACAAATAATCAACTTATCCTATATACTACACTAAATAGCCTGCACGAACTCTTTGAAGTCCGTGCCGCCGCCACCTCATTCCACTGTCTAACAACTCCTAATCACAACAATCATATCGCATACCATACTTATCGTAAGTAAGCACTACTCCCAATTACAATAAACTGAGTGGAAAAACAACAAAATGCAAATCTTAAGTAGCTGCCCAAGATAGAGCTCTAGCCTTCTACGAAGCCTGAATAGCATGTCCGAACTCTTTTAAGCCCGTGCCGCCACCACCTCAGCCCATTTATTACACTTATCATCGTCCCAGCCGACTGTATAGCACAGTTTGTGAAGATGAAGAGAGATGATACCATAGTAACTTATGTTAGAGCATGTGGTTTGCAAAGGCAATCAAATACAAATATATAAAGAGGACTTTCCTGTATAGCAAAGATCCAAACAGGATTGTACGAAAGATTGCGGTTCAGTCTCACTCTGGTCTCCTGTTGCTTCTTCCTGCTCAGATTGTTGCTCGAGCAATGGATCTGGATAATTGTAGTCCATGACACATTCACAAAGAACTGGACGACTAGCCGATCCACAAGTATACTGAATCTCACATATACTTCTACTAATGTGATGACAACCGAATAGATCATGTTTTTCGGCAGTACAATTAATATTCTGATATAGACGGGCGAGGTCATCAAACATAGGAATTGGATCGGCAGCAGGCACAACATTGAAAGTGTATGTATTCAACTCTTCCACAGTTAGAGGAGGGATGAAAGTATTCCTCGACAACATGGCGTTCGGTCCGCTAATAGCAACCGAATTAGTTTTGGTCTGAGCTCCTGTAATGATTGCCAATCCTCCACCTTAATGAGTCGAGATGTAAATGAATGGTTAGAACAAATATATAGATAACGATAAGATGAATGGAAGAGAAGAAGACATACCTAGACTATGACCAGTGACTTGAACCTGTTGGTACCCTTTAACATCTCTCAACCATTCAACAAAGCCAGTTGTTTCACGGTAGAAAGAAACTCTTGCCGTGTTCTCTGACTCCAGTTGGCTCACTATCCACACCATCTCATTAAGTATTGGAGTAAATAGTTCTGAGAAAGGTAAGACGAATCTTAAGCCTTGAAACAATCCTGCAGCTAGCCATAGCTGGGCATCTGCACACAAGTCCTAATTTATGGCAAAGGAGATAAGAAACTCCTCTAGGTTGCAACACACACAAAAGTACACATCTTATGCACATAATATCACTTACCCATATGGTTTGCGTTCCTCTAATTGTCAAAGCTGCTTCTATTTGAGGACTCCCAGGGAATGTAATCAACTTATAAGATACAGCTGTGCCGAAGTCGTATATATAAGCAGACGATTCCTTGAACTCTGCTACTGTTTCAGTATCCACCAAAGCCTCCCCCTCCCCGAACCATAGGTCTAGATATTCCTTTGCCTTCGTATCGTCCACATACGCAACTTGTGATAAGAATGCAAAGTCTTGAAGCTCTATGTCTCCCCCAAATCCTTTCTTCAATCTACACGTTGGATAAGGCAAATTGGGCTGTGGTGGATATTTATAGTTTGGTAACAAAGCTGTGTATTGCTTGGTAGATTCATCCAATGTGTAATCGGCGCCGGCATCATTACTGTCACTGTAGTTAGCAGCCGAGATGACAATAACACAGAAGAACAATACGAAAAGTAAATATGTCCACGTCCAAAAGCTTCTTGCTTTATCTCCCCCCACAGATACAATATGATAAAGTAAACTCTTCTTCTTCCACTGTTTCCTGTCTTTGATACCCACATGCTTTTGAAAGTAATCTTTTCTTTTCTCACTTTCAAGCAGTAGAATGCGTGGATTCAAATGATGGCGAATGAATGAAAAGAATCCAAGAAACGCAAACAGCCATGCTGAAGGAGCATTTGTGAAACCCAAATAGATCAGTGGTAGAAGATACAGCACCACCAACTCAAACACGATGATACTTATCGTGAAAGAATCTTTTGGCCTTGAATGTTGATATACCTCGTAGTACTTGTACATGGAAGCACTCTTGTTACTGACGACATCTTGCCTTAATTCTACCATACGATAAGTTGAGCACCCTAAACATGCCAAACAGATTGCAATGATAAACAGTATAATGCCAAGAGCCCCCGGCGCTAATTCCAGCCATACGAGGATTCCAACTACCAATAGAATGATCAATATGTTCCCAAGAACATGGCAAACGATACTGGAAGTGATCTCTTGCTTTGTCATGCTTGATTCACCTCTTGTTATGGGGATTGTCGATTGAATACCACCCCCACTGCAGAAAAGCTTTTGTAAACTCCACGAATATCGTGTGATGTAGTTTTGCTTACCCAGCACCTCATTTAACGAATACACTCGGATTGGAGTTGGTAACTGATTGAACAAAGGATTCCAACTCTTATTTGCAAAGAAAGAGTATAGCCCCTCAGATGCCAAGTCTTTTGAGCAACACTTATTGAACTTGACTGCCGCATCGCTAACAGCAAACTTCTCATCAACTTGCTTGTAATATATGTGCGTTCCACAAAGACGGTACCTCATGGTCTCTATAGATGCATCCCATGCTTTTTTGATCCAATAGATTATCCTAGCCTTCAAAGGATCGTCATCAATCAAATACGTTCCTTCATCTTCTTGCATCAACTCTAAACATGACCATACCTCCAAGACAACTTCACACAAACTAAACAAACACCAGAAGATGAGAATACTCGCAAACCATGTAAGTAAGCTAATCTCCCACCAATTGCTGATCTTCATGAACAGTGTAACAATAAATGCCATGACAGGTATTCCAAGGTAGAACACAAATGCAATCCAGTCGGTAGTTGCTACTCCTAAACCAAAGCTTCTAAAGAAAGGATGTCCGTAGAACGTGTCAATAACAAATCTAGTTGCCAGCGTCATTCCCATTGCAAGTGAGTAGATCCATAGTGGAACTGATATTAGTACCGCAACAAAGTCTAATGCCTTTACTTCTCCGCTATCTGTTGCTCCAAGTAATGTTGCCAGATCTATAAAGAGAAAAAGTAATATACAGAATCCCAATATAAACAAGAATCCTCCCACGAAGATGGCCATTAAAGAGTATGCTGCTCGGAGGAAGCTGAAACTATATCCATTATCATAAACTTGTTTGACCAACAATGTGCTCTTGTTTTTATTATATGATCCATCGTCTATATCTTGCTGTGGGGCATGCTCTTCTTCGTCACCATTACTATCATTGACGTTGACTGTTTCCTCTAATATCAGCTGGCCAAGAGCTTGTTCATATATCTTTATCTGGGTATTGTTACGAAATCTAATACCAATACCCTGAGCTTTCAATGAGAAGTCATCGACTACATTACTTAAGATCGATGAGTCCCTTTCAATGTCTGATGCTTTTTCGGATGACACTGATAGCATTATTCTTGTTGGCTCATACTTTTGCTTATCTGATGATGGCGGTACCAATTCATCCAAGGACATAACTTCATCATCATTCTTATCAAGATTTGATTCTTCCATATTTCTTATGATTTTGGTATCAATTAGCTTGCCGCTAAACAATCTCTAAGTATTATTTCAAGCAACCCGTTTGCTATATTTTGATGTGGTAATATCCCCCTCCTCGATTATTAATGCTGTTGCTTGCATTGAGTATTGCAATAGGCCTATGCGGCATGCTGATTGCTGATGAGAAAGATATTTTTTAGTAGGGTTCTCAAAGATACGGTAGCGGTATCCTTGCCTTAGTCTACAACAAACGTGTGTGGCATGTTGATATCAGCAAGCATGGACACATTGAATTCATCATATGGGTTGTAATCTATTGAATTAATTGATATATTAATGTGTATCATGAGTAAGACTTGGAAGGAGGTGTCTAGTGTATCTCATCTCGGCCGTTGCCCACTCATTACTAACTTCTCTCTTTCTCAACAGCACAAGACAATTGCCAATGATAACAACAGTATCAAATTATAAGTACTTCTCAGTTGTAACACTCCTCGACTATACACATGATTTACCATTAACCAAGGAGGTATTTCACTTTCAATGGTTGGAGATGTAGGAGAATCCGTGGTAGGAGACGACTCTTTGGGGGAGGAATAGTCTAAAGGATTCTGATTCTCTGGCCATCGTTGACCGAGAGTATCATATATTGGTGGAGTTGGTTGTGTCGGAGCTCGACTGGGATAGGATGTGTCAGCTTCTTCGGTAATAGCTGATCCATAACAGTTTTGGTTCACCAATTCACCACTGACACATTCACCTCGGATCTTGTCAAACTTTAGTTTTGCTTCACATAATTTAACAGTGCCCGCTTCACCGTTTGAGCAGTGCCAATAAACTATGCAATCTTTAGAAGAATGCCACCCGATATACATTAATGGGCACATATCGAGATCTTGATTGCAATCATATCGTAGACAAGCTTGATCTTCTTGACATACTTCGGCATTTCCAGTACAATCAGTAGCTAGTCCGCACTTGTCGTCAAGCTCGTACTCTGAATTAGCACAGAGGAATGTTCCCTCATCCTCAACGATTAATGGCGGTTGTATATCCTTCTCACATGTATATGGATGGCAAAACATACCATCGGGACATCTATATTTTGAGCAACTTTGTGCCTTATGGCATGTAGTTTCAAGTTCATCTTCTTTAAATGCACAGTATAGTTCTGGTGGACTCTCGAATGATCCAATTTGTTCATTGTCTTTTGCATTTACTGGCTTTTGGCTAGGTGGCATCGTTGGTTTCTTTGTTGTGGGAAGCACTGTTGGTCTGTCAGTTTTCTTGACTCCAGTGCAGAGATGATCTCCCCAGCAATAAGTGCCGTCTGGACATGGTGGTTCTCCCTTGTTGCAGGTCTGAGTATTGACACAATCAATATCAAGAGAATCTTTCGATCTGGCACAATAGTTTTGCTTCATTCCTATGTTATTCACCGGTTGATTTGTCGGCCTTCTACTTGGTTGTTGTGTAGGAAATCGTGTTGGAGGCCGTGTCGTGTCAGAGCACTCAATATACCCATAGCAGTTTTCTCCTTCTATAGACATGATGAATCAAGTGAGCTATGCAACTGAAATGTTATACTTTGAACATATATGAAACTTACCTGGGCACTCTTCACTCTTTCCACTTCGACATCGTTGACGGCAAGCAGATGCATCTATAGGACCTGTGCCACAATAAAAGGTCTCCAGAAAATCTTCTGGATCTGCTACCGCTGCTACTTCTCCGTCATCCTCCTTGTTGATGACACTGCTAATGATGTTACTAGCTCCACATGATCTATCCTCAACATTGAAGCACTTTAGTTCTTTCGACGATTCACAAACACCCTCGGGACAATGATTTATTTGCTTACCACAATTGTTTGCCGCCTCTACAAGTGTTTTGCCACAGAATAGTCTTGACTCATGTACAATCGAGTTCGACCAGTCTCCTTCTTCTTCACTTTGGTCGTTATCAGCCCATTCATTAGGATCATTATCTGTCCAATCAGTCCATTGTATACTCCACTCAGTGGGTGGATTCGTCGGTTGTGTAGCTATAGAAATAACTGGACGCGGCGTGGGTTGTCGTGACGGCGGCGGTGTGGGAGGCGTTGCAGGACCATATGCTGGAAGATGCGCGTTTCACATTTATGAAGAGGAGAGAGATGATAGTGACGTCTGTTAGTACATGTGGATTGCAAAGATAATCAAATATTGGCAAAGTAAGGTCAAATGAAGTGGTCAAATCACCGAGTCTTCATATTGAACACACAAGTTCATACAACAAAACAACACTACGCGGACGTTCCTGGTTTGTTCTCCAATCCTAACCCCCCTTGTGCCGGTATTGATGGTGCCTTCTTCAATAGATCAACAATGTTACATCCCGGTAAGTAAGTGTAGCAAGTTTCAGAAGCTGAACAATCACTATCACCATTAGGACAATGCTTCTCAATAGAGCAGTTGTCAGCGGCATCAGACCAACAACTGCCACAGAATGACATATTTTCCACACTATCATAAGTAACAGTCGGAGTGGCCGATGGCACAAGATCTTTATCGAAATAACAACCCGTGTCGGCGTAACAGGAAAAAGGTTCACTACACTCGGTACCCTCTGGGCAATGGATAGAACAGAGCTTATCTGCCTCGTCCCACGTGCGGCCGCAAAAGTTATGACGTTTTGGATCATTTGCATCTAATACAATCTTTTCTGGTATCTCTGGTACATCATCAGCATCCTCTTCTTCATCATCATGTTCAATATTAACATTATCACTAATAGAATCACCATGTTCATCAACACTAAAACCATCAACACCAGCCAAACCCTCCTTCTCAATTTCAGCTCGAACTAAATCTTGTATATTACATTCTAATACTGGGAAACAGTGTAAGTTGTTTGGACATATCATATCTTTACACCAATGTTTTGGTGTACAATTTTCTTTTGGGAATGGTTGTGCAAATCTTGATGCACCTTATTATCCAAAAGAAGAGTCATATCATGTTAGTTGGTTAGATATTGTATGCATTGTCGCACTTATCACATTGCATATGATATCATATGCACATATCTGCACATATCTGCACATCTCATATGCACATATCACATACATATCATATCATAAACTTACAAAATAGCAAATTACGACTGTCCGCATATTGTAATCCCAAATATTTAAAGTATTTTCCATGTCCTTTTGCACTATCACACTTTGTATTCTTATAACATATCTCTCCTGGTATCTCACATTCATTGTCACTACCTGACGGACAGTGTTGTGATGAGAGACAATTATTGGATATAGTGGATATACCCGCTGTTGGTAAACCGCAGAAGTAATGATTTGATGGATCTACACCAAATTGTGCTTGTGCGTGTATAAAGCTTGGTAATAGCAGTATTTGTAGTATGAGTTGCAATATCATTCTTCCTATTACTATTGTTGCAATTCTAAGTTGCAATGTTATCATCAGTGTTTCATATCGAAAATTTATCGTATCTATTCTTCTCCGCCGCTTTTTATACATAATGTTGTTCACTATTATATGGTACGGATATACCAGAAGGAACTCGATGCTGCAATCTCTCCTCTATTGATCTCCGCTTCTCTTCACCCTCTCTCAAAAGCGGCACCCGGTCACATTGTCATTATTTATTTCTCCTCATATGTAATGGACTCAGAGCAATTTCAATTTCTGGGACCGCGCGCGGGCCGCGGATCCAAAATCTCAAAATCTCATAAAATAAAAACAAAATAACAACTCATCATGACTATCGGTGGCTCCTACGGCTAATAGAGGATAGTATCGCTGTACTCCGGCGCATATATCAATGATATATAACCCATGCTAAATACTGGCAAGAAGGTTCCGGCCAAATCGCCCAATAGACGACGATATTCCACTTCTCCTCTGCTACCCCCTCATCGATAAAATATTGACATACTTGCGAGGATATGCGGCTCGTTGACGGGCTTATTGTCCATCTATCACCGCAGCAATCACCCAGTAGCCGTGATATAATATATTTATCGATTAGATACGGCGGTGACGATGTAGAACGGCGGTAATGCGGTCTATGATAGCCGATACACATCTACTTGTAATTTTGAAAAATGTGCACATGATATGTCAACAACTAATAGACTAGGATTAAGTTAGATGGCACCACAAAATACATTGCAATTCTATAGTTTAGTATCATATTAATATATTAGAATACTCTTTTTGTTCCCCTACTATCATAATGGTGCATTTATCAGTTCCCACCTTGTATATTGATGTCTCAAAGTAGAAACACTGAATATAATCGAATACAACCAGACTATTTCAATAGATATAATGTCTTCAATGGTCAAACCATCATATCTCCACCTTCTTATATATTAGTTGATTGTTGTATTGCATTGGGTTCACTTAGATTCCACCATATTAGATACCAAACGCCAATTATATAACCAATCCCCACCTCAACTCAACATACCCAAAACTCCAACATATACTTGATATACTGTCATCCAATAAACTTCACACACCAAAATATCATTCATAACCCCATCTAAAATCATTATTTTGTCGAGTTGCCAATGGTTCTAGTGCCTAATCCCTCAAACAATGGTATTAATATCAAATAAGAGATTGTTGTTGTATATGTTGTGTGTTGATGTGTATTGTGTATTATCCTTCTCCCTCCTCTTTCACAGGCTGAATCATCCGGCAAAACCACAACTATATCTCCACCACAATTGATATGTTGTTGTGTATTATGTATACCCACCCACCTTAATATCATACATATCACATAATACTGTTGTACTACTTTGGCCGCTACAGATTGCGTTGTGTAGGGTTTGTTGCTGATTGAGGATGGACTCCAATGAAGCAACACTACTACGCCAACACTTATACCAAAGTTATACCAATATTAATCCTGATTGATCATGTATTGCTGTTATATTATCAACCATATATCCCTCTCATCCTAACTACACTTGTATGCACCATATGATTATTGTTTAGTTTTGTGATGAGGTCACTCAAACCTACCACAATAATACCACAAACAGTTGATATCCTATCCCATACATTAACTGTCATATTCCTACCGATCAGATGTCATTAATTTGTTTATTGCTGTATGTATTGTACCCTTATACTACGGCATAATGTCGTTAAAATCCGTTATTTTGCAGTGGTGCACCTACTAATACATCTAGTCCTTTATATTAAAAATCCTGACTGGCATAGCTTCTTATAGGTATATTATGATGATTAATGGTGGTATTACGTGGATAATGGCGTTATAGGTGGTAGTAGTAATCCATTTTATATTGCAACTAAACTGGGGTTGGTGCATCGACAACTGATTTTCTTATTGCAATAGATCTAATCATTTCTACTAAAAATCCTGGCTAGCATTAATTTATATAGGTCCACTGAGATGATTGGCGAATTGTCGGGGTGAAACAGCGTTATCCGCTAGCAGTAGTCGATGTACTACTAGCCCATATCATGGTGCTAAAGTGATTTGTGTTGAGTTATTGCGTGAAAGGTTATGCATGGTAGGTTTAGGTTTCCCTAGTTGATACGCGGTCCCAGAAATTGGAAATTGCTCTGATTGAGTCCATTTAGAGCAGCCGATATGGTAGCTTGTTGGTTGATATTATTGAATTGAAGGAAGATATAACTTGCTTGTTACATATATAAGGAAGATAGAGTCAGTTGTAGGACTTCAAGTTTTGCAAATATGGTGGTACCGACAAACAGTAAAAAGCAAACACCAATAAAATGCAATATTCGTTTTGTAATTGCAATCCTACTACTATGTGTTGCTACCATACCTTTATTTGCAATAAAACATTTACAATTGGATAAAGATAATGTTTTACATCTTGAGCATAGTGAGCATGTAAATAATCAACAATCTCTTCGAGCAGCAGTGGACAATAATATACAACAACAGTCTAATAATATAAAACAAGTATCATGTCCAAAATATCTATCAGACCCATCAATCTACAATCCAAATACAGAACTAACACGAGATGAAACAAAACGATTAACTATAACTGAACCGAAATTCTATATATCATTACATTCACAATTTTATGATAAGATGAGGTATGTCCATATCATGAAGCAAGGAGATTATTATGAAAGAGGATTGACTACATTGTTTCATGATATACTATCTAAATATGATACTACTACAAGTAAGTCGAAAGAAGAACGTCCATTAATGTTGGATATTGGTATGAATATAGGTTGGTTTACTTTATATTCCAGAGCACATGGACATGATGTGGCTGCATTTGAACCAAATCCGACAATGTTCTTACGTGTATGTGAAAGTCTTGAGTATAATCACTGGGATAATGATAATACTATTGAACTTTGGAATTATGGATTGGGTATAACTCCTGGAAAGTTTAACTTGACTACGGGGAATAATCCTGGTGGATCATCGTTTCATGAAGAACGATTAGCCAAGAAGTTTAGAAAGAAAATGGAAGTGGAAGTAGTAACATTAGATAGTATTGCAATGCAACAGGGCTATTTACAACGCAAAATATCGCTAATGAAGGTTGACGTCGAGGGGTTTGAAAATTACGTCTTCGAAGGAGGCAAGACGTTACTTTACAATTCAAATATAGATAATATTATCATGGAGAACTCAATACAGAACAACACTATTGTCGGTGGAATGGTGGACATGTTATACGATGCTGGGTATAGAGTCAAAGAAATACGCACTGTAAATGGAGATCCATATCATGAAGATTGGTGGAGTACCTTCAATCCAGTATTGGAAGAACGACATAGTGTTTATGTTGCTAATTCGAAGCAAGCTGTTGTAAAGCCTCTGGAGGCAGAGTCTGATCAGATCAAGTTCCTGAGTAAGGCAACAAGCAACATATGGTGGGTGCACAAGAGATTCATTTAACATAAAGCTATTACTATAATCTTCCTACTATTCTCTTGCTATAATCTTCCACTCTTCATTTGACTCCACTTTTGTAAGGATACCACTACTTGGGACATAAAAAAGAGTTTTCCATTCACATGAAATTGTATGTTGATTGTTATTGATATCATTCATTGCTTATCAATATCACAGGCAAAATGGTGCGGATATATCAACTTTTAGCTCTAATACTGTTGCCAAAAGAGGGGTATGCGTTGTCGGTATCACCGTCGGTTCGTACTAGCTCGTCTACAACACTCCAATACAGAAAAGCAATATCAAATTATCAAGTGAAACGTCACAAACATCAACTTTCAAGTTACCATCAAAGATGTAAAGACAAGCCACTATATTCAAGCACCGTTGTCGTTGATACTAGTAATAGTAATAAGGATGAATCAGTAACAGTTCCACTCTCAGTTGCTGCAGGAGTAGGCGTTGTTTCTTCACTCGTCGGGTATCTTTATAGTTTATGTATGAAGAATGGATTTCACTTACTGTGGTCGTCACTGCCATTAAAGCTACTCGGTGATGGTGGTATCAAGATATTAAATCAATATCCAGCTGCTTATATTGTGCTAATGATGACACTTGGTGGGGGATTAGTTGCAACATTATCAACATTATACTTTCCCAATTTATTCTCAGCACATGATTATGTTCATATCCTATCGAAGGAAGACGGTGCTGAAATGAATAAATTTCCATCAGTTAAGAATCATCTATTACCAGTTCTGTTATTATCATGTATTACGTCGATATCTGGCTTCAGTTTAGGTCCCGAGGCTCCAATGTAAGTGACAGAAGGCTTTTATATGACATATGTGTCATATTTGTGTCCGTGTCATACTTTACCTCTAATGATTGAGTATATGCCTTATTACCAATGCACATATATACACAGGGTAACTGCAGGAGGATTGGTGGGAGTATCGCTTGCAAGAAAGTTTGTTAGTACACCCGATGAAAAGACATCAGCATCAGTGGAGGAAACGCTCGCCTATGCTGGGGCTGCTGGTACATTGACAGGCTTTATGAACATACCTCTAGCCGGGCCAATATTTACAATCGAGATGACTTCTCGACATGCTGGCATAGCTCCATTTGCTGCAAAGAGTTGGGGAGCAGCAATGGCAGCATGCTTTGCTGGGCTTTGTTTTGTCCGAGGAGGACTAGTTCCGAACCTCAATGTGGGAGGACACTTTACATATGGAGCTAAAGCGGCAGTGGGTACAATTACAGGCAAGGAAATGGTATTATCTAGCTTGGCTTGTGGTGTCGGTGGAGCAGTTGTGGGTACATGTTTTCATAAGACTTTATCATTTCTCAAGTCTGTCATATGGCCATCTAAATCAAAACCATCAAAGTCTGTAACGATTGGAAAGAAGACGTTGGTAGCATTAGCCATTGGTATACTGTCGGTATTCTTCCCACAGACCATGTTTTGGGGAGAGGGAAGCCTTCAATGTGTAGTTGATGGACAGTGTACACCCTTTTCAGCCACACCGCACGGTATACCAAATGTAATGACACAATTTGCAAAGGTGAATCCAAATGTGCCCTATACATCAGGAATGCCAGCATTGAAAGTAGGGTTGGCAAAGTTCTTTGCTATTGCTTTGGCTTCGGCGGGCAAGTTTCCGGGAGGGGTAATCTTCCCTTTGCTATCGAATGGGGCATCATTTGGACATGCATTCACATCAACTTTGAGTTCATTCATACCTACTTCTTCTTTGGTGGCTCCGTTAATGGTGATGAGTTTTATGGCAGCTACACTGACAAGTATCACAAGGACTCCACTAGCTACGGTATTGATTCTGGCATTATCAGCATCTGGCATGACACAGCTTAGTGTACTACTTCCTGGTGTTTTGATGGCTTCGTATTTCTCTTGCTGGGTGTCTGATAGGCTATCAAGTGAATCTTTCTTCAGTTATACTAAGTAGTAGATGATACTCATACTAAAACTTGGTTTATCTTTATTAAGCATTAGAAGACACAAGACACATACTTATATCTGCTTACATTGGCGTGCCGGGTTTTGAACCTACAACTTGACTTGTTCTATACAATGTAGGATTGACAATTTCCTCAACCATAAATCGAGCCACATCCATCTTCGCCATATTGCCACCAACTATATCATTTGGATATATCTTTCCAGTTTCATCCCGAGTCTTCTTATCACCCGATTCTTGCAAGTAGTAGTGATTGTCAGGGGTTACCTCTTCACCTATCCCCACTGGTTTAACGAAAAGATAATCAAGATTACTTTCTTCATAAGACCTCTCCATTTTCAATAGATCCCTTCCTGCATGTCTTTGACATGTCTTGAATAATACACACATAAACTTCGAAGCCCAATGCGGCCAAGACTTTGTACCTCCATCGCCAATTGCAAAACTTGAGATTACACATACTCTATCAACTTTAGCTTCTCCCATGGCTTTAATGACTTGTTTATTTCCGTCATATGCTATTAATCCTCGGGTTTTCAACTCCTTATTCTTCCATCCTGGCTGACGGTGGCCTAAGCAACTTACAACGCCAGTAGCCCCAACGAAATGTTGTGAAAGATTAAGTTGTTCCTTCTTCCATGTATCAATCTTTACCATTTCAAGTCTTGACGATAAAGATGGATCGTTGAATGGGTTTGTATGTCCGCCTGGGCAATTGCATTCCCAATTTGTTTCATCTAACAGTTCTGGGTATTCTGTGATGACTGTAACTTTATCTATCGTTGGTTTCTCCAAGGCAGCGAGGATTGCATGCCTCCCGACATCACTTAGACCGCCTAGATATGTGCACGAGGAGTGTGTATATGATGTGAGCATCATATGGTATGTACATATATCATTGTACATGATAAAGATGTGAGCATATGTGTATATTGTGCACGACAGGTGTGTGATATGAATGATAGAAATAGAAGCATAATAGATGATATGAGCATTGATGTCGATGTGGTTGTGGTACATAATATGTGTGCATTTATTGCAATATGTGGGAGATTTTGTCAGACAGCTTACACATAACATAACTCTTACCGATACCATACAACACTACTACTTTCATTGTCTAGAACCTATATCCAATCAATCCACCGCCGATATATCAATGCAGAGAGGAGCAACATTGCAATAAATGTCAAAAGCAAAATAGCTCGAGCAATAATCTAAAAGACACTCTATTCTAGCCGGTACGACAAATTAGAACAGCTCTTTGACTTTCAACTGCTAAATTCGGGGTTCTCATCTGTCAAAGATTTTTAAATAGATGAATATAAGCTAATTACAGTACGTAGACATAGAACACTATATTTACCACCGCCGCCATTCGATGATGAGACCGATAAACAAATGCACCGCCTTTGTAGATTGCAAATCAATAACACATCATCATATACACCAAACATCACGAGCTCGACTGAGAAGACAACCTATTCCTACACTTCAATTATATGGAATGGATAGACTTGTCGATATTGATATATTGAAATTTAATATGCAACAACATATACCACAGATACAATCGTCCACTCCTATCTTTATATCATCTTCATCAATATTACTTTCTAACATCTTCAGTGCCATTACCTACACAATATCATCACTAACATCTCTCATAATACCATTGGTTACACAATTGCAAAGTATGGGCGAGACGATATTAACAACTGTACTTATATTATCAGTATTACAGGCATGTGTTGCGTTATATCAGTATAGATATGATGAAAGAGGTCAATTGGTATTTCCTGATGGATTAACTTTTGGCAGAGAAGATTATTATGATGCTTCTGATAATACTGAGGATACAACTAATAATATAGATGACATAAAAGAAGAAAAAGATGTCAACGCGGTAGTCAAAGATATTACAGACGAACTATTCAATTCAAACAATACGACTAAGGATACTACAAACAATATATCTTTGATATCTCGTCTTATCAAGAAGCTAAACAAATTATCATTGATATTAATTCCATGGGTATCACGAAATATACACAATTTACTTACAAGGAATACGCATTTGTTTCATATTGGTTTTATTGTGTTTGTATTGGATTCTGTATTACCATTGCTAGATGGTAATAAGGGTGAAGAGAAGAAGAAGACAACTACCAAAACTAATGAGATTCCTGCCTCACTTCTCCATGAGATTAACTCACACAAAGATCCATTGAAAGTATTAGTTATTGGAGATTCATTGGCTATTGGTACTGGATGTATAGAGAAGTTTGATAGTACAAAAGATAACTCGGTTCCATTTGCTTTGGTTGAGAATACAAAAGCACCTCAGACGAGTAGTATCAATTCAGATTCACATCGACAAGGGCCAGTCTTCCCGCAGGTATTGGCACGTACCTTGTCATACCATTTTCAACAACCAGTGGAATGGAGATCTGCCGGGGTTGATGGAGGTAGTCTTGCTGAGGTTGACAAGTTCTGCATGGATGTTGTCAAAGAAGAGAGTATCAATGGTATCGATATAGTCGTTGTTTTATTCGGTATGAATGACTTGAAGAAGCTCTTCTCTGGATTTGTGAATCCAATACAGAACCTCATGTCTGGTGGTGAGGATAAAGAAAAGATGGCCGAAGGACGAGGTACCAAGCAGTTTAGACGGGAAATGGAGATGATCCTCTCTGATATCCATTTATATTCACCAGATGCTTTAGTTGTATTTCCAACATTGCCAGTTCAGCCCTTCCATAAAAACAGTATAATCAATATATTCCCTCTTGGCATGGTGGTGGATAGTGTGCTTGGACTTTGGGAGAAGCAGAAGAAGGTCGTTGCAGATAGAAGAGAGAACTCCATTTATCTAGAACTAAAAGCTGAAGAGATTAAAGATTGGTATTCCCCTGGCAAATCCATTGGCGTGGATTCTGCCCTAGATGTCAGTGATGAGAATAATGATATCCTTCTTTCAGCAGATGGTGTACATCCAAACAAGAAGATGTATGCTCTTTGGGGTGGTCTTGTTGGTCGTAAACTTAGAAATAGTATAGTTTCACAAAGAGATCAGACCGAACGAAACAAATGAGAATAGACTTAGAACTAACTTATAACAATCAAGTAATCTACATATCCGCCGAACTCCATTTGTATGCCTCTTCCTTCTTTCGGCCCTTGCTATGTAGATGTTCCAATACTTTATCCTCAAATCCATTACCTCGATCAATCCCATCCCATCGATAACCCGGACGTATCCCATATCGATTTGCCTTTGGCTGTGGTCCCTTATACATTGGTTTTAGTTGCACTGCCGCCGCAGCTCCAGATCCACTGTTTCCATCTCCAGATGCAGCCGCCACCGCTGCCTCTTGCTCCTCCTGCTGTTTCTTCCAAGCATACATTGCCATAGGATCTCCATCCCTAATAATTGCCTTTTTACGATCTTCCATTTGTACATCATTCACAGATCGTGATAATGTCATTGATGATGCCATTTCCAATTCATGTAACTTTGCTTCTTCTTGTAACTTTTGATATGTACCCTTGTTAGCTTGACGTTGTTTCTCTGCCTTTTCTTCTTCAATTAGACGTAACTGTTTTTCATCATGTTGTGCATCTACAGTACGTTTCTTACCAGATGCATCTCTATATATTGTCTCTCCTGTTTCGGCATTTGCATTATGTTTAGCTAACTCGTCTTTTTGACGTTTACGTAGTTTCTTTTCTGCCATGGCAAAGTCAGATGATGATTGTATACCTGATTTATGACCTGATGACATCTTCTTCGCTCTGCCCTTGGAATCTTTAGTTCCCGATGAGTCGGAGTCTGAATCATGTCGTCGCTTCTTATTATGACGTGTGTTATTATCATCCACAGAGTCTGAATCATGCCGTCTACGATGTTGATGGTGTTTCCTCTTTTTATGATGTTTCTTCTTCTTCCTCCTTTCATTATCAACACTACCATCTTCTGAATCTGAATCATGCCTTCTTCTAGTTGAACGTTTAATACTACCATCATCATCTGATGAATCATGACGTGTAGATCGTCTGGGTTTAGTTGGTGCATTACTACTATCACTTGAGTTATCAGAATCATGTCTACGCCTACGTTTATTATGTGTTGATTGTTCCTCTTCTGAGTCTGACGAGTCATGACGTTGTTTACGCCCACCATCTTTATTACTTCCGCTACTACCAATTTCTTTGTCACCACTACTATTATTAGTAGTGCCTTTTATTGATACAAATCCCCTTCCTTTACTACCCTTTGCTGTAGTAGTTGCAGTAACTCCCATCATATGCTGCTGCACACCATCAACAACCAACGGACCATCATCCTCACCAACATATGCATCACCATTATCACCAGTCATGAATGAATTAATATCATCCATATCACGTAATGTTGATGTTGTATTATTGTTGTTATTATGGTTATTACCACCATTCATTTTTTCAGATTTCTTCTTCTTTTTACTCTTCTTCTTCCTTTTCTTATCTTTGGAGCGATTGTCATAATTGTTAGTATTGATAACATCATTGGTAGATGGTCCTCCGCCATATTTGGAGAGGTATGATAGCTTTGATGACATACTATGTTGTGTTATGGTATATTATTGAGTGTAGATACTTGCTTGCGTGTGTGGTATCTTTGTTGTGCTGCCAATATTGTTGATATACTACAACCGGACAACCTCACAACCTCCAATCGAAATAGCGTAATAAACTGATGCTTTTAGTGGTGTATTTGCAATATGAAACGGTCTAAAAGCCCCCCTATTAGATGACCTGGTATCAAAGTAGTTAATATAAAACAATTGACCATCTCGCCTGAGTGGATACCGGTTATGAGCTCAAAATTTTCGGCTCAGCTCAAATTTGGTATCTTATTTTTGTTGGGGCCACTGTGTGAAATATTGGCCACCTAATTTGGTGAGGAGAGGCCAATAATTACTATCAATAAAGTTGGAAAGGCTCATTCTAGACCAGAATT
>Ga0214477_100875_pt1 | contig 18287 bp, 16 predicted proteins | sample M1_20Mar14CPVII9_FD_165058 | JGI IMG/M metagenome (GOLD analysis project Ga0214477, IMG submission 165058) | Marine eukaryotic communities from Monterey Bay, California, United States - M1_20Mar14CPVII9sort6BwellC16 | ecosystem: Environmental > Aquatic > Marine > Unclassified | place: USA...
TAGTACCATCCTCCTCTTTGTGCCGATGAGTTTTTAGCCTTTTGAGGACTGGACAAGTAGTAATCCCTTCTGCCGTTGATAGCATGAACAATTATTTGATGTGGTTGTCGACACCTCGATAAAATAAAGCAGAGCGTGGTGTGATCAAAACTCATGTAGTTGTTTTATTGTCAATCGATTAAATCGATGCGTTGAAAGTAAGTAGTTGTTTTGCAATGATTAATTGCAATAAATAGGAGGACTACATTTTTTATAGTTTGCGTGCCAACGCCTTGGATAATGATCCAAACTGATTAATTATAGTCATCGATAGAGATATCCTAATAGATCCGCCTCATACTTGAAGTGTTATCATGAGAGTTGAGCAAGAGGTAGTCATTTTAATAGTCATTTTTTGGCCAGTCTAAACGTATCCTTTGAATGGTATCCTGAGCCTTTGAGTAATAATTGAGTACCATTTTGTGTACCGGTAACAATTTCTCCGGGCATTATCATTAAAAAGTGCATTTAACAAGAGCCTTTTTGTTAGCAGATTGCCGAGTACTTCTAGGGTAGGAAAGAATGAATTTCAGTAGTATAAAATTTACATGCTAACTGGAGCAAATTTACCGGTACGGGTTCAAAAGTGTGGATCCTCGTTAGCTATGTTAGGTTCGATTTTGGCCGCGGGTCCGGGTCCCTCCCCGACCCCGCAAATTTTTTCATGGCGAAGTATGCGGAAGCGTTGGCCGTGTAACCAGAAGATATTTTTTCTCCTCTTCAACTATTCATCGATGTATATGGCTAATGCTTGGCAATTGCTATATGTACTTGTGAATCGACATACTGCTAGTCGGCTTGTTAATGATGATAAGGAAGTTTGTTTTTATATGATTCATTGAACTTTGACCGTCACATTCAACAAGCACATCAGAAAGATACCGACATATCATATCTAAAAACATCATCGATATCATGAGCAATGACATAGCAATCATCGTCATTCTATGCTGCTATCTATCTGCTACAATACCGATAACATCATCCTACAATCCACCAACCAACAAAGGATTAGAAATACGAGTATGTATGGATAAAGATTGTCAATTAGATGGATCAAAACAGACACTCAAACTCGTCCGATCTTTAACACCAAAAACCACATCCAATGATGATAAGATAGTAGTAGAAAAGTGTGGTTGTTTAGGACCATGCGGTAGCGGACCAACTATAGACTTTAGAAGAGATGGTATAAGACTCAAGGATACAAGGACTGGTATGGATGATTACTTTCTATTCCGTAAGATGAATTCCAAACAAGCTATTGTTGATATGCTACGGATTGGAGACATTGAACCTATATCATTGGAAGATACATCTACAGATATCGAAGTTACAAATACAAGACAATGGTATGATATAGATCGTAATCAGCGGATTAGAATACAACAATTACTATATGCAATAACGGCAATACCATTGTTTGTTGCTTATAAAAGTGGAGAATGGAATGAATCATATGCCTTTGTTGCAGTTGCTGTGTTTGTTGCGTCACAGTTTATGGGTACGTCAAAGACATCAAATGCAGTAGTAGAAGAAGATGAAGTAGTAGACTGACGATACACTATCTTAAGATTTTAGTATCTAGTTAATGTGACACATGAGAGAAAGTTGATAAGTATACCATTAGTTATAGAACAGTGTTCGAGATCAGAGTCGTAGAAGATGAAGAGGACTGATACACCAGCGGCGGAATATTATTGTAAGTCTCGTATATCAACTTTTTAGACTAAAGCTCATACTACTTATAAAGTGGTTGACTCTACAGAATTGTTACAGTGAGCTGCAGGGCTTGAGTTAGTATATGAAGTTGAGGAAGTTGAGGCAAAGCATACCAAATCATGAACAGTATCTAGGGCGTTTAAAGGCAACAGGGAGTAGTTTAGACGATTGCTGTATTAGTTTAAAGTATGGATTAAGCTCATACAGCCAAACTCTCCCCATTTGATAGCTTGTAATGTCCTTTACATAATCCTCCCTTCTGAATATGCTTTGTGCATCCATTGTGGCTGCAAGTCTTCTTCTTGGCCCCATGCTTGACACAAATTCCTCCCTTCTGAGCTTGGTTGGTGCATCCCTCATGACTGCAAGTCTTCACTTTGGCACCATGCTTAACACAAACTCCACTGCTGACCACTTGATTTGTGCATCCCTCGTGACTACACTTTCTTTTCACTGCACCATGCCTAACACAAAATCCTCTACTCTTTACTTGGTTCGTACATCCTTTATGGCTGCAAGTCTTTACTACTGCACCATGTCTAATACAAAGTCCTCCTTTTACTCTCCCATTTGTACATCCTTCATGTATGCAAGTCTTCACTTCTGCACCACGCCTCATACAAACTCCCCCCTTCTGAACTTGATTTGTACAGCCTTCATGGCTACATGTCTTCTTCGTATATCTCTTTGCCCCGTGCCTCGTACAAAGTCCTCCCTGTGCTCTCTTGTTTGTACAACCTTCATGCTTGCAATGATTGTATCCCTTATGTTTTGCCCCACACATACCACTATCCGCTGCTTTACCAGAACATCCCTCAACAGAACACTCTATATAAGCAGGCTTTTGGGCGGATTCATTGCTCTCTTTTACTTCTCTTTTCCTTTTACTGCAACGTCTCCTCTTCTTCTTTGTGCATTGGATGTTTATGTCTTCCTGAGTAGAGTTTGCTAATAAACGGGGAGACTTCCGTCGTCTTTCTGGTTCTTTTCTTTCACTGTCACATTCACCTTCGTCGGTACTATCATCTTCGGTTTTCACTTTACGGTAGTATCGTCTAACTCCTCATTATCTGTCTCCTCACTCTTCACCGCATCATATATTGATGACGAAGATACAACATACTCTGGACTGTATTGTTCATCATCAGTACTGATATCGTCTTCCTCCTTAACCTTTACCTTATTATATTCTTCTTCTTTAATATTGTTGTTGATGGGTAGAGGATTTGATGTGTTAGTATCTTTTCTACACAAATCGCTGCTTCATCGTCTGTGTCCTCACTTTTGATCGGATCATATCCCGACGATATAGCACACTCTGGCTTCATATTAACCTTCTTGGTAGGCGGTAGGGAGGACATCATCTCCTGTAAGTTAGTTCCTCGCCTTCATCGTGATAATAGGTAGTGAAAAAATATCTAACGGTATCCTTACTTTTTGGCATTTTGCATTGTTTCAATAGTGCCGAAGATATCATAAACATATACGAAGCCATCAGAGTAGAGGTGCAATCAATACATATACGGAAGTTTGGGCGGCATAAGAGAGATATAAATTTGTAGTATTATTCAATTCAAACGGCCTATCAACAACTAACAATGGCAACAACAACAAATCCACACGCACTCGACACCGCACAAGATGACGACGAGAGATTTGAACTAATGCAACCTCCGCCATCATCCTTCGATCCAAACAAAGATCGTCCAATCTCTACAAATACATATGCTACACGATCACACGTACATGCAAATGGATTGTGGCATTGTTCTGTACATATATGGATAATTAACCCATCAACATCAAAGATACTATTGCAAAAAAGAAGTATGTTAAAGGACACCTACCCAGGACGATGGGATATAAGTTCAGCTGGACATGTCGAAGCTGGTACTAGTTTAATACGTACTGTACAATTAGAATTGGCAGAAGAATTGGGTATAGATGACGTTAGTGAAGATGAATTAAAACTATCATTCATTATACCATCAGAACAAGCAGAATTAGGTGGATGTAATGCATATGAACATGTCTACTTTTTAATACGAGATAGTAAAGATGATAGTATTGATCAATTTAAATTGGGTACTGCCGAAGTTAGTGAAGTTACATGGATGCCTATTAAAGATGTATTAGATGCATTAAAAACGGGAGATGATGGATATGCACCACGAACATTTCTTTATGTTTCTGCTATGCAAAATGAGTTGGATAGAGAATTCTTTCTGAAAGATGATACGAATGAATGAATGATATTTCATATAAACAAGAATTGCATCAAGTATCAATTCATGTGCGATATCCTGGGGGCAAGGCTTTATCTGCTGTACACATCATGTGCCGGCACATGCAGTGTAATTCTAATCAGGGGTTCGACAGATAAGAGATATGAGCCTTTTATTAGTAGATGAAATGCTTCTAATTTGTAACAACATCTTGAAGTAGAAGATAAGTCATAGAACCACTTCGATAGAAACTACTTTTATTCCTTCTTCTTTCTCTTCACTACCGCACTAATGCAAACTCCTCTACTCTTTCTACATTGGATTGGCAATGTCCTTTGCAAAATCCACCCTTTTGAATAAGCTTTGTACATTGCAAGTCTTTACTTTGGCACCATGCCTGACGCATAATCCTCCCTTCTGAGAATACTTTGTGCATCCTTCATGTTTGCATGTCGTTACTTTGGCTCCATGTCTATAACAAACTCCTCCCTTCTGAGCATTATTGGCACAGCCTTCATGCTTGCAAGTCTTCCTTACTTTCTTAACAGCTCCATGCTTGATACAAACTCCTCTACTGACAACTTGATTAGTACACCCTTCGTGGCTACAAGTCTTCACATTTCTCTTGGCCCCATGCCTGGTGCAAACTCCTCCCTTCTTGGCTTGATTTGTACATCCATCTTTCCACAAGATGGATTGAATTAATACAATTACAATGATCATGCAAATTGACTCAAAATAAAAGGATACCTGGAAGATATTTTCTATCAACTCGTAGGTACGTACTAGTATCAACGATATTGTTTTGGTACACAGTACACGGTCTATAGTAGCTAACTATATATTGGTATACTTGCACAGCAAGGATAACGTTGTTCACAACACAATGTTTACAAGTTATGATCTCCACGAGAGATCATCTACACCGACAATAGAGATTGAGCCCATGAACCTTGAGCCGAATGTCTATCAGCTCTAAGTATTAGTAATAACGGTACTTCTCGAGAAATGCAGCGGCAGCTTTATCCCTCTGGGGACTCTTAATCTCCCCCAAATATGTTTGATATAATTGTAATGCTTTTGTGTAATCGGCTTTTGTTGCTTGTCCACTGTTAAATACATCTTTTGGATCATCTTTAAAGAATCAGCATATCCGTCTCTTGCTGATATCATATAATGCCTCAATGCTCTACACTTGTTACCTGATCTCACCTCCATACTGCCAAGATTGTGCCTCGCAATCACATTACCCCTCATAGCAGCCAACTCATAATAATAATTAGCCTTTTCCATGTCAACTTCGATTCCTTCCCCATATTTATATGCACAACCAATATTGAGATATGCTTCGGTATAGCCTAGTTCAGCTGCCCGATGGAACAGTTCTAATGCCTTTGTATAATTTTGTGTATATCCATATCTCCCATTCCCTTTCCCATCTCGATAGTTACATCCTAGATTGTTGATTGCAATGGGATCATCCAGGTCCACTCGTTTCTTATATCTTTTGACTATCTCCTCCTCGTCCGATTCAGGCCATGGAGTTCTGCAAAAAGCACACTTTTCGTTATCAACTTCATTGCCTTGGTCATCATAAAGAGGTGCATAAACACATCCACTGCAAATAACTTTTCCACAACATGCTTGATATCGCCTCCCCGTGTGTAGATATGGCATACAAAGGAAACAAATTGGACAATCTTCTTTTGTTTCTGGGGGTTGTTTAAATAGTTCTATATCATGTAACTCATCAGCATGTTTGAGTGCTTCGTTACGTTTCTCAGTTGCAAGTCTGATAAGTTCCTCACATTGTTTCTTATGCTTCTTTTTATGTACCTTTTTACATACAGCATTGCAATACCTCACTTGTTTACATTTGTTGCATGTGTTGTTGGCACCCACCTTACCGCAATTGGCACATAACGATAAGGCAACGCCCATACTCATATTCTGTAACTTATCGTTCACATCACATACATCATCATCATCATTTGATTTTGATGCACCGTCTACGCAATTGCTATCGGACGTACTCATTATATAACAGTTACTCAAATAGTGGATATGTCTTCTTGTTTGACAATATAATAGTACTTTATACTTTGCAGCTGTTTCTTCTTATGTTCGATAATATATTATATATCGTTTATTGATCTGCTTATTGCAATACAAGTAAAATTATTATTCGAAGTTTGCGCCTCTTTTAAAACTACTACCACCAAATACCAATTACACAAAAACCAATGAGAACTAATACTAAAACTGCAATCGATAACGATAGCAACCTATTGGATAAGGCATAACATTACTTCTAAACTTAAATCAACTTGTTTTTACTTAGTTGTTTAATTATAGAGTCGCTACTTCTCGATAGTCGGCAGTCGGACAATATTTTTTCTCTCTAGGGTTTCATCTATAAAAAGTTTAGTTGAGATGATAAGAGCTGGCTAGCTGCTGCTCTTCTGCTATTTGTTACAATATGGTTTGATCTTCTCCTTTCATATGTTGTGTAGCCTCTAAAGGAGGAAAGAAGCCATGAAGCCAGAGTGTGTTGTATCGTCAAGATATGATGATCCGATTAAGAGTGAGGAGACAGACGATGAAGGGGGCGATTTGTATAGAAAAGATACCAGTAACACATCAAATTATGTTCAACCCATCAACATTAAAGAAGAATATAATAAGGTAAAGGTTAAGGAAGAAGATAAGGCCAGTACTGATGACGAACAATATAATCCAGAGTATGTTGTCTCTTCTTCGTCAGGGTATGATCCGATCAAGAGTGAAGAGGAGACTGACAGCGAGGAGCTTGGTACTGAGGATACCAATAACTCATCAAAGGAACACCATCTTCCCATCAAAGAAGAATCTATTGAAAATAGTACTGATGACGGCGAATGTAGTAGTGAAAGGAGAAGACGGAAGTCTCCTCGTTTATTGGCAAATTCCACTACTCAGCCTAATGCACCTACTCAGGAAGATGTAGCTATTCAACGCACAACAAAGAAGAGGAGATTTTGCAGTAAAAGGAAAAGAGAAGTAGACGAGAGTAATGAATCCTTACTAACGGCTACTCGTATAGAATGTTCTGTTGAGGGTTGTACCGGCAAAGCAGCTGATAGTGGTACGTGTAGGTATAAACATGGGGGTTATAATCGTTGCAGCTATGAAGGATGCATGAATCGAGCCAAGAAGGGAGGAGTATGCCTCAGTCACAAAGAGTTTGCAATTGTGAAAAAGCCTACTTATGTAATGTGTTCTGTTGAGGGATGTACTGGTAAAGCAGCTGATAGTGGTACGTGTAAGGCTAAACATAAGGGATATAATCATTGTAGCCATGAAGGTTGCACAAGCAGAGCTCGGAAGGGAGGAGTTTGTATAAGACATACAGAGTCTGTAATTGTTAAAAAGGCCGCTCGTGTAGAGTGTTCTGTTGAGGGATGTACCCGCAAGGCAGCTGATACTGGTACGTGTAGTAGATATCATAAGGGATACAATTATTGCAGCCAAGAAGGATGTACAAAGGCTGCTCAGAAGGGAGGAGGTTGTGTTAGACATGGGGCGGTAGTGAAGAAGACATGCGGTCATGAAGATTGTACAAACCAAGTAGTGAAAGGAGGAGTCTGTATAAGGCATGGTGCAGTGAAAAGAAAGAAGACTTGTAAAGAGGAAGGATGCACAAATCAAGTTATCCAAGGAGGAGTTTGTCTCAAGCATGGGGCCAAAGTAAAGACTTGCAGCCATGACGGATGTACAAAGTATGTTAAGAAGGGAGGATTATGTAGAGGACATTACAAGCTATTGAATGGGATTAGGGTTAGGAAGTTGCCACAGTCTTCTTCTAGACAAAGCCTATAAGTAAAGGTATACTTATTATTAGTCAAACTCTTTCTATTAGCTGTTATTATAGATATGAAGTAGATATCAAATGATCGACTCGTTATCCCCAACTAAGGCAAGCTTGAGCATCCATACCGTCCTCCACTTGATTCCAATTACTTTTTGCACAATCCTTCTCTACCAGCATGTCATCCTCATCCTCGCTTGTATAACTAGTAATACCATCACCATACAATCTATTAATCACTCTTCCATCGCCTTGATCTTCTCTTCCTTCCGCTCTTCTTTCCTCTCTTTTCTATAATTACACTTCATAGTATATATCTCATTTTCAGTATAGTATAAGTTTGGTATATCCTTTGTTGACGTGCGTGGTCTACTGTGAGTGGATGATATCTCTTCTATTGAAAAGTTTACACTCTTGCTAATTCTCGGAGGAGCTGACACCTCGTCCTCTTTTCTTAGACAACTCTTCCTAGGCTGACATTGTCGACAAGCATCTTGTATCAACTCTCCAAGAAGTAGCATATCCTCATCACTATCTTCTTCTGTGTCATCACTAATGACATTCTCCCAACACTCTTCCTCTTGCTGATGTAGCATTGTATTAATCGAGTAGAAGTATACCGGCGGCCTCTCTTCTCTCTCTTTCTCTCCTTGTCCTTTATTGTTATTGGTATCCTTCTTCTTCTTCTTGGAGAACACATCAAATGGCAATGGACGAACATGACCTTTAATATCGTCAGATGATGTAGCTGATATTGGCCAATGTTGTGGTATTGTTTGAGAAGGAGTATTATCGGGTGTTATTCGACGTGATAGTTTTGGTTGAGCTAGCGTTGTATTAGTTGTCGATGACAGTGGCATGAGTTCATCGTCATCATCATCGTCTAGCCATTTGGTTGATCTTCGTTTGGATGAGGCACATTCTTCTAGTAGCATAGCAGTCGATGAGATAGTAGGAGAGTAGATACGGCCAGTAATAGCTTGAACCTCTCGTAGTTGTATCTCTTCTATATCAAGTTGTTGCGGTGGCATTGCTCTGGCTCTAGTATTTGTTATCGATAACGTCAATTGGCGTAAGAGTATCGATATATTGCAATATAGAATGACAATGTATAATATAACTTTAGTAGCCCAATATATGCAAGGATTTATGTGTCATGTATGTAGATGATTGTACAAAGTTACTATGGTTGGTGTTAGTGTTAGTGTTAGTGATTGCGGCAACGATTATAATAGCTAGCAAGATTATTGACATTGAGATCGATCTCAAAATCTCGGAGAAACTCTATCGATGCTGTGATGGTGCCTAAATGTTGTTGCGCTGCAAGTAAGGCCAAAACCGTTATAATATATATCAAAGGCCTCCATTCTACAATTGCACAACAACGCACTGCCATGGGCTAAGATTAAACGCGTGAATGTAAATTATTGCATGCAGTTTTTCTCAAACTGGCAGTATTGAGGGCAGTAAAGAACACAAGATGAGCAGTGGATTGATATGACACACATAAACAAACCCTGTTCTAATATTGAGCAATGTAGGCTTTATCAAAGCCGTCATGCAAAGTTCAAGCAAAGAGATGGGAGGCAAAGCAGACCACAAAAAGATATGATCTCATAATCTCAACTAAAACCTCGTCGGAGAAACTCTTCTACTTATCATTATCATCTCTATTGCAATTGCAAGCCATCATATACCATCACGTCGTCGTCCATTGCAATATAACAACCTAATCATGATCTCCAGAAGAATACTCACCGTCGGTCTCTTACTCTACAAATATACAAATGCTGAACAACAAGAACAATCATCTATAATACAACCACAACTTGCACCTCAGACACAGCACAATAGTCTACGCGGCAGCAGATCACAATCATATCAAAACACATCGATATCAAAGATACAATTAGAGTCATTAATAGACAAACCAGACTTTGAGGGAGAAGAACGATTAATGAAGGCATTAACTTCCAAGTCTAAGGTGTATGTTTCTTTGCTTGGTTGACTATCGGCAGTGGGATATCTTGGTATTAAAATATCCCAAAGAAGAAGACGACGGTCTAATCTCTCTTCTATTCGGTATCGCCGCGCTTCCATACATGTAATATAAATCAGATGCTACAGACGATTGTGCATATGTGATATAAGGAAAGCAAAAGAGTGTATTATGGTTGCTGTTGGGATGTGACCATAAGATATGTAATGTTTAAAGATCAGAGGATACCACCCAGCTGAATGAGCAGATAGAGATGTACATATCTGTAACATAAGAAGGAGTTATTCACACTACAAAAAATGTATATCTTTGCATCTAGTTTACTTTTGTAACAGGGGATTGTATGCTGAGATGCTAAAGAACCATACTAATTGACAATGTTGGTGTATAATCTCTTAACAAACTTAGATTGACATTAGGTGAATACTAAACTGAATTATCCCGTCTAACCACCCATTCTCCAAACCACTCTTAAGTACTGAACCGGCATAATATAGCGGTTAGTTTGATATGATAAGGGAGACTTAAAGCGTCAATCCCCTGTCTCTTAAATGTTTTGCTTACAACATAGTATTACACTCTTTTCACAAACTTTTATATGCTTTTTTAGTAGCATCTATTGCCAATCAGATAGGCGGATTAAAATAGCGGCCCTAACTCGTCACAAGCAGCAGCAGCGGCGGCGGCGGCGGCAACACTCTTATCATTGCCTTGACCATTTATATCATTTTCAACTTTAGTAATTGCATTAGATAATAACTTGGAGGCCGATACTATTGTTGTTGGTGGTGTTATTTGATGATGATGTACCACTGGAACTCTTGCCTTGACAGAGGAGGATGTACTACCCTGTCTATTACTTTGTTGGGGTGTCTTCTTCTTCTTTTTCTTCTCCTTTTTGATGGTGGTATGAGGTGAAACAAGCTTCTCATGTTTTTGAATGAGATTAACAACTACATCTGGGTGATTCTTTTTCAACTTTTGTGCATGACTTTTAATCTGTTGACGATCACGTGTAGATATAACACTATCAGCCATTTCTTTCCAACATCCCCATCCATATTTGATAATACCCTCTTTGAATTGTTTGTGTTCTGTGTTTGTCCACTCGCCGCTGCCTGTTGGTACTGCCTTTCTCTTCTTCTTATTGCTACCACCATCTTGTTTCTGATCAGCAGTATGCAGTAGTGATGGTGCCTTTCTCTTCTTATTACTCTCTTGTTTCGAATCAGCAGACAGAGTTTGCATAGCATCAACTTGTTGATTGTTACTACTACTAGACGAAATTGTATCTGCTTTTCTCTTCTTATTACTATCCTTTCTGGCATTAGCAAGATTGTTGTTATCAACATGACCTTCTAATTGTAATGATTTATCCTCCTCGGCTGCTGCATTCGCAAGATTGTCCAATTGTAACGATGTCGTATCCTCCTCCTCGGTGACAGCTGCATATCTCTTCTCTGCATTCTGCAACATCTTCTCAGCATCGTGTAACTCCTTCTGTGACATATCATACTGAGTTTGTGATAACATTAAATTCTTATCAGCATTGAATAACATTTTCTTTGCTATCTTTTGTGATTCTTTCGATGCAGCTAAAGTTTGAGAGGAAGCAGCTGCTTGTAGTTTGGCAGTGGCTAGGCGTTGCTTTGCGATATTAATTTCATGTTGTTGTACTTCTGTTATTGGTACTACTTCTGATCGTTTCACTTTCTCTTGACGTGGCATATTGTATAGTTTGTATTTGAAGTTCTTTGCAAATTTTGAGTATGTGTGCAGTTTATTTTAAACCTATATCTTTATAGTTGCTGCTGTTGCGCTTGGACTATCGAACATCCACATAATGACAATATCTACTAACTGAGCATGAGTATTGTACGATATATGGTCAGCGGCGGCGGCGGCGGCGGCTTTGTATATATCCCTGTACCCCTATTCTTTGTACTGATAGATAGCGTTGAGAACGGTTTCAACTTCAGACTTCATCGTATCACAAGAAAAGTCATATGAAAAGGGGTACCTTATATTTTGTAGGTTTGCACCTGAATAGGGTATAAGTGCACATAAAAAAATGACACTTCAATACTTGTGTTATGTACTTGATATAAAATCCCCACTGATCGCAATATAAGGTTTCGTATACATTCAACTTATCAACTAGATCAGTTTTTTACGCTCTTTCGAATAGTAGTGGTTTCGAGGAGTATAACCAAACACAGCGGACATATTTCCGTCTACACTAATTATATTTTTTTTTTGTGCACATCACGTGCACCGACCACAAAATATAACATTTGCAAACCTCCAAAGTATATCAATACTAATCATAAATTATTATGGATAATAATAATTACCCTATTACCAAGATTGATGCGTCATTAGTTCCAGGCTCTTACGGTACTGGTTGGCAGTGTTTTCAATTTCAGATACAAAATTTTGAGAGCTTACCTCCTGCTATTATTGACCAACCATTAGGTCCGCCTATCCCCTTTAGATGTCTTGGCTGCAACTGGAGTGTTGATATTTTCCTTGGTGGAAGATCAGATTTTTTAGGAGGTGCTGTGCCAGTAGTTTCTTTAGCCCACGTCTTGGCAGGACCGACTATAACTTTGGAAATGAGAGCCACTGATGCACCAAATAAGATTGTCCATGCAATTATTGCTGACCAAGAACCACACACACATATAGTCGAGTGTGGACGTGGTGTTTTAACTGCATTGGCAAGAAGACAGGACATACTTGACAATCCAAATCTCTACCTCGATAATGGAACGTATACAATTACATTATGTATGAAAGATAAAGGAGGTCAGAACATGCCGAAAGCATTCATACCCAAAAATCCATGCAGCAAATCAATACTAAGTATGTTAGGGCCCAATGGCAACTCTACTGCTGATGTAGTGTTTGAGGTTAGTAGCGGATTAGACGGAGATAGCCCGGTACGGAAATCTGCCCATATGTTTGTTCTACGATCATGTGCTCCTACCTTGGCAGCGTTATGTGAGGATTATCCAAATATGACACCCGTGCCGATCGATAATATGAAACCTATCATTTTTGAATGTCTCATTTGGCATATTTATGGTGGAGAAGTGTCAAGTACACTCCTGAAAGAGCAGTCAAAAGATATTATTATAGCGGCCGATATGTATGGAGTTTCAACCCTGAAGGTGGAGGCAGAGGTAGCATATATCCAGTCTATAGACATCAATATTGATAACGTTGTGGACAATTTCTTCTTTGCTGATACGAAGAAGTGTGCATTGTTGAAAGAGAAAGTGATGGAGTATTTGGTTGATAATGCCCAAGAAGTGCTTGACAAGCTTGACCTCAAGGATACACCTGAATCGTCGACTCTATTCCGAGATTTCATGACAGCCGTGGCACTTGGAAAGAACAAGAACAAAGACTACGATGGAGATGATCCAACCAAAGTCAAGACCATGTGCATCAATGTATTGAGGAGAAAGCTTAGCGAGAGAGGATTGGAGATTGATGGGACACGTGAAATGTTGGTTGCCTCTTTAGAAGAGAGTTATGCCAAAGCCAAAAGTAGTGGGGAGAAGAGGAAGCGGGATGAAGAGACTAATGCAAGTGGTGCTGCTGAGAATGAATAAAGGATGTCCGTGATAGCGTGCTGGCATGACATTGTAGCAGCTGAGGAATGCATATTCAAGAGAGGGAATTATGAAAGGAGAAGATATCTAGTACATACATCTAGGAGAGTTTATGATGATTAAACGAAATAGTTATACACCAAATAGCAATCTCTATTAGAAGAGATAAGTTATCTACAAGCTGCAATGATTTGCATTGCTTCTTCACAAATGATGATACCGCGATATCAGGGGGTTTAGATGGTTCTGTATTGCAATCTCTTCTCTCATTTGTCGTATCGTCAAGTAGTTTACCAACAGGAACTTCATAGTTTACCAGATCTTCGTATGAATATGATATCTCTCCTGCTTTACTGTTCGTATTGCCATTCTCCTCATTAGAAGATCTTGCTTTCGAAGATTGCCACCTCTTATGTAACTTTCTCCTCCAGTAAGGCTGTGATTGAGCTTTGCTATTATGCAATCTGATATCATCTATTATTGAATTCGTATGTAACTGATCAGCCGATATCATACCTTGCTGCTGTTCATGGTCTAAGTCTAAACTTTTAGCATTGAACATTCGACATCGATTGATATACTTCTGCTTAAACTGTCGAATCTGCTGAGCACTGTAGTATAAGATATGTAAGTTGTGTGCCTCGGTACTTGGTCTAGTATGTACGGATGTTACTATATGTTCATCGGATGGAAAATGTACCGAAGAAGATCTTCGACTGTTGCCATTGCCATTGCCAGAAGATGATGAGTTTATGCCGATGTCATTGGAAGAAGCACGAAGACAAGGATACTCTTGGTTGACTGATTCTCCTCATCCACTAACTGCTGTCCATCGTTGTCAGGCATCAGTATTAGTATGTATATATATATATATATATATATATATATATATATATAATATATATTGATGTTGCTACGTATATTGAGAGAGTCGTCCGTCCCTCGATGCTCAAGAGCTCCTTGCAATACTTAGCTCCTCGTCGTCTTGAGAATGCTCACATGATGTGCATGCACCATCCCCACTTATCCTTATCATGATCATTCACTGATATGCTTCGAGAACAATAACAAAATGATATACAGCTTTGCATAAGTAGTAACAACATAGGCCCATAGTAAATACGGGAGGCAGGTGTGTTATTGTCACGACATACATAGTATGTAGGCATGCAGCTTTTGAAGTAGCCTGCCTCTTCGGCCTAATACAACTGCAATAAGGAGTTGTTATTACTTGTTACATCATTAGGGTTAGGATAGGGTTAATATAATTGAAACCGGACAGGGAAACGGTGCTCAGATATATCCTACACCACTCAATACTTATAGGGAGGTTCAACCGTGAATAGGGCTGTTGAGAGTGCGACTTAAAGTGACTTGAGCTACTCGTAAAAATTTGAACAGAATTATTGCATTGCAATAGCCTCTCATAATACAACGCTAGACTACACATAATATACTACTACCCCGCCCAGCCTATCAACGACAACAACATGAACACCTCCTTCAACAACTCCATCTATTTCGACGCTCTCGACGAGCAGCCACAACAAACTACAACGAAGAGAAGACCCTCTGGTGCATCCTTCTCAGATCTAGATGCTTTCGATATAGGTGCCCTCCTCGAAGATGATGGCGTTGCCATGATAGACTCCTTCGGTCTCGACGATACAATGGATATCGATATGGATCTAGAACCTGCCCTTGTATCCTCTTCAAGTCCACAACATACTCGTCGTGGTAAACGCGATCGATCCACAAGTCCACCACCACCAATTCGTGAAATTTCAATCAACCATTCCTCATCACCACATCATCATGAACGTCATACCTCCACCTCAGACCTATCCATGACATCGACAAGTTCAAGTAACTACACCGAAGCACTCCAATCATTAGCAAATTCAATGAAACGTACCGAATCAACAAGAAAATTTATGGTACAAATGAAACAACAATATTTAACACCCGAACAACAAGAGGCACTTTCGAATGCGAAAGAACAATTGAGTAAACAGAATCAATTAATTTCTCAACAGGGTACACCAAGTCCATCAAGTGGTGGTGGTGGTTTCATGAGTGCATTGGGTGCAAGTCAGAAGAAGCTTAATCAATATTTGGGTAATGTTCAAACTCTTTAAAGTTCAAGGCCTCGCGATGTTGTGATTCCCTTATGGAATTGTGGTGAGATATAATTAGGGGCATACCTCAAGAATATATTTAGGGTTTAGTCCAACTGCCTTCCAGTTGTTTGTATTGTTGTACATTATGTAGATAGGGTTTTTAAAATGAATAGGTACAGAAATTATTATTTAACCTTTAAGGTGCACCTTCCTCAACTACTTAACTATTTAAGGTGCGCACCTTCCGTACTCCCCGACGTGAGTAGTTGGATCCGGCGTATGTATTGGGATTAGATTGGGGTGTTGTTGTATAGAGAGGTGTGTATATAAACAGGGTGGGGAGTGAGGGTGTGGGGTTGCAATCCGAGGGTTCAAAGGCTATTAGATAGGGAAGAGGCGGCAAGGGAGCTCTAGGAATAGATTATAAGTATGTGAGCTCTAGGAATAGTATTATAAGTATGTGGGATAAGGTATCATTGCAGTATGCAGGGCAGGGGTGTTCAGAGACATTTGGATTCAATGTTTTAAAAGATTTAATCATCCCATTAGCAATCCTCCAATCCCGATATCCTCCTCTTCTTAAGAATAATACACATATCTTCTCCAACTATTAGATCAGACTAACTCATCAATAAACTCTCATACACAACACTCTTCCTTAACAACTTATTCATACACCACACACCTTCTTTACAACTTATTCAAACAGGCCAAAAGCAAAAGCTAGGGCTGCCAATGCAACACCCCCACTGATAATACTGCCACTGCCACTATTAACTGAGGCAGTTGGTTCTTCTCCTCCTTCTTCTTCAGACACGGCGGTGGATGTCGGTTCTACAATGTCTTCTTCTCCTACTTCGGTGGTATTATTTGAAGAGACCTCGTCGCCACCCTCAGTTTGGACAGGCATATCAGAACCAACGTCTTCGAGGGTATTATCTGGAGGAACTTCATCTTCCTCACCCTCAGCTTGGGCTGGCATATCTGTAGTAGTTGACATGTCATCTTTGGGGGCATCATCTTGTACTGCTTCCTCACCTTGTGGTGGCACGGCACCTTCGGGAAGATAATCCTCTTCATTGTCCTCAGTGGGAATTGGTTCTTCGTCAGCGGGGAAATCGAAAATCTCGTCAATATCAGGGAGGACTGTTTCTTCAATAGTATCAATAATCTCATCAATCTCCTCATCGCCGGGAATGCAGGTGGCCTTACTCCCAACAGGCTGTGCATCACAACAATCTGCAATTGCACAATACTGTTCTGCATATAATGCATACGGACTATCCGTATACGTATCACATGTTAATCGATATTGCAAACAGTAGCACTCTTCCACTTCAGTCCCTTCTGCATATGCATCAATGAAGCATGTTAAATAAGGACAATCGATATAGTCGGTACCACCGCAATTTGTTAATACCTCATCATTGCTACATACCGATTTAATTTCAGTAGCACATGTCGGGTCTTTCATAATGCCGAATGTGTCAAATTCTTCTGTTGAATTATAGTTTGATAGCTCTGCGCCTATCCCATCAAAGAATGTTTCAATACAACCACAGAATGATTGTGGACAGTTCGCTGGACATTCTAGACCTTCAGTCTCTTGGAGGAAACGTACTTTGGGCTTTGATATGGTTTGGCTAGTACGTTGTATAGTAGATGTATCTTTATTAGTACACCGACCTCCCAATGATGATGTCGTATCTTTCAAGCACTCTTGCTCATTATTCTCATCACAGCCAACTAAAACACCCACATCCACTGCTTCATCCTTATCTGCAATACTGATGAATGTATTGCATTCTTCTCCAATAGTATCAAGAGGCTGATACGTTAGAGACACATCAACTTTGTGCACATCTTGTGCATCATTTTTTGGGGTGATGTCTACGGTTAAATCTTTACCCCCTGTCGACGCCGACACGACAGAAGTTGCAACCACAATTGCAACGGTAGATGAGAGTTGATTTGCCATTGCTTAGATGAGATATGGACAGCACAAACACTACCCAAGCAAAGCTAACAAAACCACTCTCTCATTATTGTCACCGGACCACCATCATTCGATATTTGTAGCATATCAAACTGATCTATTGCCGAACTCATACTATAGGCAGAGTATGGAATCCAATCACACCAAATCGGTAAAGAACAAAGCACAATCCTTTCAAATATCGATACAGTGCCTACTGCCAACTGAATATCAAGAATAGGATACCAAAAACATCATGACAACTCTTTGCAGCAACTCTTATCACTGAACTGACGCGGCCTGCTCTTATATAAAGGCATAATTACCGTGGCATATTCAATTGAAACGTGTAGAATACAGTAGACGGAGTGTAGGAGGTGCGTTAGATAATAGTAAAGTTAGACATCACAACTAGCACCACCACTTGTTAACATATATATCTCTCACGAAATGACAACATCGGATATTGAAATTATACCTAAAGTATGTGCTGCATGCGGAAAGAGTAGTGATGATCTCAAGGCATGTACAAAATGTGAACAAGTATACTATTGTAATAATAAATGTCGAAAGGCACATTTACAAAAACATAAGAAAGAATGTAGACGGTATACTGCCGAGCTGCACAATAGTAGTAATAATGATAATGTTTTGATTGATTCATTGACAGAAAAGTTTGGTAAAGTTGTCATATCTGATGATGAGCTGTTTCAAGATCCTCCGCCAAAAGAGGATTGCCC
>Ga0214477_100876_pt1 | contig 18278 bp, 7 predicted proteins | sample M1_20Mar14CPVII9_FD_165058 | JGI IMG/M metagenome (GOLD analysis project Ga0214477, IMG submission 165058) | Marine eukaryotic communities from Monterey Bay, California, United States - M1_20Mar14CPVII9sort6BwellC16 | ecosystem: Environmental > Aquatic > Marine > Unclassified | place: USA...
CTCAAACGAAGGCGGTGTCTCCTTATACACTTCTGTAAGTAATGCTTCAATCTCTTCAATTTCCAAGTAACCACTACCATCAGTATCAATCCGTTGAAATGCCGCCTTGTATTCGTCTAAGGTTGCACCCTCGCCACGGATATTCATTAATGATTTCAATGCTAAGACATACTCGGCATTCCTAAACATATATCCCGTCATTTGGAGTTGGAAACATAAATTTCCAAGTTTCTCGCTAGATGCTGATACAATCGTTTCTACGCCCATGGCAGGATTACTCAAACTACCCAAGAGTGAACCGACAGCACCAGTCATAGCGGCGACAACTTCTGGATTAGCCTCTCTGACAAACCTTCCAATCGCTTCATTCGGTCTTTCTCTACTTATTGTTCTAAATAGTGCAGTGGAGGGGTTGGTACTCTTACCACTTTCAATATCGGATACACGAGATCGTAAAGTAGATAATGCACCTCCCCAATCTAATGGTGTGGTATTTAATTCACGGGTAGTTCCTCGTGTTAATGATTGCATGGTTGTATCTGTATTAACATTATTATCTCCTTCTTGAAATTCAGAGGGAGCAGTTTGTGCATATGGATCGTCTTCTGTAATATCTACAACATCACCTTCATCATCTATTTCACCATATATTAAAGTAGAGTCAGATATAGTTAAATCATTATCTTCATCATCTGCATTGCTAAATAAAATATCATCTGATGGCATACTACTTTTTTTATCATTTTCATTTGAGACGGTATCCTTATCATCATCTGACTTGGAAGCTAGCAGTAGACAGCTCCGTCTCCTTTCTCCATATTCATGTATAGTATTTCTATCAAGTATGTGAGATATACTTCTGGTACTACTATCATAACAACTTATTATTGAAGTCTGTGTTGATGATTGATATGTAAGATGTGTTGGTATCCTAAATGGCGCTGAAAATGGACTTGCCAATGGCAGAGTGAAGAATAATAACGGTCCTATCATATTATGAGGTCAATAAGGATGATTAGTTGTTCCTCTGCCGTTATTACTTTAATACTAAGAGTCTCACAGTGATGAGTGGAGGTTGTAGAGGACTGAAGATTTCTTCTCCTCTTTTCACCACTCGCCAAAATGCCATGTCGAAATTTTCTACCCACTCGCACAATAAACGTCAAAATGGGATCACTCTTTGGCAAACGACTACTACAAACGGAATACATTATGTCATTTGAACGGCGTTGTATAACCCTGAACGATGAGTGTGGATCTCATATTGTTTCGTTTTCATTAGCGTAGTCATAAATCTACTTGTGAGGAGTAATCATCATCATTGCAACATTTCATCGTCGATCGGAGTGAAGAGCATTGCAACAACCATACAACATTGGAGTTTAATTAATAATCAACTACTATACCATCATCATGTATCATCCTAAACAACCAGTGCATCAACCTCAGTTTCTTGCCGCTGGCCGTCGATCCTCCAGCGCACCTTCACAGCAACCACAACAATCAGAAGCATGTTGGACTGGAAATCATTCTCATACATCAGCACCACTAGCACATCGTCCAGCTCCTGTATCCACTCGTAAGATGCAGGAGCAGCAACAGCAGCAGAATCGAGCACACTCTCCATACTCTCGTGGTAACAGTCCTCATCCTCCTACACCGGTTCACAAACCTCCACCAACTCTTCATCAACCAGCGGCTTTGGTATCTCCATCGACTCAACAACAGCAACACTACACTACTAATACTTCTCAAGCACCATCGCCTACAAGTTCAGCACCTACAGTGTTTTGTCCTAGAACTCCCCAGATGGTAACATCAAGCAATCATGCCGCAGTTACCCCATCGGGCGAGCGAGTAGATACAATTGCTGCCATAAAAGCTATACAATCAGCCAACGCGATTACAAGCAAACCACCCCGGCCATACACTGAGTATACTATGTTCTACCAACTTGAACGTGAATACATTTTACATCGTTTACTCAAGGATAGCAACAAGACTGATGGAGGAGACGACGGCAACAAGGACAAGAAGGATGAAGAAGACACTTCCACTCCACCAGTTGCCCTCTTTGCCAATGATCCACTAATGCCAGCCAAGTTCCGTTCACTACCTCTTCGTGCTGACTGGTATATCAGTGGCAAGTCGAAGAAACCAACGAAGCGCAAGCATCGTAAGTCACATGGTAAGATTGGCTTCCTTGAGTTGACACGTATGATCGCCGCACGGTGGGCAAAAGTTGATGACGAAACACGCAAATATTGTAAGATGATGGCAGCTATGGAACTTGTCAAGTATAAGGAGGATATGGAAAGTTACAACAAGTACAAGGATCAGTTAAGTGCTATCGGTCAAATTCCGGAAGATATGAAGGAAAGGATGATTAAGAAGAAGATATCTCAACAGAAGAAGGTGGCTAGTAATAGAGCCAAGGGTAAGAAGGATACTTCTGGCGTTACTAACAAGAAGAAGAGGAGTGCCACTGGTCCTCCTCCTTTGCCTCCCATCATGCAAGCTGATCATGTCGGTAGTTCCATGACGATGATGACACGAGGATCATCTTCAGTTGCCATGCCAAGTCTTGCACCGATCAAGCTTGAACAACCCCTTGTTCATACCGCACCACTCATGCACAATGGTAACTCCAATCTTGATAATGATATGGAACAATTCATATCAACATTGGTACAAAGTCCAAACCGGCCAACAACATCCAAGTCTATCATCACACCAGATCGTTCGTCACCAAGAATCAAGAAACGTCGTATGTTGTTCCGTGACAAGTCCACGGGGTCCACTACCGCCGCGGCACTTGCCAATATTGATGAGATGACTATACCACTCAAGGGTGATGGTACTTCCGATGATCATTTGATACCATTGACATTTAGTGGTATAGACGAGAATGAGATTGCTAGAGAATTCTCAGATCATGTATACAGACCTCGTCAAGGACAGATTGCTGGATCATCACCGGTAGGAACTTCCATGAAGAAGATGGAGCCATCCTTTGACTATTGGGATGCTCTAGTGGGTGTATAACTCTGGTTATGGCTATTTGCCACAAGAAGTATATGTTTGCGCTATATTTGGGGTCGACTCGTGCATCTATACTATCATATTCAATAAATGCATAATAAGAAAGGGGGCAATTCTTTAGCTTTGGGAGTCTCTATTTAGATATGAGCTCAGTGATAAAGTAACAAATAATCAAACTGAATCGAATAGAACTTCTGTTATTTGTATAAAAGTGTCTTAAGCTTAGAATTATAAGTTACTATTTATCTTCAAGCAGTCGACTCTGTATCTGTTGAGCTTCTTTCACAGCTTTAAGTTGGTGGCTTAAGATTGATTGCATCGCCTCTAATTGGCAAGGTGAACAGTCTATAGCCATTCCGTGAGGCGAGAGTAATAACATAGTTGGATCAAGACAAAGCGACTCCATGATTGAAGTAATATCATCACCATTGGAGGCCTGACTTGTAGATAAAATGTTCTCAAGAGATTTTGGATTGGCCGCCGCTTCGCTGGAAGACTTGACATCGTCATCCAATACGGATAGTTCATCTTTTGCTGAAACATAATCTGCCTTTTGTGTTGTTTTTGATATAATAGTGCCATCTTGTAATGTTGTGAAGGGAGATGCAGCAGCGCTGATAGAAGTTTGTTCAATCATTGACTCTTTCTTCCTCGTTGCCCAAGTTGTTTGTGTTGTATCCTTGTCTGTAGCGGCTTCTGTTGTCTTTACTTTGCTTTCACCAGTCTCTGTCTTATGAGTCTGATTCTTCTTTTTTCTGTTTCTCTTCTTCTTGCCGCCTTTGCCTTTGGGCTTATGATCATTATTATTAGTATTGCGTGCAGCAGTTTGTTCATCCATAGCGAGCTCATTGGCGGTTTCAATTGATAAACGTTCTAGTTGACACTGTAACAATGAGAGACACGCATTCACTTGTTGAAGCTGGTCTTCAAACTCTTTAACTCTATCAACTTGGTTTTGTTTCATGAAGTTTAATCCAGCAGTAACATTTTGAATTGTCTTTTGACAACATTCAATATCAGAATATGTAACATTCACTAAAGGCTGTATATCTTTTGATGAGTCAGTTGTACTAGATTGTGGTTCAATAAGAAACATGACAACATCTAACTTAGCGTGTCCAAATGCTAAGTTAAGAGCAGTGCAATTATCATTATTTACATTATTGAAGATGCGTTGTTGCCAGGTCTTTACTATCTTTTCACTGTTACTATCAATTGCAAGTTTGTTACTATATTCCATTATTTGTCGAATTGTATTAACATTACCGGAAACACAGGCCATCATCAATGGTGTATCTCCATTTTGATTTGTCAATGAAAGCAACGAGAGGTACCGATCGAGGGGTGAAGACTGGAAAGACTCCGTTTCTTCGATATAACCCCATATAACCTCCAAGATATCTATGCCTTCACTAAACGCCGAAGCTAATGCATGGTGAGCTGCGGTATTGCCACAAGATGATTCTTCAGTTGGATGACCAAATACTTCTATGAGTTGTTTCAGCTGTATGTTATCATCATTGTTGGAAGAAGTTGCTCTTTCAAACCGATCTCTGATATAAACCAATGCATCTAGACAGCATTTATCACATGCCAACATTAGAGGAGTAACATTATCATCGTTGTCTTTATCTTTGTTGGTCGCTGTAGAACTGTTGTTATTGTTACTTCTATGAAAGAAGTTATTGATTATGTTATCTAACTCTACTTCTAAGGTCTTCTCCTCCTGTTTCCCCACTGACGCTGATGATGCAATAACATTACAAATACTCTCTCTAAGGAATTTAGCCGACGGCATTTTGATTGTAATAATATATTTTATATAAGTAATATCTAAACAAATCAATTCGATTGTAATAATGTAATATAAGGTATATTCTAACCAATGAGTAATATGTAACAATGAATGATGTATAACAACAAGAAGTAAAGGTACCAAAAATTCGTAGAGGGTATCTTTCTTCCTTTATCCACTCAATATAAATACTGTACTTTATACCACCATACCATTCGAAACAGCGTTGAAAACTGATCAAGTGATGTATACTATCAGTTTGAGTTAATGTGTACCAACTGATATTTGATTTTGATGGTTATGTAATGCACTTTGTAAGAGCCAGATATCTTCAAATATCAAAACTGCTACCGATTCTGACCCACTGCCAAAAGAGTATTGAGTACTGTTCTGATCTGCGATATTAGGTCTAATAAGAGGTGTAAAAACTACCATAGGCATTGGGCACAACCATAGACAACACCAAGAGGGGGGTTTGCCTCAGCTGTAAACTTTGGCGATATAACGCAATATGACATACACAATAATTCTCAGAATGATTGTCAAATGATGATGGTACTATCACTACGAGTGAGCACAAAATCCCAGAAAGATGAGGAGAGTCGTTAGACTGTGTACATAATAACAACAAAGTATTGCTTGTCTCCTGAGATCAACCGCGCAGCTTTAAGGCGCGGGGATGCATTCCGCTACGCTCCATGCATCCCATCCTATTAGATAATGGTGGGCCTGTTATTTAGTATTCAGTCAGATACGCATACCGCTTACCCTTCGCGATCGCGCCCGGAGCTCTCGTTTCCTTTATGGAAATGTGGACAACAAAAAAACAACTATGCAGTTGTGGTACTGTTACTTCAATGTATGACACTTAGAGTATTTCAACGTATCCCACATTAAAATTTAGGCTTCTCATCTGAGGCAGTACAGTAAACGACAAAGGGTATTAGTATCTGTTTAGCGAATATTCAGCGATGTATTGAACATGGTGTTTCACATAGATAGACGCAAGCTGATTGTTTTTAGGCACTCGTGGGGCCCCTCCCCCACTCGCGACATTGAGAGCGCCACAGAACCGAACGGGTGCAGGCCATCTAACTAGTATGAGTAGTTGGCGTCTATTATTCTCTGATTTAATGAACAACTGAGGAAGTTAATAAGGTGGTAAAATATAAGATATGCATAGCGGCAGTGACGACGATTCATCATCTTCAAATTCCAGTGCATTGGAGATAGATGAACATGATGATTTTGTTCTGAATGATAGTATCAACGAAGAAGAAGAAGAAGTATATAGCGATGGTGATGATATTGATAATGACGACGATGATGGATTCGTATCATCTGCAGAGTCGTTATCTTCTTCATTGAACATACCAAAGTCTGAGCCTCAAACTTCCGTCGGTGACATATGCAATCAAAATTATGACAAGGGTATTACTAGCATTTGCAGTGAAGTGACACATGAAGGGAATTCGGATCAGCCTGCATCATCATCGATTCCACATAAAGGCTCTCTTCGACGAATACTTAATCCATCGTCTTTCCATGTTGGTCAAAATACAACGATAAACACATCTCATACTCAATCAACTCATGCAGGCACAACTTCGTGCTGGCCAATGTATGCTATAAGTGTCGCAACAGAGAATGATAATGACTCGATATCAGAACCATATAAATATACAGAACAGAATCAAAATGATAATATAACGAATGAGTACCAAATCTTATTCGATAGACAGCAATATGAGTTTTGCACAAGATTATTTGCATTGCTAGATACGGAGAGTCGATCTTACATAGGCCCTGAATGCATACAAGAATTCGTTTCTTTACATTGTCCTATAGTTAGAAGAAGGGATGATGCTATATTTGCACTGAGATATAATAATGATGAAGATGGAGATAGGAAAAAGGTATCATTATTATCAAGTCCTACATTTGATGAGATATGGGAGAGGACAATTTATTCTGCAAATACTCAATGTACAACCGATAATGATACTGAACCATGCAATAATAAACGAATTGGAATTGAGGGATGGATGGTATTTTGTCGTCTTCTTTCATTGGCACAACATCAAGAATCTCAACGTCGATTTGCATCTCGCCATTTACAGCAGATGTGTGTTCATAAGCATGGAGGGTCATCAGTTAGTAGGATACATCCAAATGAAATTGTGGTAGTTGTTGATAATCCTCCACCGGGACCTCCAACTATGATATCTATTCAAAGTTTAATTGAGATTGAAAGAGAGAGAACAACAAGTCACGCCAACGAGAGCATACAAGGTTGGCCGTTCTGTCCACTCCCTCTACCTGAGCTAGATTTGGTGTCAACATTTAGTAACAAGCAACAAAGAATAGAAGAAATAGAAAGAGGCACCGTCACAATAGAACCATTTTCATCATCAAAGGAAGGAGACTTTATATTGCGCTTTAGGAACAACAATTCTACAATGGTCGTGCGCCGATCATATTTAGACTTTGAGTGGTTGAATGCAATATTGACACTTCACAAACGTCCAGGACAGGGTCATTTATGTGGTCGAATACTTCCTCCCTTCCCTTCAAAGCAAGGAGGCTTTCATAAACAAAAGTCTATATTATCAAAGGGCAGTATGCCATCAAGTGATAGTGCTAGTAGTCAACAAGATATAAGTGAAAAAGCAATGTCAGTAGCAAAATCTGGAGTAGGGTTAATAACGTCAATGGCCAAGTCTGTCTGGAATGGATATGTAGGCTCATCGCCTTCTTCCTCCTCATCAAAGAAAAAGACAAGTCAGAGTAGCAAAAAGACATCATCTCTATCACGACAATCAAGCTCACCTCATCAAGAAGAAGGACCAGCTGAGTTGGCAAAGAGAATAGAAAGATATCTCAACTATCTACTCGAGAACGCTTCATTATCAAGCTCATTTCCCCTTAATGCAATCCTACAAGCTAGTCAATCAGGATTAGAATCAACAAAACAGATACTGCAAGATCACGCAAAGAATAAGAAGCGTCAACGTCTACCTGATACACCCAGAGATGGACATTCAGCAGCCTCGATCTTCTCGACACTTATTACCAAGAGCTCAAACTCTATCTCGAGGCTTCAGAGTGACGATGATACACCGTGGCTGCGTGCAGCTGCTCAGGTAGCAATGGCTCTTCAATTCCATGGTATATTAGAAACTACAGGTCATGAATTAACATCTGCAAAGATACAAAACGCATCACTGCCTAAGTTTCGGAATCAACAATCTCCGGGAAGCTGGGATGAGGAAGAGACTGGCAAAGGACACAATGATAGAAAGTCAAGGTTACTTGATTCTCCAAAAAGCGATACAAACTTTGAGGTTGGTGTGGTTAATGTAGATAGTGAGCTCAACGATGAACAGGATCTTGGTGGCTATGACTTATTGCCATCGCCTGGTCCATCAGAAGAACACCGAGTTCTAAACGCAGGTAGTGGAGTCGCAGGCAAAGCAAATTCTGTGTTACAGCCATCAAAAACTAGGTCAAGGTTTGTCTATGGAACTACTTCTTCTGAGCAATCATCTGCTGATACAGCAGTACTTGGTTCAATAAGGGTAGACAATGATGTCGACAAATTACGAGATATTATACGATCAATAAGTCACACGTTAGACAAGTTACACCATTCAAGTGTTTCTATTCAATCGGCACAAGATAGGAAGAATGCTTTCCAACTTGAAATATTGAGGAGCGTTGATTCTTGGGGCGATGTTGGAGATGAAATTATTAGCCAGCGAGCGTTAGTTACTGGTGTGGCTCAGCTAGAATCATTTAACAGTGTTGTAGAAGAGACAAACAAAGCCATGACAAATGGTAAGTAGAGATATTGACAAAGTTTTTTTATGTTGTAGGCACTCACCTCTTTGATCCTTGTCTCTATGTTTTACAGATCTTTTGTGGCAAACATCACTTGCATCATCAGCTGTCGATTCAGTGAATGAAGTACGCGATGCCGTGAGAGCATCTCATACGGCCACTCGAGCAAAGTCAGCCGCATATGTTGCAGCTGAAAAGGCAAAGAAGACATATGAATCTTGTGATCAATCTTCCTCTAGGGAAAAGATCCAATATACTCAATCAGAAGCCTCTAAAGCACAAAGCCACGCGATACATGCTACCGTGATCGAGTATGAGGCAAATATTGCCAAGAAACGTTCGGCTGTGTCTCTTGCCCAAGATGTCAAGTCTTGGAATGTACATAGGAAGAAGGATATATTACGGTCGTGTATTGAATTTGCAAGATCTCAACAAGAAGCTAGCAGAAAGGCTGTAGATGCTTGGGAGAGTCTGAGAGAAGGACTCATTGAATCCTCGACTGCTTTTGTACCAGATGTTAGCCTATGGACAAACCCAACTCCGATAACCTCTAAGGTTGATGTTGGAGATACACTATATACGAACAACATTTCTAATAGTGGCTGCTCATCAGACTGGGAGACTGGAGTGGAAGCATCCAAATCCATGTCATCAGATGTACAGGGGTTTGCGTCAGATGATTTCTCCTCATCATTGAAGCAGAGTCAGCAATCTGATCCTGAAGAGGTTTCTGCTGATAATGTATATTGTCTTAAGCCACCAAACATTGAGGAAGATTACTTTTCACTCCACCAAAGTATTGTCTCGGGGGATGATGACAGAGAAAAAGAAGACGACGACAGTACATCATCTAAGTCATCTGTTAACGAGGATGGTGAATCTAAAGAGTTTAAAAGGGGAGATCCGATGAGTACATCAATGCAAAGTCTCATTGACGGTCTAATGTCATGGGGTGAGCAAGAGAATACTGATGATCACCAGCAAACGATGTCAAGTGTAGACTCTCAGTATTCAAACTTGCTTGGATAATAGTGTATATTGGCGATATGTACATTGAGAAGCGTTTGTGTAGAACTGTATAAATATAACGAATAGTGTAGACTTGAGATAATACGATTGCTTTGTGAGTATACAAACAAGTCACTGGCCGAGCGTAGCGAGGCCAGTAGGTTCAATCAGGACCGAGCATGGCGAGGCAGTTAAGTAAGACTGATGATTTGTTTACTCGAGGCCAGCTTCAATATAGACTCAAGCAGGATACACATACTCTCAAATGATTTATGAGTGCTCTTCATAACTTGGTGATGATCAAAAGCAAAAGAAAACGCCACCGAATATGGGGCTCGAAACACACGGCCACACGGTTAAAGCCGAGTGCGATGACAACAAAAGAAAGTATTAGCTTCAATATAGACTCAAGCAGGATACACATACTCTCAAATGATTTATGAGTGCTCTTCATAACTTGGTGATGATCAAAAGCAAAAGAAAACGCACCGAATATGGGGCTCGAACCCACGACCACACGGTTAAAAGCCGAGCGCTCTTCCAACTGAGCTAATTCGGTACAATTGAATTACACACTATGTTTGTTTCTCACTGATGCCTGAGCTGAGACATGGTATCGAAAACAAATTTTATAGACTCTATGGTAGGATGCCTGTGCTCAGACATCATTTTGTGATATTTTGTAACAAATTAATTTTTGCTTTTTACTAACAGATTATATACATTAAATAAAGTTACCATTGCAACATAACTCGTCTCTCGTTCGTCGTTCGTCCCTCGTTAGTTCATTATTCTAGCTGATTCGACATTGCATTCTTATCTCACGATCATTAGGAAAACAAATTACACACTATGATTGTTTGTTATTGATGCCTGAGCTGAACATGGTACGATAGATATCGAAAACAAAATAGACTAGGTATGTCTATAACAAATTAATTTTTGCGCTCTTCCCTGGCAGAGAACTGAGCAGCGCCGGTATATCCGAGACGAGTATAGTTAGTAGGAGATGTATGTGCGGTAGGAGCACGCCAATGCAACTATTGAATGATGAACTGGCGTCGTTCTCAGAGGGATGGGCATTGCCATCTCTCGAATTCGAATTGTTTGTGATGTGTGAAAGATTTGGGATACCGGGAATGCGACCCTGAAAATGACTAATGCCGTATTAAATTACATAACCCATACAAACTAATAAGATCACAAATCTTGAAAACCACAAAAAAAAATATATACTTGCTCTTACATATAACCTCTATCTACTAAGTATCTATACTAAACTGTAACTAACCAATCTCTACATTTAAATAAAGGTCTATCCTCTAAAAGATATCTTATATCAATCTATACTAAAGTAACTCAATAAAAAGATACAACTTGCAGAATGCCCGGTGGTAAAAAGAAAACCAAGTCATCTTCAAAGAAGAAGAATAAATCATCACGCAATAAAGGTGGAGGAGCTACAACTACTACTGATGATAGAAAGAAGGCCATACCACTAGATGAAGTACTATCTCAAGCAGAGCAGGCTATGGAAATGTCCAATGTTGATGCTGCTTTGCAATTGTTTACATATGCATCGGGTATCCTACGCCCTAGAGTACACAATAATAATAATACACCTGCAACTGATGGAAATAGTATGCAACAAGATAATGATAATGATACCATTGAACAAGATAAGAAGATACTATCCACTATACTTGGTAAAATGGGTGAAATAAAAGCATCCAATGGTAATGTTGACGGTGCTAGATCTGATTTCTTGGATGCAGTTGAATTATTAGGACCATCTACATACAACAACAATAATAATAATAGTAATAATGATATGACAACAGAAGTTGGAGAATGCAGTAGTAATGTTGAAACTGCACAAACTTGTGAAAGTCGCGCATCTTTGCATTTATATCTAGGACAATTATCATGCGGTAATGAAGCATTGACATCACTAAATGTTGGTGTACAAGAGTTGCAATATGCAGTTTGTATATTAGAACGTATTATTAATAGTAGTGCTAATGCAAAATCAATTGAGGATGATGTTGACATGAATGATGGAGATGATAATGCCATGATGAGTATAGGGAATCTAAAGCGTTTTCTTATCGAGACAAAGTGAGTAGACAGATAGGATAGCATGTTATATTGCAAATGCAGTCTTTGTGTATACTCATAAAACTCATGTCATTCTTTTTCTATAACATTCAATAGGAGACAGCTATGTGCAGCTCATTGTTCAATTGCTGAACTCTACCTAACTGATTTGTGTGAAGAACCCGATGCTGAATCATTATGTGAAGCAGCTCTTAAATCGGCACTTGCAATAGAATCTACTGGTCCAGATGCATTACAAACAATGGCAAACTTTCGATTAAGTCAATCTCGTCTATCGGAAGCATTAGAATGTATATTGAAAGCCTATGAAAGAATGAAGGAGGGATGTGAGGCAATGTCAGCTCTTGTGGGGTTGGGAAGTAGTAACAATAAAGCTGGAATTGATACATCAGTTGAGCTTGAAGAAACAAGGACACGAGAATTGGTAAATGTTGAAGCAGCTTCATCTCTGCCAGAGTACAACTTTCGGTGTCAAACTGTCAAGATCATGTTGGAATGTGCATCTCTTCTTGAAAATGGAGAAAATAGTAGTAATGTCGAGAGTGCTGCAAAAAATAAGGATGATATGATAAACACATGTGCTGAATCCGCTATTCAAGTATTGGGAAGTCTAATCGCAGAGAATGATGAGGTTATAGAAGTTTGGTACCTATTAGGATGTGCATTCATGGCATGCAAGCCATCTAACGAAGACTCTGCAAAGTACTATTGGAATCATGCGCTTGAGATGCTTCAAAAAGTCAAAGAAAGTTTAGAGGAGGTAATTGATTGTGGTGGAGATGATGAAGACGAAGCAGAGAATGAGCTGGAAATGATCATGTGTCAAATACAAGATATAGAAAAGAAACTTGGGGGTGCACAAGGTGAGAAAATGGATGACACTTAGTGTTTAAAGTCTAACTAACATAAAGACTTGATGCAAACACAATGTCTCTTTTGATTGCATCGCTTGCCATCTCCATCTTTCTATAAAGCGTAGGGTTCCCAACGACACGAGCGCAGTTTCTCACCTCCCTACATAACTCATCAAGTCGAGTGATGCAACGAACGATTGAGCCTTCTTGTACTTCTGTCAACTCGCAGATTGAACTAAAAGGTACACCTGTAGCCCATTCGTAGACCACATGAACTAATCCCATCTTTAGAGAATTAGCACAGTATTCCAATGGATCAACGGGCAGTCCGAAATCCTTTTGCTTCTGACCGAGGTCTATAGCAATAGTTCTCATCCTTTCACAGCTTGATATTAAACGTTGCGGCAATTCGCTGCCAATATCATCATCAACCTTTTCTTGAAACAAAAGTGAACTAAGTGCTGCAACGATCTCAGCGGGTTCTAGTTCGTTGAGCATACCCTCGAACACCATTTCTGTAACTATAAGTCCCTCGCATGTATTCACTTCGCATGCCACACGTCCTTTAAGACACACAGTATCATTCTCGTCAACATATCCAAGTGATTGTAGCATAGATTTCCTCATCTCGAAATCTGGAAAGAGTTGAAGTGATTCATTGGATAACAGATGGCGTAATGTATTGATCCTTGATCTCAATGTTTCTTTCCTCTCGACGGTAATATAATGACTTTCAAGGTTAGGATGATAATGAGAACGGAACTGCCTTGCAAGGGCTACATCATTTTCTAGCCGTACGAAAGCAGAACCAAACTCCATTGCACTATTACCAGAATGCATATTCTTTGCACATTCTCTGAGATCTAGCAAATCAAGTCCTGACTGTAGTTCGGAAGTTTCTGCACTGATTAAATATGACACGGTATCATCAACCAACTGTGCTTCTTGAGATTGTCCAGTAGCTTTAGTTTGTGTTGTACCTTTGCCTTTCTTCCCTCTAGCCATCATGCCTGCAAAAGGATCGTCATCTTGTCTACTCCTTGCAGCCTTAGCTCCAGCAAATGCGTTAGAAAAAGTACCACCAACGCCCCGTGAACTGCCAATCTTTGATGTCTGGTCCTCTTTGTATAACACTTTAGAATCAATCTTGTGCTTGGTAGATGAAACCAACAAGATTTCATCGAGTTGGATTGTATGGATTGCAAAATATCGATTTTGAGATTCCCCAACATAATTCAAGGCACCAAGCTTCAAATCCTTTTGTGCATCATCATCAAGTGGAGGTGTGAAGCTTTTGGGCAGTAGTACCATGCAAATACAAGACAAATCATCACTACCACCAGTGCTCGAATTTTTTGATGATACTTCTGGGGCACGCAGAACAATCGCGGACGTGCGAACATAGTTGTGCTTCCGAGCTGATGTCACAAGAATAATACGCCCGGCCACAAGAGCTCCCCCTCCTGTACCTCCTGACCCTAAGACATATGTCAACAAGTCCCTATTTGCAGTGATCACATTTCTACTTGCAAAGTAATACTCATTCACGTCCTCACATTCGATACGGCTATCAGCATCTTGTTTAAACTCTGCATCCAATTTCAATAGAGTCTTAGTACCACGAGTGAGAAGCTTTGGATATTCATTGGTTGTCAGTGCACGCTGTGTGGCGAATTCACTAAAACTTCTTTTGATCATTCCTTCGACAGACATATCTTCTACTCGAAGTAAGTTCAATATCATTGTGTATGTAAGACGAAACTGAGACTGAAGTTTTGTAGAGCTGCCAGTCAACATGTTCCTAAGCATAGTTTGAGGCGGTGGTGTGTCTCCAAAAGCGCAAAGGATAACTGTCCCAACTTTATCAAGACCTCTTCGACCCGCCCTCCCTGCCATCTGTGTATATTCGCCAGGTTGAAGCTCCCTGAATTGTACCCCATCATGCTTTCGAAGAGCATTGAACACAACACTTCTTGCGGGCATGTTGACACCCATCGCAAATGTTTCAGTCGCAAATAGTATCTTCACAAGGCCTCGTGAGAATAAGATTTCAACCATTTCTTTTAGAATTGGCAATAATCCACCATGATGGACTCCTATACCCCTTTTAACCATGTCAACTGTCTTCATTACTTGTGGAAGGCATTGATCCTTGGGAGACAACCGAGCAACCGTCTGAATAGTAAATGACTGTACCAAGTTTCTTTCGGCAGCAGTATTTAGATCTAAACTCCTTAAGCACTCAGCTATCTCCTCACACTTCTTCTTACTAAAAGAGAATGTGACCGTGGGCATTAATCCTTCCTTCTCTAGGAACCTTGTTAGAGATATCCAATCTTGCTTACTACCCTGTTGCTGCCATGATGATAATTTTGATCCAGTTGCTGGTTTGCCTTGCACAGGAGCAGGTTTCTTCCCCTTCTTTTTATCTTCTGCTGCCTTTCTTTCTGCTGGGGAAAGTAATGCCTTGGTCGCTTCGGTATATCCCTTGGGTAAAAAGCCGCTTTTACCTTCCATAATCTTGTGTAATTTGTGCCCAGCCCAGAGATGATGCGAAAGAGGAACTGGTCGATAGTTTGTGCGGATAACGTGTACTGGTTTGCGTTTTGTCCTTCCTATCCACTCTGAGAACTCAATAGTATTCGGAGTGGTTGCAGATAGAAAGATAAGATTGACATAGTCTGGTAACATGATGATAACTTCCTCCCAGACTACGCCACGTTCTGAGTCGTTGATGTAGTGCACTTCGTCAAAGATTACCCATTCTATATCTCTGATTAGGTCAGCACCACGATAAAGCATGGACCGTAAAATCTCAGTAGTCATAATTAGACATGAACCATCAGCACCTATTTGCATGTCACCCGTGATAAGCCCAACATCTTCTCCAAACTTGTTTCTAAAGTCTCTGTACTTTTGATTGGACAAAGCTTTGATTGGACTTGTATAAATAGCCCTAGTGCAATGCTTCTTTGCTAATGCAATTGCATATTCTGCGCAAACAGTCTTACCCGCCGAGGTATGAGCAGCTAGGAATACACACTCGCTCCTTTCCAACCGAAGGCATGCTTGTTTTTGAAAATCATCAAGCTCAAATGGAAATGTCAAAGCTGGATTAGGTAACAGAGTATGAAAGTCCTCTCTCGTTGTAATAGGTATATAATCTGTGACCGCCCAAGACTTTCGTGCTTTAGTATCTTCTTTACTAGTACGGCCAGTGACTGGTGGGTGGATGGAGGTAGATTGAGATTTGGTCAAAGCATTCGAAGGCTCTATAGATTGATGAAGTTCAGATAAGAGAGAATCGACTTCATCGGCTGGTGATTGAGAATCTGAAGGTTTATCATCGTTCAAAGTTTCTGCTGCCACCATTTCTTCTACATCTTCTGTTTCGTTGTCCTCTTTATTCTCATCCTCGCTCTCATCACTACTATCACTATCACTTTCACTGGATGAACTACTTCCAAAGAGTGAATCGTCCTCAAAATAACTCTTATCCCACATTGTTGAGGGAAGAGCAAAGTTTGATCCAGCTTGTTGTTTGCCACTGGTGCTTTGATTGGAGGTTGCCATGTCATTCTCAATTTCAACATCTGATATGATGGTTGCATCATCTGCGGATACTTCCTTCTTCTCCCTCACCAATGTATCCCCGTCGGTAAATACATCTTCATATCTAATACCCTCGGTAAATGACATACCAGGAGGTGCAGTAATTAATATCCCCTTTTCTAAAGCTCTTTTAGATCCAATTGTTAATGCCAATCTTGCATTTCTTGTTGCCTCCTCTGTTAAATAAGGGTTAACCTCTTCTTCCTCTTCTTCATCATTATCTTCATTTTGATATTCATTATCATCGGCATCCATACCACCTGGTTTGAATGGTCGACGTACTCCCATAGTTCCTCTAGTATATTCAACCAACTTTGATGATAGATTTCCCTGTAGTGGGCGATGTAAATCACTACCTCCGCCACCATTTTCATAACCATCATTAGTGAGTGAGTATACCCATACTTCTACTAATTCATCTTCATCTGATGTGTTAGTAATATCAGACTTGGTACAACCACCACGAACTTTAGCACCAGGAGGTAAACGAGATCTTGGCATTAATGTTGTTAATGAAGGATGATACTTGGGAGGTTGGAATAGATTTGTTGGTATTGGTCTTTGAACTTTCTCTGGATCCTTTGCTCCTGATATTACACCAAGTGATGCTAATGCATCCTTGACTGAAGATAGTGCTGCATCGATATCATCAATTTTGTCATCATTAGCTGTACTAGTATTATCATTTATTGGAGGAGGTGGCAATAATGTAATGCCACAAGATGCTGGTAAATCAGAAATAGATGGTATGTTTGTATTGTTTAAAAGGTCTCCAAGAGTCTGTAAAGACTGACGAGGACTGCCTTCTTCGGTACTGCTAATAATTGCAGTAGACATTATAATAGTACTGCACTATACCTTTGTTGTTCAGGAATCTATATCATTCATGCTGGAGACCTCAACAACTCCAAACAATAACAGAGAGAGAGTAAAGTACCTAGGACCTGAAGCCTACAGGCAGCAGCTAATCAAGTTAGAAAGATACCGTGATCATGAGAGAGTGATCTTTATGCCGATGTTACTTTCCAATGTCTATAAAAACCGATATGTATACTTTCCATCTCATGAATTATATATATTGTTTAGTACATATCAGATGAAAGTCATCTGCTGCGCATTATACTATGCTACTAGTCTTCTATCCAATATATACAATCAGACTCTAAGCAACAACGACAGTTTCGTCTCTCTTTTGGGAAGATGAGGTTGACGTAGTAACAGCTTCACGGCTAGCGGAGAAAGGAGCGAGGTCGACTGGAGCCTCCTCTCCCGTCAGCAGAGATGCCATACAATCTCCCAATAAAGGACCAAATTTGAAGGCTCTTCCAGAACCTCCACTGAATACGGCAACATTGTCAGCAACCTTATCCATAATGAAGTAGGAATCGCTAGTCATGGTATATGGACTGCAATAAGAGTCGATTCTGTTGCCAACAGAGGGAAGATGCTCTTTCACCCATCCGTCAATGAGACTCAATACCTCTTCAGATCCTTCATAGTCAAAGGAATTCATACCACTTAATGCTTCTCCCGTAGGAAAGTCAACGCCAACCTTGACATAACTCTTACCGTTATTATTCTTAATACACTCAGTGGCAGATGCCGGGAACACATAGTACAGACCTCCATCAATTTCATTCTCTTTTCTAAAGTGAAAAGCTTGAGGAATTGAGGCAGCAACGTCACTATCGACTTCGTAGTGAGCCCATTGTACATGCCAGACATCCAAATCCATCGTAGGCAAGTTCGCCAATTCCAGTACGGAGTTTGTCCATCCTCCGCAAGAGATGACTGCATTATCAGCAGTTATCGTTTCTCCGTCTTGAGTCACAGCTACTACTTTACCATCAGCTCGAGTATCCAAAGAAATGATCTTGCTGTTCAATTTCACATCACACTTATCACCAGCAGCATCAGCCATTGCTTGACATGCTTTCGATGCTCGAATATGTCCAGCAGTATCTTCGCAGACTCCAGAATACGGCTTGCCACGACAACCTTCCAAAGCA